>Ga0307507_10008887_pt1 | contig 13663 bp, 19 predicted proteins | sample 7_EM_MG_FD_207223 | JGI IMG/M metagenome (GOLD analysis project Ga0307507, IMG submission 207223) | Populus trichocarpa ectomycorrhiza microbial communities from riparian zone in the Pacific Northwest, United States - 7_EM | ecosystem: Host-associated > Plants > Roots > Unclassified | place...
ACCGCGCTGTCGCGCGACAGTCAGTCTTGTCGCGCACCACCCGTCCAGTCGAGCACCACCGTAGCCCCTCAGCCCAGGAGACGGACTTGACCATCAATTGCCAGACCGTCGCTGGGCGACCGGCAGACGCGAGCGCGCGCCTGGACACCGAGACCGGACGCGTCATGGTGTCCATGCCCCCACCCGGCACCGGCACGTTCGACTGGTACGAACTCGACCAGCTCATTGCCGAACTCAACGCGGTTCGGCTGTCGATGCCGGGAGCCCCGTCATGACGGCCGAGCTGCTCACTCTCCTCGTCGCGGGCCCGATCATCTGGTGGCTGACGTCTCCTCGTCGACAGGCGCGCCGCGCTGCACGGCGCTGGGAGCGTGTCGGCGCCGAGGTCGTCCGCCTGTTGAGCGCGCCAAGGCCACCGGCTGGCGATGGCCGGATATGCGCGGCGGGCAGCATCGGAGCGCGCGACGTCTGCGCAGCGCCAGGTGCACCCGCCGCGCCCTACAACGTGCCTGCGGATCCAAGCCCCCCGAGGCAGGCACGTGTGGTGGGGTCGCCGTTCTCCCCGTCTGGCGGCCCCACCACATCCCAACGACGCACCATCCGGGTGGCGTGATGAGCAGCCTGTTCGTCCCCGAGTCCGCGTGTGACCACCCCACCGCCAAGCTGCGCTGCGACATGCGCTCACCCGTGGGCGACATCCGCCCGGAGAGCGTCCGCGCGGTGATCCAGTGCACGATGTGCATGGGGTTCTGGACCCCGGAGACCGCGCCGATCAGGGTCATCGAACGTCTGCTCGCGCTGCTCGACACGGGCGCGTACACCCACGTGCCGGGCCACGAATGACCAGCGACGAACGCCGCACTGTGGCCGACATCCTGCGCCAGGCCGCCACCGAGAAGTGGCCGAACAGCTCGATCGCAGCACTTGCCGCAGGGGTGCGGCAGTCGCGAGCGGCCCACGTCGTCGCTGACGATGCGCCGACGGAGCGGTTCCTCCACGTGCCGCCCGACGCCCCGAAAGTGCAGGTCCAGAAGCAGCGGTGAGCATCGAAGAGGTCAAGACGCGGATCGTGATGCTGGAGGTCGAGTTGGATCGGCTGTCGGGTATGACCAGCGATGCGCTCGGCTCGCTCCTGCTGGAGCGACTGGCGCTGGTCGACCTGGCGCAGGGGACGACGAACCCGCTGCTGTTGCAGCTTCTCGATCAGCTGGACGCCGCGCACCGCGATGTCCTCGAAGGCGCGGGCCGTCTTATCGAGGCGCACGCCACGGCCGGTGACGTGCTCCGCACGATGTAACGCCGCCACCGAACGCACGACACGACAAAAGGCACGACCAACCCATCCAGGAGGAACCACCCGTGATCGCCCGCTTATCCGCCGCCCTGCTCGCCCTGGCCCTCGTCGCCGGGTGCAGCAGCACCGCCGGGTCCAACTCCTCAAGCACCGCACCCACCGGCGGCAAGGCCGTCGACGCCGCAGCCTCGGCCGAAGCGAAGCCGAAGCCGAAGACCGCCGAGGAGATCACCACGGCGCTTGCCGAGAAGGTCACGACGGCGCAGCTGACGAAGGTCTTCACCGCCGAGGACGACCCGAACAAGCAGCTCGGCCGCCCCAACAGCTACACCGGCAAGACGGCGTTCACCGACACGCGGATCCCGGTCGAGGGCGAGGTCTCGTTCACCAAGGAGAACGACACGCTGCGCGGCGGCGGCGTCGAGGTGTTCGCCGACCAGGCCGCGGCCGACGCACGCAAGGACTACATCCAGTCGTTCGGCAAGACCACGCCGATGCTGGCCGAGTACGACTACGTTGTCGGCGGCGTGCTGCTGCGGGTGTCCAAGATCCTTACCCCGGACCAGGCCGCCGAGTACGAGACCGCCTTCAAGGCGATCCTGGGCTAGGAGGCCGGCCGTGGACATCCGGTTGATGGGTCCCGCTGCCGCCGCGTGCCGTCCGGGCTCAGGCGATCCGGGTAGACACGGCCGGGGCTGTACTCCTGCCGGATGGCCGCGCCGCGCTGAACGGCTGACCTGACGACGAACGAGGCCCCCGCCATCCCGGATCACCGGGTGGCGGGGGCCTCGTCGTGTGCGGGCATGGTCAGCCCTGCGGGTCGTCGGCCTCGTATCGCCGGTCGACCTCGTCCCGCAACGCGACCCGGTCGACCAGCGGCCCGGCGGGACGTCGTGCACCAGCTGCCGCACGACGCCGCAGCAGCGCACCAGCTCGCAGCGCATCAGCCACTGCACGACGGCGCAGCAGCGCGCGGGCCGACTCGTTGGGCACCCGCCACACCGCGCCGCCCGCGGTGACCGTGGCGACCGCGGCCGCGACCCACTCGGCCGCGGTGAGGTGGTCGTCGGTCAGTCCGGTCGCGAGCGCGGTCAGCCCGGCCAGCACCGCGGCGAGCAACGCCTTGGCAGAGGTCCGCATGGTCGATCTCCCTTCCGGCCCGTGCGCGGGCTACAGCGGCTTGAACTCGGCGAGGTAGGACAGGCCGCCGGGCGCGGCGTACTGGACGGTCACGGCACGGGTGCGGGGCGGGCACTCGAACCACAGGTCGCCGAGGTTGTTCAGCAGCACGGCGCCGTGCTCGTCGCGGTCGACGTCGTCGCGGTCGAGCAGGTCGACGTGGCTGCGGACGCCCTCCTTGTCGAGCACCTGGGCGTGGACCAGGCGCAGCCGGGCACCGGCGTACCCGGCGACCAGGACGAAGCCGACCTCACCGGCGGTCCACCCGTCGGGGTGCCAGAGCACCGCCTCGGTGACCTCCTCGAACGGCGCGTCGACACCGAGCGGGTCCGTGACCAGACCGGGGTCCGCGGGGACGGCGGGAGCGGTACGGGGGAACTGCATGGTGATCAGGCCTCCATCAGGTGGTGGACTTGCTGGACGCGCCCGGTGTGGCGCTGGGGAGCGCCGCCGACCAGCTGGTCGAACGGCAGGAACGAGTGGTTCTCGTCGAGGCCGCCCGAGGAGATGCCGGGCACGGACCCGGCCGAGGTGTACTGGTGCACGTCGACGCGGCCGCGGTACGGCGAGTACCGGGTGACCTCGTAGCGGACGCCGTCGTTCGGGCCGTAGACGGCGCACCAGATCAGCAGCCCGTCGATCTCCCAGGTGTCGGGCGCGAGGTTGGCCATCCAGAACGCCGAGGCGTAGAACGCCACCCGCGCGCCGCCCAGGCGCTCCCGCAGGCGACGCAGGAACGTGATCGACCACGTCCGGATCGCGGTCCAGTCCGAGCCGAACCGGTCGTCTTCCATGTCGAGCGCGGGTGGCAGGGTGCCCGGCCCGAAGCAGCCGAGTCGGATCACCTCGTCGGCGAAGACGTCGGCCTGGATGACGGGGTCACCGGGCACGGCGAAGTGGTAGAGCCCCGGCGCGATCCCGACCGATCGGCACCCGGCGACGGTCGGGTCGGCCGGGGCGGGCGCCCAGCTCGGCGCGTTGAACGTGGCGACGTGGTCGCCGTTGGTGGCCTTGATCCAGCAGTACCGGACACCGGCGGCCGCGACCTCCGGCCAGTCGGTGACGTCCTGGTAGACGCGGAAGATGTCGAGCCCGAACTCGTCGGTCATGTCGGTACACCTCACGTGGGGTTGGCGGGGCCGTGCTCGGCGGGGGGTTCGGTCTGGGCTGCGGCGTCGACGGCCAGGCGCCGCGCCTCGGCGGCGACGTCCTCGGCCCGCCACCGTCGACGCCGTTCCTCGTCGAGTTCGCCGGTCAGTCCGCTGACCCGGTCGCGCAGGTCGGCCATCTCCGCGCGCACGGCGGCCAGGTCCGCGGCGTGGCTTTCCCGCAGCCGCGCGATCTCCGCGCCGTGGCGTTCCTCGGCGGCCTTGAGCCGCGCCTCGGCGGCGTCGAGGTCCTCGCGGTAGTCGCCACGGTCGGTGGTGGCGTGCCCCATCAGCCGGGTGATCAGGACGATCAGGTAGGCGACGAGCACGGTTTGCGGTGCCGCGGTGATGGCTGACGTCAGCAGGGCTTGCGGGTCCACGAGGAAACCTCCAGAGGGGGACGTGCCCCGCTGGCGGCGCGCGGGCGAATCGGTCGGGACGGGACGAACGGTCAGGTCGTGGCGGTGAACTTGACCGCGAACACGGTCGCGGGGATCACGTCGCGCGGGATCGAGCCGGGCTCCTCGCCACCCCAGAACGGGCCGAGTACCAAGCACTCGCCGCGTTGCAGGATCACGCTGTCGTAGGCGGCGGTCCCGAACAGCGCGCCCTCTTGCGGGCCCGCGTCCGGACCGAACACCTGCCACGACCAGTCGGGTGTGCGGCTGTAGCGCAGCACGAAGTCCTGCACGGCCTGCTGGTTGGTGCCGTCCCAGCGGATCGCGTCGTAGCGTCCCTCATTCACCTTGTACAGCAACGGTTTCCCTCTCTTGTCAGGTGACGTTCTCGACCATGATCCGGCGGCGGTTGAACGTGCCGGTGCCGCCGGTGACCTTGTGCTGCAACGTGATCGTCCCGGCCGCGCCGGGCGACAGGCCGGTGATCAGCGACAGCACCGAGCCGCGGACGCGCACCGCGCCGAACATGTACGGGCCGTTGTTGTCGTCGGCCGGGAGCGTGCCCGCGGCTCCGGAGATCCGGAACGACATCGTCGTGTAGGCCGTGGTGCTGTTCTGCAACTCGGCGGTCACGGTGACAGCGATCTTCCCGGACGCGGGCGCGACGAAGTTGTGCGTCAGCGTGCCGGTGCCGGTCAGGGTGTCGGTGTAGGACGTCGACGTGGTGGTGCCCGCGACGATGTCGGTCGTCGACTGCGTCGCGCTGGTGGCGTCGTTGAGGTCCGCCGCGGTGGCGCGCTCGCCTGCGAGAAATCCCATGTGTCAGCTCCTCACAGGGCCAGGGTGGGACGGCGGGCGAGACGGACGTCGGCGCCCGCCAGGTGGCCTTTGACGACCGTGGTCGACCGGGTGACGGTGAACGTCTGCGGCGACGCGGCGCCGGTGATGGTGGTGACGGTCATGACCTCGCCGCCGATGGTGATCTGCAACGGGAACTGCCCGGCCGCGGTGGTCCACAGCGGACCGGTGGCGGTGGCCACCGACAGCGAGGTCGCCGAGGAGGACACACCGACCGCCAGCGTCGAGCCCGCGGTGTCCCACCGCGACGCCGCGTCGTCGAGGATCAGCACCTGGTAGGGCGACTCGGGCGAGCAGTTGAACGCGAGTGTGTGCCCGTACAGCTCGATCGACTCGGTGTAGCCGCGGCCGAGCTGGGAGATGTCGGCGTAGGCGTTGACCGCCAGGGCGCTGATGATCAGCAGCCGGTCGTCGATGTCCATCGCCAGCAGTGCGGCGACCAGTGTCGCGCTGCCGGCGACCGCGCTCGCGGCGAGGTTGGCCAGGATCTGCGGGTAGCGCGCCTCGTCGACCGTGCCCAGGTGCATCAGCCACCCGGCGACGTCGGGCAGTTGCGTGTCCTGCGCGACGCCGACCTCGACGCTGGTGTCGTAGCGGCCGATCCCGCCGCTCTGCGGCGGCGACACCGACATCGCCCCGGACTCCAGCGTGGCGCGGAACGAGCTGCCGCCGGTGCGCCTGGCGGTCACGTCGTTGCGGGTGAGCGCGTCGTCGTCGACGGGCTCGACGGGGTGCCCGACCTGCGCGGCCGCCATGTCCAGGGTGGCGGTCGCGGCCTGGTTGTACAGCGAGGCGCGGGTGCGGTAGCCGAGTCCGATGTCGGCGCGTGGTTCGTAGAGCGTGCCGAGGTCGGCCTCGGCGCAGGTGGTCAGCAGACCGACCAGGGTGTCGATCGCCTGCGGGCCCATCAACGTCGTGTCGTCGAGGTCGCCGCGCCAGGAGAACGGCACGTCCTCCTCGGCGCACAGCCGCTTGATCCGGCGCCCGGCGGTCTCGCCGACGTAGGCGGCCAGCTCGGCGTTGAGGGAGAACAGACTCGTGATGGTCGACTCCAGCGACACGTGCCCGACGACGGTGTCGCCGAACGCGCCCTGCGGGGTGATCTGCACCTGCAGGCACTGCCCGACCTGGTAGCCGGCCAGGGTGCCGCTGGTGAACCCGCCGCTGCTGTCGCCGACCGCCAGCGTGGACACCAACCAGTCCACATCGGACCCGTTGTTCTTCAGCTCCAGCGACAGCCGCACGACCGCGCCGTCGAGCGCGTACCCGTACGGGCCCATGTTCATGATCTGTGTCCCGAACACGTCGTAGGCCTTGATCCGCAGCCCGCCGCCGGACAGGTAGACGACCTCCCAGAGGCTGGCCGATCCGGCGATCCCGAGTCGGGCGATGATCCGGTCGTCGGTCTCCCCGGCGGGCGGGATCCTGAGCAGGAACCGCAGCTGCACTTCGCCGGTGCTGCTGTAGCCGGGGACGTCGCCGAACCACGCCGAGCCCTTCGCCACCGGCAGCGGGGCGGAACACACGAACGCGGTGCTGCCCGCGAAGTCGGGGGTGCCCGACAGCAGCATCGGCGGGCCGCCCAGCGCGGAGGAGATCTGCGTCGCCCCGTCGAGGTCTTCGCACGGCCAGTACGCGCGCAGCGAGCTGCCCAGGCTGGTGACGCCCCGGTAGAGCGGGGAGCGCAGCGCGGGGTTGCCCTGGCCCAGGCGGCGAAGGATCCCGGACGCGTCGATCGGGGTGTGGGCGTCCTTGCCGGAGATGTCCCACCGCGGCGGCCAGCTGGACACCTCGCCGATGAACCGCGGCACCCGCAGCTGGGTCTCGTCGTAGGAGTAGAGCAGCGGCCCGTTGGTGCTGCCGGCGCCCAGCGCGGTGCGGATGCCGACGAACCCGGCTCGGCGGGGCACGCCGGTGGCGGTCACCGTCCAGCCGTAGGGCTCGCCGGACGCGGTCGCCCACACCTTCGCCCGCATGGTCTCGCCCTCGGCCAGCACGCGCACGCTCAGCGCCTGCGCGCTGGTGTGGGTCAGCCCTGCCACGACGACCTGCGCGGCCAGGGTGGTGCCGCTCGCGTGGCGGATGCCGACCGACACCGACTCGTCGGTGGCGATCTCGACCCGCGCGTAGTAGAAGTCCGACACCGACAGCGCGCGCACGAGCAGCCCGGCCGGGAGCGCGGGCCCGCCGGTGATGTTGGTGACCGGCAGCGTGACCACCGTGGACCAGTCGACATCGGTGTAGGCCGCGGTCGGCAGGTAGGTGATCCGGATGTCGGTCGCGGCGGGGATGTTGACGGTGCCCTTGCCGCCGGTGACGTCGACGTCGGCCGCGGTGCCGTCGACGCTGTAGGGCAGCGAGGACGGCGCGTCGGTGCTGCCCCACCCGTCGACCACGGTCCGGGTGAACGTGTCGCGGGCCTTGCGCACCGCGACCCGCAGCGGCGAGTTGCGGCCCAGCTGCCCGAAGTAGGGGCCCAGCGGGTTGCGCGGGCTGTACTTGCCGGACCGGTTGTTCAGCGTCAGCGTGCACGTCGACGGCGCCACCTGGCTGGTCTCGTTGGCGCGGCCGCGGGTGATGTCCACGGCGTCGCGGTTGTAGACGTCGGCGGCGATGTCGACCCACTGGCCGCCGACGAACAGGTCGGCGGCCAGGTCGACCGGGTCCTGGGGGAAGCTCACGCACCCACCCCCGCCCCGAGCACCTTCTGCACGTTGCCGCCGCGCACCCGCACGTAGCGTCGGATCAGCTCGGCCAGCAACTCGTCCATGCGGTTGCCGCCGCTGGCGACCTCCAGCACGAGCGGCTCGCCGCGGCCGCCGGTGCTCGACGCCATCGCCACGGCCGCGCTGCCGCTGCCACCGCCGGTGCCGCCGTCGGCCAGACCGAGCCCGTCACGGGTCAGCTGCGCCAGCCGCTGCGCCGAGGAGACCGCGGTGCCGGTGCCGGCGTCGATGCCGTCGGCGAACGCCGCGCCGATCGACTGCCCGGAGTAGAGCACCCAGCCCTGCCCGGAGAACGGACCCTCGCGGGCGGGGCTGAACGGGAACAGGTCGCGGATCCCTTGCAGCGCACCGGAAACCTTGTTCTTCACCGTCTGCACCATCGACATGAACCCGTCGACGAGGCCGCGCAGCAGGGCCGCTCCGGACTCGTAGAGCAGCGAGCCCAGGTTGCCGATCGCGTCGAGGATCCGGCCGGGCAGCCCCTGCACCCAGTCGATCAGCTCGCCGAGCTTGGACACCGCGCCGGTGACGAACCCGACGACGGCCTCCTTCACGGTCGTCCAGGCGCCGGGCACCACGGCGATCAGCCAGCTGATCGCGTCGGCCAGGCCGCCGATGATCCACCCGGCGAACTCGGCCGTCTTCTGCGTCACGAACACCAGGGCGGGCACGAGCAGGCCCACGATGAACGAGGCGACCTGCCCCAGCAGCGGGATCAGCGGCATGATCGCCTCGATCAACTGCATCACCGGCGGCAGCAGCGAGGCCCACGCGGGCAGCAGCTGGATCACCGCGTCGAGGATCACGTCGAGGATCGGCGAGAGGGCGTCCAGCGCCATCAGCAGCACCTGCCCCAGCAGCGCGGCGAAGTCGCCGACCATCGGCAGCAGCGGCACGATCGCGTCGGCGAGCTTGAGCAGCCCGGCCGAGACGAACGACATGATCACCCCGGCGATCTGCGAGATGATCGGGATCAGCTTCTGGATCACCGGCGCCAGGCCCGCGACCAGCTGGGACACCACCTGCGCAAGGGCCGGGATCAGCGGTGTGATCGGCGACAGCAGGCTGACGAACCCCGCGACGAGCGGGATCACCGCATCCACAATGGACACCAGGATCGGGGCGAGCTGGAGCAGCAGTCCGCCCAGCGCGACGAACACGTCGCCGAGCGCGCCGCCGACGGCCGACAACAGCCGACCGAACGCCGCGACCACGGGCCCGAGCGCGCCCGCCACCTGGGCGAGGATCGGCCCGATCTGCTGTAGCAGCGGGACGAGCGCGGTCACGAACACGCCGACCAGCTGGGAGAGGACCGGCATGAGTGCCGAGAGGATCGGCCCGCCCGCGGTGGCCAGCGCGGCGAACAGCGTGCCGAGCTGGCCGAGGATGCCGGACAAGCCGCCGCCCAGCGCCGAGAGCGCGATGCCCGCTCCCTCGGCTCCGGTCGAGGCGTTCGCGAAGAACGCGCCGAGCCCGCCGCCGAGGCTGGACAGCAGGTTCGCCAAGCCGTCCATCACCGGACCGGCGTTGCCGATCGCGGTCACGAACCCCGGCATGGCGTTGGTGGCGAATCCGGTGATGCCCTCGGTCAGGGTCATCAGCAGCGGGCCGAGGCTGGAGAAGATCTGTCCCAGCTGCGGTAGCAGGTCGGCGAACGTGCTCTTGAGCTGACCGGCGATCCCGACGAAGATCGGGATCAGTGGTGCGGCCGCGTCGGTGAGCCCGGACTTGACCGAGCTGCCCAGGTCGGTGAACGCTCCTTTGACCTCGGCGTTCTCCTTGAGCGCCAGCGCGCCGAGCCCGGCGAACGCCAGCGGCAGCGCGGCCAGCGCGCCGCCGGCGAGGATCGCGCCGCCGGCGGCCGCACCGCCCAGCAGCGCGAACGCCTTGGTCAGCTTGCCCAGCGCCGCGAGGTTGGACGTGGCCATGCCCGCGGTGCTGCTGCCGACCTGGCCCAGCACCACGCCCGTGGCCACGGCCGACGCGCGGATCTTGCCCAGCACCCGCGACACGCCGTCGGAGGCCAGCAGCTTGAACAGCAGCGAGGTGTCACCCACGGGGTCACCCCCGTTTCGTCCACGCCCTGCGCCGGGCTATCTGGAGTTGTTCTGCGCCTGCTTGTCGCGCTGCTTGCGGATCTCGTCGACGGCGTCGCACGCCGCCAGGAACTGGCCTACCGTCAGCGCTTTCTGCTCTTGCGGACCGAGGTGGAACTCGCGGGCGATCGCGAGCCAGTACGCCGCTCTTTTCTGTTCAAGCGGGCTTTTCCCGACAACCCCGCCTCCGGTGCGGTCAGCAGCTCGGAGTCCAGGTGTGCCAACACATCGGCGTCCGGATCGGGGGTGGCGGCCAGGCGGTCGCGCATCTCCTGCAACTCGGCGCGGTCCAGCTCGACGAGCACCTCACCGGCCTTGAAGTTGGGGGTGTCCACGTAGGACAGGCTCGGGTGCTCGCGGCGCATCAGCATCCACAGCAGGGTCCGGCGGGCGCGCATCGAGCCCTTGAACACGTCGACCAGGAACAGGTCCCACGCCTGCCCGTAGGCCTTCTCCGCGGCCTCGCCCTCGTCGGCCAGGACCTCCGAGGGAACGAACTCCCACTGCTGCTCGTCGCCGTCGTCGGGGGTGTAGGTGAAGAACATGGCGGTGTCTCCCTATCTGGCGAGCCGCTTCTCGGCGGCCCTGATCACGCCGACCATCGCCCGCCGGTACTTGGCGTGGTCGCGCTTGGTGGTGTCGTCGAACCAACCCGGACGGCCGAGCTGCCGGATCTGCTTGGTCGGGTTGTTGATCGCCGGGTGGTCCCAGCCCGCGCGCGAGTTCAACCGCTTGGGGGCGTTGCGGAACTTCCGGACGTTGGGGGTCTTCTTCGCGCGCAGGTCCGCGCCGGGGAACTTGCCGGACGGCCGGATCTGCACCATGACCTTGCCGGCCACGGAGTTGCGCAGCCTCATGCCCGCGTGTCCCTTGCTGGGCATGGACTTGATCGCGGCGCGCGCGGCGTTGCGGGTCGGGTTGAGCACTTCGCGTCCGGCCTTGACCAGGTCCTTGCGCATGGCCTTGCCGTCCTCGTCGCGGCGCATCCGCCGCGAGAGGTCGCGCAGCTGGTGCTCGATCGTCATCTCGACGGGCACGTCGACCACCGCCCTTCGGTGCGAGGGCCTGGTCGATGCGCCCGCCGAGCGCGCCGGGTCAGGCGGTGGCGCGGGTGATCACGCCCGAGGTGGGGAACTCGACTTCGCTGGTGGCGACGTCACCGACCGCACCGGACACCGGCGCCCACTTCTTGACCAGCAGGCTGCCGGTGTACTTCGGGTTGGACGCGCCGACGACGGCGTTGGTGAGCCGGGCCTCGAACGCCACGACCGTGCCCAGCAGCGGCCACATGATCGAGTCGATCTTGGTAGCGGCGACGTCCTGGAGGAACGTCGCCGAGACGCTGCCAGACTTGAGTCCGCCGAGCAGTTCCTTCCAGCCCAGCGACGCGAACGTGGTGACGTCCTTGTCCTCGACCTCGGCCGTCACCTCCGCCTTCTGCGTGTTGGCGGACAGGTCGTTGCCCGCGATGGACAGGTACGCCGCGGTGAGAACCATCAGGGCCATGTTTGCTACCTCACTGAATGCCGAAGGACAGAGCGAAAAGGAACGACGGGCCACCGGTGCCGGTGATCGTCCACTTGGGACGCCACCACGTGTCGGTGATCGCGCCCGGCACCCGCAGCACCTGGCCGCCGACGGCGGTCGCCGCGGCGAAGGTCAGCTGCGTGACCGGGGAGCCGAACCCGTTGGTGTCGTCGGACTCGATCGCCACGGTGATGCTGGGCGTGGTGCCCGCGACCGACAGCACGTGCAGGCACGCGTAGAGGTTGCGGCCCGCGGCGACGGCGCCGAGCTGCTGCCCGGTGCCGGTGCCCGTCGCGGTGCGCGCGGTACCGGGCGGGTGCGCGAGCAGCCCGCGCACGGTCGGCCACGACGACTTCGCCTCGGCCTGCCACGGCGCGATGTCGCCGACCGCGCCACCGATCCCGTACTTGCCGGTCATGGTCTTGGTCAGGTAGGCGAGCTGGCCCACGGCCGCGCCGTCCGGACACGCCGTGAACGGGCCCAGGCCGCCGAGGTCGAGCCACATCTCGTCGTCGACCAGGCCGGGCGCCCCGGCCTCCCACAGCCCCTCGGCGGAGATCTCCGAGGCGACCAGTCCGCCGAGCAGTTCCTTCCAACCGCCGCTGCCGAAGGTGGTGGCGTCCTTGTCCTCGGCCTCGGAGGTGATCTCGACCTTGTTCGACCGCGAGGTCAGGTCGGCCCCGCCGGTGAACAGCCGGGTGTTGATCAGCACTAGCGGCGCCATCACGCAGCCCCCGATCCGATGACCAGCACGGTGAACTCCGCGCCGTAGTAGATGGTTCCGGCGTGCTCGTACTGGCCGTAGCCGGACGCCCGCTGTACGTGCAGGGAGTCGCACACCCCGCCGAGGGAACGGTCCGCGCTCAACGCCGCCCGGATCGACTGCGGCCCCACACGGGCCAGATAGCCCTTGAGCTTCGCCTGTCCGGTGCGGTCGTCCGCGCGGGACGCCATCACCCGGCAGGTGATCACGAACCGGTCCATGCCACCGGCGAACGCCTGATCGAAATCGATGTCGACCTCGGCCGGGAAGAACGCGGGCACGGCGATGCTGTCGGGTACGAACGGGTTGCAGCGCAACCCCGTGATAGTGCTCGCCGCCTGACTCAGTCCGGCGAACACGGCCTCAACGTCCACAGCGGATCGACCTCACTCCTGTCTTGGTCAGGCGATGCCCGGATCGACCAGGTCGTCGATCAGCTTCTGCACGTCGGGATCCACACGGGACACGCGGATCGGCCCCCACTCCGCCGACCCGGCGATGCCGTCCGGGGAGTCCTTGCGCTTGTAGAGCCGACCGGCCTGGATCAGCGTCGCGGTCTGGACTTCGTCCGGGACTGCGGGCCACCCCCATTTGGCGGTGACCCGCACCCGGAACCCGAATCCGCCCATCTGCCACGCCGTGCGCAGCAGGCCGGTGACGGGCTTGCCCTTCACCAGGGCGTTCTCCGGGTACGGCTCGTAGTCGGTGAGCGCCGTCCACGAGCCGGTGGTGCCGACCTCCACGACCAGGCCGCCGATCTCGGCGATGTCGTCGAGCATCAGCAGCGACCCGTCCCGGTCCCACACCACCCGCCGCGCCGGACGGAAGGTCCGTGCCGACGTCGTCTCGTCGATCCAGAAACGGCGGCCGCCACAGGACTTGTCGACCGACCGGCTCGCCGTGGAGCGCGCGAGCTCCAGCAGCGTGTCGTCCACGGTGTCGCCTACCGGGATGCCCAGCGAGGTCTTGAGCAGGGCAAGGGTGATGTAGGTCGTGACGGGTGCCACCGCGGGGCCTCCGTCCTCAGCCGGCCACGACGCGCGGCACGAACGCCGTGGTCGTCGGGGTGGCCACGGTCGCCGGGGCGGTCGTGGTCAGCGCCGAGCCGGACGTCTGCGCCAGGACCTTGTCACCTGACAGCCACGCGGCCGACGCTCCGGCCAGACCGGTCCGGCCGATCAGCGACGGGACGGTCGTGGCCTTGACCATGATCGCGGCGTAGTAGATGCCGGGCCTGCTGATCAGCTGCGGCGTGGCCAGCGCCAGCGTCTTGACCGTGTCCGCCGCCCAGGCTGCGGTGAGCTGGTCGGCGGTCTGGGCGAGCAGCACCGGGGTGGCCGAGTCGTCGTAGAGCGCGAACCACCAGTTGGTCGGCGTGCCCGCCGCGGTGGCGCCCGACCGGAACGTCAGGTTCGTGACGAGGTCGCCGGCTTCCAGGTGCAGCGCGGTGGACCCCATCACCTGCGTGGTGAGCGCGGTGGTCAGGTCGGTGACGCAGTCGTTGCGCGAGATGTTCTCGCGCAGGATCCCGGACGGTTTGCCCGCCAGGGTCCAGCGTGGATCGGTGATCGGGTACCGGCCTCGGGTCAACGGCATGGCTGCCTCCTACTTCCTGGTCCGGGTGGCGGCGCGCTGGCGCGGCGTGGAGTCGGGGGGGGGGGGGCCGGCCCGCGC
>Ga0307507_10008888_pt1 | contig 13663 bp, 18 predicted proteins | sample 7_EM_MG_FD_207223 | JGI IMG/M metagenome (GOLD analysis project Ga0307507, IMG submission 207223) | Populus trichocarpa ectomycorrhiza microbial communities from riparian zone in the Pacific Northwest, United States - 7_EM | ecosystem: Host-associated > Plants > Roots > Unclassified | place...
GGAATTTTTTTCCCCCAATAGCCTCGTTACTGGCGGTCAGGTATGCCGCGTCGACCCTGAGTTCACAGGTTTGAACCCTGCCTGGCGAAAAAGCTTAGTGTTCAGTACCCTCAGCACGAAATGGCAACATCAGGAAAACAGGGATATTCTTTTTCCATCCTTTGAATGTCTTTACAAACTTTTTTTGTCTTAAATACCTTTGTCCCTTTGAACTTCCTTGAAGAAAAAAAAACCAGAAGGGAGAGAAGCAGGGGAAGGAACTCAAGTAAAGAAAAGCAAAAAGTTAAATTTCAAAGGAACCAAAAGGAACCAAAAGGAACCAAAAGATCAAATTAAGATATCAAAGTATTTTATGAATTTGAAGGATACTAAAAGCAGATGAAGTTACACAAGTAAAATAAATTATGTCCTATGATAAATATGACATGCGACATTTCCATAAATTTCGGAGGATCCTACCATATGTAGAACCTTTATATATGCAGAAAGGCACCAAGGCATTCATATCCTCCTTCCAGCAGATCTCCTCTTTCCTCCTCGCTTCTTCGCTCGTTTCGATTCACTTCCTTCGAGATCCTGCGGCATCTCCCCTAACCCCCTGCCAGAGCTCAACTATACATCATCTCGTCCCTGTCCCTCTTCGATGGCACAAGTCTATCTCGAAGGGAGGTACCCGTGAGGGAATCCGTGGGTAAGCCACGATCCTTGTTGTCCATTGACAATCTGTCTAACAACGACCGCCGCGACGCAATGGAGGTGGCTCGACACAACTGATAAAGTCGGAGCGGTCCAAACCAGATATTTTCAAATCCCCACTTGAGCTAAACCTGGGGTCTAGATCAGAACCAGTGCCTCCCGAATCTCGAAGGCGGCGGCAGGTTATCGCCAGCACTCAAATGACGTGAATGAGGGCCATCAGCCTCGTCAGGTAACTGTATTGGTGAATGTGACAGACGCCGTGAGGATCCCGTCTCGTTATCGACTCATCTCTATGTCTGTATGACCCTCGCGACCTCGCAGATGGATCTGTGATTTGGTTGGCGCGGAAGCTGACCTCTGATCTACCATCAGAAGATGGATAGGTGGATAGTCTTTCGGGAACACTCAGGATGGAACCGGACAAGTCTCGCAATTAGATTAGGAACAGCGCCTCCCGAATCTCGAAGGCAAGGCAGCAGGTCACTGCCAGCACTCAAATGACGCGAATGAGGGCCATCAGCCTCGTCAGGTAACTGTATTGGTGAATGTGACAGACGCCTCAACCCTCTGTGAGGATCCCGTGATTCCCGTCTCGTTCGATGAATAGGAGTCGGCAGGAAAGTCTTGAGAGGAGTGTGATGGACAATCTCTCCTCAGCGACCCCATCCCGAATCGGGCTAGTACCACCAACCACCAACCACCAACCTCGACTTGGTCAATTTCAGCTTCCCAGCCGGCATGCTTTCCTTTTCCGGATTCGCAGATGCTCCTCGTTTGTGTCCCGCTATCATTGTGGAACGCGTAGGTGTAGGCACAGGTGACATAACACGTCCACCCGCTCTCCAATTGGCACTGGCACTGGCAGTGGAAGGGGCAAAGGCAGAAGGGGAAGAAGACCTCATGAGACCTGTCCGACCACCCATTGTCGGCGTAGGTGTCTGTGTCCCGCTAATATTACTGATGGATGGCCGTGATCTTGAAGGTGGTGGACCCATCAAGCCTTTCGTTGACGAGTTCATATTCGAATTTGATGTCGAGGAAGAGAGGGAAGGCGTGACATTAACTCGACTGCTCTTCCCAAGTGCCACCTTCGACACTGTCGTTTGAAATTTTCTTCACCAAACCAGTGCCAACACCGCTAATGCTGCTTGCATCCTCAGATGACATAGCGGAAGGAGGTTGTGAAATCCCCAACGGAGTAGCCGTGAACGAGTCTCTTCGATGTGACGCCTTGGCTGACGAGAGAGCAGGTGTACTCCCACCTGTCCCACAGATGTTCAGCTTTCTCTTGATCTGCAACACAAAATATCAGAATTTGGTACATTTTCTGAAAAGAAATGAAAGCTCACCAACTCAAGTTCCTGCTGCTTACTCTCCAACGCAATCCCAAGTCCCATCAGATCCTCGCGTTCCCTCTCAGACCTCTTCATAATTTGCACAATCCTAACTTCCTTATCCGCACTATCCATCTTAACCGCCTTCACCTCCTTCTTCAACCTTAACCTCCCCGGCTAATCTCCCCTCCCTCTCCTTACTCGTTTTCAATTCTAGATCAACGTCCACTTTCGATCTGACAACCTCCTCAAGGTTTCTTTCCATTATCTCCTTCTGCCTGAGCACGTCGTTGAGTAAACAGGCTTGTTCAGAGAGGATACGCTCTTGTTCTCACTTGAATCAGCTCATTTCCTCCCGTAGCTGTTCGGCTGTTCCTTCACCTGCCGCTGAGTGTACCTGGTAACCTCCTCGTCTCGGTTCCTAAGATTCCCTTCGAGATGACCGATTCGCTCATTCGCAAACTGTTTTTCCTCTTCAAGCTCCTCAACCCGACTTTCTGTTCCATCAAGATATTGACCACCAGAATCGCATAAAGAACTATTCACCCACTTGTTAGCTGTTATGTGGCTGTAGCGCGTTTGCCAACCTGATCTTTCTTGATAATGTCACGGTCGTTGGGATCGGGTGAATAGTGGATAATCGCTAATGACGGAAAGATTGAGGGTATTTCAGGACACGAGAGAACTGGTATTTACCACCGTTGGGTCCCGTTGACAAAATGGTTGTGAACGATAATCCTTGAAAAAATTCGAGCTCACTTGTCACAAAGAATTAGCAAAAATTATTTTTGAAACCATTTGAAAAAGTATTCACAATCTGTATTTCTCCAATTTAGTAGCACCTTGACTTTCATTGAGTTCGACCCCATTGTTCAATTGCTCCTCTAGCCACGCAAAATACCTGGCGAGAGCAACGCCGTCGCGAACGTGGCATTGTCGGAAGCCCTCCAGTACATTGTTCTTCACCGCCTTCAGTTCGTTGATCGGCAAACTCTCTAGGGTGTACTTCCCCTCGCCAATCGCAGCTGCAACTGCCAAACTAGCTTTGTCCCCTAGAAAAATTTTCTAGTTTGCGTATGATTGATGTTGTACCACAATACAAGGAAAGAACTAACCGATTTATCACTCAAGTCGAGTGTGGATGGGAGTTCTTTGAGATCATCAAAGAATGCAGTATAGGGTTTTATCCTAACTTGGTCTCCCAGATATTGAAGATCGTCTTCCGTCATTTGCCCATCCGTAATGAACAAGATGACTTCATCAATAGTTACCACCGCATACGAGAAGAAAACTAGCAACGAAGTGAGAATGAGCCTGTTAGACCACGACCCTGCATACCTGGATTGAAATCGATATCTGATCCTCTCAAATTGAAGAGCCATGCAACTTCGTCAAGCATCGTGACGACGACCGCCTTTGCGGACTTCGTCTGCAATATTTCTTTCTAGCTGCTTTTCCGCTTGAAGGAAGTATCTTCCATCGGTAAACAAGAAACCTTTTCTAATGTCACGATTGCACAGCCTACGACAGTCTGAGATGAGCCAGGCTCGATGTAGACCACTGCTCACCAGCAGAACCATTAAACCCCGAAATATAAGCATGACGTTCATCACAGTGTGCAATGTATTTGCTTGAGTCTTGGTATGTAATTAGTATTCTGAATGATAGTAAGCCTTGAACGTACGTTGGTCTTCACTTGGTACAATAAAAGCCCCCAAACCGTTGTCTTTCATCAAGGCATGTAACTTGGCCAATCGATCGGTGTACCGTATGCTGTCCTAGTACACCCATTTTCGCGGAGAACGGGCGTGGTGTTTGTTGAAAATGCGAATTGTTGATGGTAACTCGTCTTGAATACCGTTTTAGAAGGCACGAAGCACATAGCAAGAACTATTTGGCACAGTTTACACTACTAATATATTTGCTCACGACATTTCGGAGGATCCTATATGTAGAACCTGTATATATGCAGAAATGTAGCATGGGTATCGACTTTACAAATTCTAACGTAACAAAAAGAGTTTGCACAAAACAGCTTGTCCTCTTCTCGATGCGACATTTGCAAATCTTGGCCATATGATTCAACAATTGATCGATACAAAGTCAGAAAAGGCACCAAGGCATTCATATCCTCCTTCCAGCAGATCTCCTCTTCCCTCCTCGCTTCTTCGCTTGTTTCGAATCACTTCCTTTGAGATCCTGCGGCATCTCCCCTAACCCCCTGCCAGAGCTCGACTATACATCATCTCGTCCCTGTCCCTCTTCGATGGCACAAGTCTATCTCGAAGGGAGGTACCTGCGAGGAAATCCGTGGGTAAGCCACGATCCTTGTTGTCCATTGACAATCTGTCTAACAACGACCGCCGCGACGCAATGGAGGTGGCTCGACACGACTGATAAAGTCGGAGCGGTCCAAACCAGATATTTTCAAATCCCCGCCTTGAGCTAAACCTGGGGTCTAGATCAGGACCAGTGCCTCCCGAATCTCGAAGGCGGCGGCAGGTTATCGCCAGCACTCAAATGACGTGAATGAGGGCCATCAGCCTCGTCAGGTAACTGTATTGGTGAATGTGACAGACGCCGTGAGGATCCCGTCTCGTTATCGACTCATCTCTATGTCTGTATGACCCTCGCGGCCTTGCAGATGGATCTGTGATTTGGTTGGCGCGGAAGCTGACCTCCGATCTACCATCAGAAGATGGATAGGTGGGTAGTCTTTTGGAACCACTCAGGATGGAACCGGACAAGTCTCGCGATAGTGGTATCGGGGTCGAAGGGTGATTGCTTGAGCCATTAGAGTATTGTTCTGTGAGAACCAGGAAATGGGGAGGTGGTTTTCGACCCCTTGCTTCATCGTCGTGTCTCTGAATATGTGTCAGAACAAAAAGTGTGGTGAAGGATGACGAGATTCATATACCGTCTGGGGATGTCGAAGATCGTGAAGGGATCTATTCTTGCCCGATTCTGTTCGGCTTGAGGCCGGTTGACGTAGCAACTTGGAGGTCTGGAGGCTGCATGATGCGCAAAAAATCAGTCTAAATGATAACATTGAAAGTCGATAAGACATACCCTTTCAGGAGGCAATTTTCTGACAGGGATCGTAGCCAGTGGTCCTACTTCTGGGTCCCCAGCAACTACAGAACGCCGATTACCAATCGGTTCGTTGTTTGTTCCAGTGAGGCGGGTAGGTTGGCTTGGGGCATCTCTTCCACGCCTGGACTAACAGTGAGAGGGGTAAGTAGAGGCTGTCAGTGTAATAAAGGGTACGTACGTTATTGCGCTCAAACTGTGGTCGAACGTCCCTATCGCTACCTTCCTTAGGCCTTTCGTCCTTCACCTTGTCGTAGTTTGAATCTCTTTGGTTATTGTCATTAACCGAAGCTCGAGGTCGCCCCCTTTCATCCGAGTCAAGTGGGATGTTTGAAGACTGATGGACGTCTTCTCGGCGTTTCGGTTGGTCCCGATTGTCGCTTTTCAAGCCGTGAAGAATCGTCTCGAATCACATTCGCCCTTTTATCAGAATAGGAGGCGCCGTACCAAATGGGAAGACGGAAGCAATGAAGGTCAGCACCATTTGGTGGGCGACTTAGGTTGAACTGAACTCGAAGAATTGCGGGATTGTCGCGGCAGAATGTATTCAACCACTTTAGCAATGCATGCATTGTCCTCTGGCCGTCTGGAAGGCGTAGAGATCGGATGTGGAAGTGGGTCCCTGAGCAGGGCTGAATGAAAAGATGTCTGTTGGGGGGATAGAGGTGCGTGCTTCGAACCATAAGAATCATTACGACATCTGGGGCTGAAGAGTAAGGAACTTACGGTCATAATCCTCTGCATGTCGCTTCTACTTGTGACCTTGAGACTGTTGGTATCAATCCCGTTATTTACTCTCGACGAGGCTTGTGAACATCACGATCTTGTTCTACGAATCTTCAAACACTCCTCTGGAAAGGTCTACATCAAACTTGATTGGCTGTTCTCGCCTGCTTGCATAGCCTTGAATCCTTTTGGGTCACAAGAACATTCGTATTGTCGTGATCTTTCCCATTGTGAATGTCGAGCGTCCACGGAGATGGAGGATGAGATGAAGGTGTGGGAATGATCTAGAAATAAGTTCAGTCCCTGCAATTGAAAACTCGATAATCAATTACTTCAGAACACAATTGCAAACGCATGGTAGTCAACAAATTTGTTTACATAGAATTGCTTGAATGTATCAAGTGTTTCGTGCATCGTCAGTGATCGGGAGGTAAACTGATTGGTTTGGTACACAGGGAGCAGGTGTGCAGCACGGAATATGCTGTCAACATGGATAATGGCGAGGAAAGGGTTCCCGTCATCTTCAAAATCCGGTTCTACAACCCATAGGCCCGTATCTTCATCAGGCTCAGTGTCAGAACGAGAAAACCAGTGTATGAGCGCGCATTGATACTCCTCATCTCCGTGTACAACTGAGAAGAAGGCCATAACACGACCTATCTCAAGGTGGTGCACACCTTCAGCCTTGGTGTCATCAGCTGAATTTACAAATATACAATCGTATCGCGGGGGTCCCTGTCTCCAAGAGGGTGTGGCTCGAATGTATTCGAGATGCATACCAGTGATACCGCTTATATCACTTGGTGCGCGAAATGTCGCAGCCGCTGAATAGAATATTGATATTCTGAGACCTTCATATAAGTTCGGATATGCAGTCGTCTCAAGTTGGTATGAAGGAATCTTGGCATCAGGATATAGTTGGTCATACAAGAAGCACTGGATCATAATCCGGAAGGACGGCAGCTCGAGTTTCTCGGCGGCTTTTTCAATGGTCCATCGGTATTCTGTTTAAGGTGAATGAGCATATGACAATCCGCACAACTATAAGGGCGTACTTGGCTTTGTTGGGAGGTTTACTTCAGCCAAAATGTTTGGATCTTTTACGGCTCCTTCCAGAAGATCTTCATCATGATCTGGTGTCGAACCGGAGAATGTTTGCAGAGCAGGTTCATGGTCACTATTGTTCGCATGTGGTATAGGATCTGGAGCTGCTGTGTAATAAGTTAGCACTGTTAACGAAGTACAAATATGAACCCTACATGTTTCAGTGGTCAACATACCACGATTTACGAAGTCCACTCTAGCAGCAGCCAATTGGTCAAGCCTCTGATTGGTAACCAACATTTGTCCGAGTGGTTTGTTTCGGTTGGAGCGGTGCCATGGTTCCTTAACGGCTCTTATATGTTTGGACTCTGTAAGTGATGAGCAGAGCCCGTTCGGTGCCCCAAAAAGTCGTACGAGGGAACAATAATGAACAAGTGCATGCTGCCTTGGAAGGGAGATTCCATCAGGTCGCACACCTAAAGTTTCGAAGATTGTCCGGTATTTATGAAAACGGTCGAGGGCTTCCACTAATCGGGTCAAGTCTGGTTCAGTCAAAATGTTTTGGCGGACAATGTAACAAAATTCCAGGAATGCACGGAATGTGCGTATGACATCCACGGGAACATGCCCTTGCAAAGCAGGAAGATAGACCTGAATTTTTTTAAATGTCATATCAAAATAAAGAAACCTTGTATATGAACCTTCATTAAGGCTTTTGAATCGTCTCCAGTCCATTGCTTAAAACCTCTACCTTCAGGAAACCGTCGCAGGCCGACAAACGGGGGCACAATTGCTATGCTAAATAAATAAATCAGTCTTCTGCTGATCTCCAGATCGACCAAAACCTTACCGGTGATCGATATCGTCTAGGATACGATTTGCATCCGACTTTCCATGAGTAATGAGAAGATATTCTCCAACCCAAGTTACAAGGTGGTCTTTAAAGGTCCCTTTGATGATTTGATGGAGGAGATCTGGGGCAATTAGTTCGTGTATATCGGCTCGTGGAAAGTCATTGGTGAAGGGCTGAATTTAGTAAGATACTGCGAAAAGAATCGGCCACAATAAATCTTACTATTACATCCGAAATAATGCCATGTTCCTTCCACAAAACTGAGACTTCGTATGTGTTTATAAGAGCTTCAGTGAGTTCTTGCGTGCGTCAGCGCTCATAGAGATCTTTGTCATCCAGATTTCCGTGAAATGCTCGACACCTATCAAGTATAATTAGTTTAGAATTACAAGTAACAGTGTAGTAATAGCTGACCGTGGACACCAACCTTGGACGATACATGCTAGCAGAACTTGCTCTGGATAATCCCCGATATAGGGACCCACTCCCCAGATGGCACGGCGATAATGTCCATCACAACACTCTACGACTTCAGGTTTTTCCATGACAGGACGAAGTGACCAGAGAATTTTTGACAGAGATGAATGAAACAATTGTCGACGGAATCTCCGAAATGTCGGATCAGAGGCATGAGCCTTATCAGCTGTACAAGCAGACATGGTCAGGACGATCACTCGCAGAATGATTTTGACCCACTTTTTGGAATCGCCAGAAACCCTATAAGAATGAAACCTGCGCCATGCGCTCGACGCACATTGTTGTGGACATTACCAACTGAGCCGTATAGAGGCCAAAACTCGTTGGCACCAGTTGCAACAGAAACTGTCGTTTTATCACTGCTGAGTGTAATAGGAACGAACATTGCTCCGTAGTTCTCTGGCGTTTCTGCAATAATATCCTAGATAGGCCCAGGTAGAAATGTGTCAGCCTGATAATATTAAATGAACTGGAAGCAACAAATACAAACAGCTTGCTTCCATGCCCAATCTCCTGACATAAAGTTTTCATATTGACGGTTGCCGTCTTCGTCGTATTGTTGATACGGTGTGTAGTCAATCGAATCTACGAAGTCCGGATTCTTGATCATCTCCAAGAACAGTTTGTGTGGGTCACGGAACCAGATGGTGTACTCAGCCTCCATCCATGTTGGAACTTCCACTGTTGGCTTAGGACCATCGTATGTGAAGGTGAAGGATTGCCATGGCACGCCACCAATCAATATGGCATCAATTGTCTCATACACGTCCTCATGATTGAAAAAGGGAGGTTGAGCATCGTGATCCTCCATTACATTGGACATAATGTGCAGAAGTCTGTCGATTTTGGCCGCTGATGTCTGATCGTCTTTGTAGAAATATTCGGCAAGTTCAAATGACGAACGGTTTTCAAAAGGCGTCCAGTCATCCGGGGAGGGGCTGGGGGAGCATAAGTCGGATACCAGTCGTTTTGTTGATTCGGAGTCCGAGTCAGAAAGTGGATTGCCATCCTTGTCACATGGTTTACCTGCAGACTCTCAATTAGGAGTACAATCAAGATGAAATGGAAACCTACCATTAATTATAGGGTGTAATTCCTTGTTGTCGCCGACTTTAGAACCATGTGATGGTGAAGAACGCAAATCAGAATGGAAGGAGTCACTTCCGATGTCTTCCATTTCGAAGTCGTACTCGGCATGTGCATAGTTAGGATTTGGTGTCACTGGCGATGTTGGGAGACTGCCAAGATCACGACGATTATCCAGAGTAGGTGGTGAAGAAATATATGGCAGGTCGATAATAGCATTTTGACTCTGAAAATTGCTGATATCCAAGTGGGCATGGGCCGACCGCAGATGCCTTGTCCACGTAGCCTTTGTTTTACATGCACGCTGGCAGGTCCCAACAGGACAAAGAAACCGTTGAGACGACATGTTGTCGTGGTTGTGCTAGGACTATGGGGCATAGTAAGAATAATATTGCGTCGTAAGATAAATACAACACAAGTCCCAATAGGGACGGACAGAAAATCACAGTCACAATATTTCTTCAACTTCAACCAACATGACTCGCAACGCTGCAGAGCCTCCTACCACTCCAGCTCGTATGACAACACGGTCAAAAAATGCGACTACCCATCCTGGAGCAATTCTCCAAGACCAACGTATTCGCCGAACCAAAGAAGAAGTCGACGAAGAAAAGGGATTGAAAAACGCACAAATGGTAGCCAAAGAGCAAAGAAAGGCTGAAAAAGCGGCTAGGAAGGCCAGAGGTGAAGAATATATTGCACGGCTTGAAGAATTTGAAGACGCTACTATTGCAAACGCCGACAGTGAATTTCCACGTCACCAACTTAAGAAAAGTTTGTAATAATCTGGTGTATGTTTAGTAATTGACAGTCTATTTAGGCAAGTTACAAGACAAGGGACTCACAAGCAAGGGTAAAAAGCTTGCTGATTCCACACGCCGACATTCACAAGTAGGACGTAGGAAGGTAACAATAATATTTTAGCACGCTGTAATTTCTTCCTCAATGGCAGATGATACAGGAGATATTGGAACTTACAGACACTGATGTGGAAGACACGACCGTGATCCACCAGGCAAAGAGGGCGAAAACCGAAGCAAATAAAAATCAGCTATTGCGTCGTACTGGTAAGGAATTTAATTATTTTCGAGGTGAATTGTCTGAAAGATACCTTAGAAACAACCGTAGAGTCAATGGTGATTGATTCTGAGCCGAGTGTCCATAGCGAGGGCGAGGGCGAGACGGAGGACGCTGAACTCACACCCCGTCTGGCTAAAGGAAACCCGTTGAAAAATCGGACGACTCCTAACGGGAAGCAGGACCAGCTCCATCAGATATTTGATTTGAGTGCTGATAATGACAGCGAACCTTTTCAGACGCCACTTGCACTGCGTCGAAAGAAACGAGTTGTGAGACTTGTGATGGACAGCGATCCGGATGAGCAACTTGAAAGTGAAAGTAAGCAGAAGGAGGCGGTGAAGCGAAAGAGGGGACAGACGGAGGGCAACGGCAAGAAGAAAGAAACGAAGGGCAATGGCAAGAAACAGGTGGGAGTTAAATTGAAACGTTATCAATCGATGGCTTATCGCTTTGTTCTCTATTTAGGGGCAGTTGATTGTTGGCAGGCAAGTTCCGTTCACATGACTCTAGATAATGACCATGACTATTGTTCTTGGTTACGGTACCAACAGCGCACAGTCTAGTTTGTACGCGTAAGTCCTTAGGTCATTTGATACCACTTGGCAACTAATACTCACCTTTCAGCAGTGCTCTCCCTCGGTAAGTTCAGCACAATCACAGTTTTTGTTACTCTTATGTTATTTATAGTGACGAGACTAGGAAAATCGATCTCGCCGATTTCTATAAACCCCAATCTAACCCAGCTCATTCGGGACGGTCGCAAAATCCTGAACAACATTCCCGCTCAGGTTATGTTGTGCAATCTGATGCAAAATTGACTTTTCCTCCACGTATGACAGCTTCCAGTGGTATTGTGACCTCTAAGCCGTCTTCGAAGGTGGTCGACCCTAATAAAGAATCGAAAGTTTCAGATTCTGAACAGGATGGTGGCGGATTATCGGCGGAAGACGATTCACGCGAAAGGGAGATGGCCATGTCAAGTCCGATGAAAGGTTTTGAATTACGATCCACAAAGGTATGCCATCTCTGTGTTGCTGGTAATGTTTTCATTCCGTTTCAGTCTCTGGTCAAGGTCAAATCCGAAAAATCAGACTCTAAGCCTCGTAAGTGAGCAACAGTTCAAGACCTGCCGATGGGGGCCAATGAGGATTCCGCATGGACTCGACTCGTCGTACCGAATTTCATCAACATTATCCTCGCAGACGAACAACCTTGGGTCATTACTGATGGTGTCGTTATCGCAAAATTGCAATCGATCTGGGATCACGTCTATGGGATGAAAGTTCAATTCACGATCGAGAAGGGAACGGCGCCATTCGAGCTTGTAAGTCTATTTGATACTACCCATTGTACAAATTCAACTTATTTCTCATTAGGTACTTCAAAAGCTTTGTGACTATCGAAACAGGCTTGCTCATAAGGCAATTTGTGTGGTATTGGCTTACTTTAACTCTCGGTTTGCTGCAGACCCGGAAGTGGAAGATGATGACGTTGACGCAGATGAATTGGTGGAATTTGCGAGCGGACTGTTGAACTCTGACCCTTCCCATGAATTTATATACAATGGAATAAAAAAGGGCAAGGTGAGCCGAATTGAGAATTGACTATGCGACTTGACTAACGGTAATAGCGGTTCGGCACTTTTCAGCACACCCTCATTATAGAGACATTGTCGGCACATTTTTCGAATCTTACTCTGGGACAACCTTTAAAGGGACTTGCGATAGGCACGCCCCGGCTCGGCCTTGCGTTAACAGCTGCTGCGGTACTATTGATTTGCATTTTAACAGTTCGATGATTCAATTACTAATATATCTTTTCCACAGGTCGAACGTGCTCTGCAATTATTTTCAAACAGGATGATTGAAAAACGGGTGGATTCCAAGGGTAACATGAAATTGGCAGTTCGGAAACCACATAATCCGAAGACTGGCCACTGTTCTGGATTTCGCCACGACTTTTCATCAGCTGGATGGAACCAAGCTATGTTGGATTACTTTGAATCTGTTAAAAATCTATCCAGCGACCGATTGGCTGATATTTTCAACGAAGCGAAGGATCTTGCTACGAAAGGCGTACGACAAACCAAGGCACTGCAAGCTGGAAAATCAGGCCGCTCGGCTTTACAATCTGATAATGAAGGTTCGTAATTCATTGTACCTCTAGCAACATGTAATTGATTCTTTAGATTGAGCCAATTGGTGTCGAAACTCTGGTTGATATGACAAGTCGTCGACTCAGCCTTGCAGGGTTCAGTTTATTCCTTTCAAGTGATTACTAGTCCTTATTTTAACATATACAGCAACGTAGATAGATATCAAGCTCATTGCACACCCCCACTCTTACCCGCTTTGTCAGTGCTATATATAGATTTGACCACCCTTTAGTTAACTTCGCTATGCTTTGGACGTTCTTTGACTACTTTTCAGGCTTTAGTTTTTTACTCTGTCCTTTAGTTTCTCTATACAGACTTTGGTTTAACTTGATATGTCTTTACTTCCTTACAATGTTCTTTGACTACTTTTGAGTGACTTGAGAGAACTTTTTACTGCTTGCAATCTCTTTACAATTTAATTTTTTTATTAAAGAAATTAAAAGAAGATGAAAGGTGTGAAAGGACTCAAAGTAAGAAAAGATAATGTCAGAACAATTAAATACAAGGATTCCAAAGGGAAATAAGGATTCAAAGTTAGAATAAGTTGCATAAAGAATGGAATAAGGGTCCCTTCACGTCTTTTTCTTCCTTTGGAAACCTTTTCCCCAAAGAACCCAAAGGAGTCCTTTTCCCTTCCTATTTCTTCACGTTTCCAAAGGAAGGAAAAGAAAGAAAAAGAGAGTGACCCTTTTCCTGATGAAGATGGTGCCAACTTGACTGAAATTGCGGCTGCTCGTCAGCTCCTCGTTCGGGATATGAAGATACTTGAAAGTATTGCCCCCGAATCTGGTGCATACTTGAACGAGGTAAAATAAAATCTATGCCACCTTCTACAGAACTAATCCTATTTTTTTAAAAAAACTTTTGTTAGGCTTCGAGGTATGAATTCGACTGGAAGAAATCTTTCTTTGGGACGCACTATGATCAGCTCCAGGACATCAAGCGGAAATACGATCCACAATCACTCTTCCTCGTTTACGAGGGTATTGCATCAGATGAGTGGGACGCAGAACTCGTCTGCCCTGTCTGAAAAAATGGCATTTTTCGCATCAGACTTTTTTTTTGATTCCATGTAAAGCACAAATCTGTAATCCATCTTACTTTGTAAATTGTACATGT
>Ga0307507_10008889_pt1 | contig 13659 bp, 13 predicted proteins | sample 7_EM_MG_FD_207223 | JGI IMG/M metagenome (GOLD analysis project Ga0307507, IMG submission 207223) | Populus trichocarpa ectomycorrhiza microbial communities from riparian zone in the Pacific Northwest, United States - 7_EM | ecosystem: Host-associated > Plants > Roots > Unclassified | place...
ACTTAGTCTAAGCCTCCGGTACTTAGTCTCGTTATATACCGCACTTTGGTATAGAGTTAGTATCGTTACCCTATCGATTCCCGCCACCACCCAGGAGGCGGTTACACTACCGGCACAGATGGCGACGGCACTCGGGTACTCGGAGGATGCCCTCCCTCCGAAATCGAAATCGACAATGAGAGACTCCAACAAGTAGATCGGACATCAGCCTGAAGGCAAATGAAAATGAATTGGAGCGAACTGGGGAAAGTATCATCCGGTACCCAGATGAAGAAAAAGTGTAAGAATGACAATAAGTAAAAGAAACTTAGTATGACCAGTCCAACGAGGAACCCAAGGAAAGGTTCATACTGGTGGCGGCTAGCAGAACCGGGAATCCCTCCTCGAGAGCAGGCCCCGTGAATCTTACACCCAGACCGATGATGTGAGTGATAGGACATGTATGTCGAAGTACCTCTATGCTATCCAACGAATACAAGGTCCGGCTGAGAGATAAGTTTGAGTTCGCGGATGTGGCTTAGAATCCCTCTATACCTGAACTATACCGCTAGAAATCTTGCGAGCAGTTAGTCAGAGAACTGGCACACCAGAGGTTATGGGAATTCCTCGGCAGGAAGTAAAGACCGCTAGTAGTGGGCTGCCCGATAACCAAATACTAGTAAGAAAGAGGTTTCAGTTTGTCTGAGACCTTAAGGGTGGAAACTAGGCAGGCGTAGTGGCAACTTCCTGCTACCTATACCCAAAACATGATAAACGATAAAGGAAAAGCAGAAATACGCTGCCAATTGGCAAACGACTCAGGACTCAGGTCCCAAAACCTTCTCACTTTGACATAACTTATGAGACTCGCCACAAAGCGCTAAACATCCTAGCTTTCGACGGCGAGATTAACTCATCAGGAGGAAAAGACTTCACACATCCCATCCTTCTCGCAATTGGAAATAATGGCCACTACCCGAGCATTTCTTGTGAGGTAGCGGCAGCTGGAAAATATGACCTGATCATTCTATTCGGATAGTGGCACAAGGAACACCCTGTAGCTAATATCAACGAACCCCAAAAATGGACATTTACTGAAAAAAGCTGTCGGGGACCCGTCGAGGATCAAGGAGTAGGAGGAATGTTCGAATGGGACGAGACCGTGTCCGTTGACGAAGAAGCTCAGTAGGTAGGCAGGATATGTCGACAAGAGGACCCAAACCAAGTATCGCTGGACAAAATACCACAATACTACGAGGATTATAACAAGCTATTTCTCACAGCAACGGCGGAGAAATTAGCAGAGCGAAGTACGTTCGATCACGTAATACACCTTAAACCAGGTGCCGAACCCCCCTGGGGACCAATCTATCTGATGTCGGCATATCAGCTAGATACACTAGACAAATATCTAAAAGAAATGCTGAAACAAGGAGAGATTGTTCACAGTCAATCACCCCCAGGGGCACTAATTCCATTCGCCCCAAAGCCAGATGGAAAATTACGGCTATGCGTCGACTATCGCAACCTCAATAAACTCACAATCCTATACCCACTACTATTAATGGAGGAATTGAAAGACCGAGTAGCAGGAGCTAAAATATTCACCAAGGTAGACTTAAAAGATGGATACCACCTGTTAAGAATACGGGAGGGAGAGGAATGGAAAACGGCATTCAGAACCCGATACGGTCACTTCGAACACAAAGTTATGCCATGAGGACTGGTCAACGCTCCTGCCACATTCCAAGCAATGATGAACAAAATCCTACGTGAATTTCTCGACCGCGGAGGAGTCGTTTACCTAGACAATATCCTGATACACTCGGAAAATGAGAAAGAACAGATCAAATTTGTAAAAAAGATCCTGGCGAAGCTGGAAGAGTACCAAATAGCCGTATCGGTAACCAAATCCGTCTTCCATGTTGAATCTGTCGAGTTCCTAGGATACATAGTAGGAATTGACGGGGTCACAATAAGCCAAAGAAAAGTCGAATCAGTAATGAATTGGAGAGCTCCGCGATCGGTAAAGGAAGTACAGATTTTCATCAGTTTTGCAAATTTTTACCGACGGTTCATCAAAGAGTTTTCAAAGATATGCACACCTATAACAGAGACACTGAAAGGGGACAAAGCAAAATTTGACTGGGGCCCGAAGCAAGACGAAGCGTTTACAGCACTCAAGAAGCAGTTTGTCCCAGCCCGAATCCGGGAACCCTTCTACCCCGATAAAGAAAGGGTGGTGGAAACCGACGCAAGCGACTTTGCACTCGGATGCGTGCTATCACAGTTCAAGGACAAAAGGCTACACCTAGTGGCCTTCCACTCCAGAAACCTCAATCCCGCCAAAAGGAACTACGAGATTCATTACAAGGAACTACTTGCAATCCTAGAAGCCTTCAAAGAATGGAACCACTACCTGCTAGGAGCGGATAAACCCGTGACGGTACACACCGACCACCAAAATCTGCAAAATTTCCTTACGACAAAGGTTTGGAACCAGAGGCAAATCAGGTGGGCACAGAGAGTGGCAGATTACCATTTCAATATCGTATACCACCCTGGGAAAAGAGGGGGAAAACCGGATCCAGTGAGCTGACTGCCGGAGTACCGTCCTGAGGAGAGAGCTAAGCATAGCGAATAGTCAATATTGAAACCTGAACACTTCCAGATATCACTCATCTACGAAGATGACTAAGAAGAAGTTTACATCTCAGAGCCTGACCCTGTGATAAGAAAGGGAGTCAGGGTTAAGCGACTGTCAAATAAAGCTATACAACCAACCAAAGGATCAAGGCTAGTGGCAGGACACGACATCTACCCAATAAGCGAGTTCACCATTCCAGCACATGGACAAGTCCTAGTGGAAACCGGAATAGCCATTGAACTACCAAAAGGAACCTATCCCCGGAGTGCCCCACAAAGTGGCCTAGCAAGTAAGAAAGGCGTAGCAATCACCAGAGGAGTCATCGATGTGGACTACCCTGGCGAAATGAGGGTTATTATGATTAACCAAGGCAAAGCATATGGCAGAATCCAGGAAGGAGACCGAATCACACAACTCATTATTGAAAAAATCAACACACCTGACATAATGGAAGTGGACAAGTTGGAGTTGACAGATCGAGCGAACAGTGGTATTGGGAGCACAGACATGTCTACAAAACGTACAATATCGGTCACATACGCCCAGCCTATGGTATGCTTTCTGCAAGCACAGTCCAGTAACAACGAATACTTCAATATCGAAGATATCGGCAACCATCCTAGACTAAGACAGGAGTATGTCTTGATGTCAAGCGCCATCATTTCACAAGCAGAAATGAAAGCATTCGAGGTCGACTTCATAGCAACGGTGGTAGCGGCAAGCGAAAGGGACCAGGAATGGACGGCGAGCAAGAGGGAACTTGAGAAACTAGAAAACAAAGGGCAGGAGTTGCAAAAAAACAGGACGAGCAAAGGCGGACTGCTCTATTACAAGAATCGACTATACATCCCAAACAACGAGGGATGACAAACAACCATCGCAACAGGATATCATGATTCACAAGTGGCAGGGCATTTTGGACAAGAACAAACCGTTGAAATCTTCACCATGGACCTTTACTGGAAAGGTCTTACGGCATGGACAAACGACTAGGTAAGGTGCTGTGACGAATGCCAACACAACAAGTCACCAAGACATGCGCGATACAGATTACTACAACCACTACAAATCCCCTTGGCGGCATGGACTTCATCTCGAGAGACTTCATAACCCTTCTTCTCGAATCACAAGGTCACAAACAGATCATGGTGGTCGTAGATCGAATCACAAAGATGGTATACTTTATCAGTTCAAATTAAAACCCAACCGCAAAAGATGTGGCCAACACATTCTTACGAGAAGTGTGGAAACATCACGTTCTACCCACCAAAATTATTTCGGATATGGATGCCAAGTTTTCAGGGGAATTCTGGGAGTCGTTATCCAAGTCGCTAGGCATCAAACGAAAAGATGTCTACTGCATATCACCCCCAAACCGATGGCCAGACGGAAAGAACGAACCAAACGCTGGAAGAATACCTACGCAATTTCGTCAATTACGACCAGAAGGACTCGTATAAGCTACTACCACTAGCTGAATATGCATACATTAACTCCACCACCAACGAACATGGAATGTCACCATTCTACGCCAACTACAGGTTCCATCCACAGACAGAGTGGATGAAAGAACGACAAGCTCAAAACCCCGGAGCAGGACTATATGCGCACTGGTTTTAGGTAACTCACCAACACGCCAAAAAAGCGCTAGAAGAAACTCGAGAAGAAATGAGTAAATACTACGATCGGAAAGCCCGTCAACAACCCCACATTAAGGTCGGAGACTTGGTAATGTTAAATGCAAAGAACATTCGCACCAAGCGAGCGACAAAAAAATTAAGTCCATGAATGCACGGGCTGTTCAAACATTGGAAGTTAGGAAAGGAGAGCTGGCTTTCAAACTAGAAATATCGCTGCGGTGGAAAATCCACGCAATATTTCATGTTTGGCTATTGGAACCTTACCGAGCCTCAACACGGGAAGGAAGAGAACAGCCTCCACCAGTTCTGGAAGATATCGAAGGAGACCTAGAATGGAAGGTAGAAAAAATTGTGAGGAGTGAAGTTATCACTTACACGAGGAAGATTGGGAGACGAAACAAACATTTCATGGAACTTCGTTACTTCATTAAATGGAAAGGTTGCGCAGAGGACGAGAACACATGGGAACCACCAGAAGGGCTAGGGAACGCTCAGGAGCTGGTAGAAGAGTTCCACAGGCAAAATCCAGAAATGCCCTGATTGGCGGCGGTCGAATGAAGAGGAAGGATTTTCCCCATGTGGCCAAGCAAACACATGAGGTTTTTCACCATACTACTTCGAGTTTGAAAAAGGATAGCAAAATTGGGTATTCAGGGAGGAAACCTAGGGGGAGGGAGCTCGTGTTAGGTATACCAAGAATGCCAACCCATAAGACTCACGCACAGACACCTGCGTACCAATTCAAGTTAGACAAAGTACTACTAAAAGAGATACATCTCGGTCTAGCTTAAGATGATAGTCACATGCCTCTGACTATCAGATCACGTGTTCGATTCACAGCCGGGTCATAGTTATTATTAGTCAAAATATTATCATGCGACAAGTCATCAATGACAGTGATACTAGCGCAAAGATGTCCGAGAGATTTAAGTGTGCGTTCTCGTTTTAGGATGCCCATAGGGTAGGAACAAGTGTTCCCTAAGATGACGGACGGAATCAGAATAAACACTAAAGTAAAAAATATCATTTGACGATACTGGAAGCTAGATGGCAGAGACCTCCGGGCCTGCTCAGAACCAGTCAGTACGAACAGAAGCTAAGTGCGCGCAAATCGCTATTCATGTGAGCGCTGCCACAAGCAAGTTCGGAAACCTAATGCGCAGAGAGTGACAGACTCCCACGCATTCAATGGTCTGATGACTTGGAAGTTGGCTGCTTCATATACGGTTCGGTGAAGAGATATTATTACGTTGGCATTAGTCGGCTACGTGTACTCCAGACTGGTCTATTACCCACAGGACTGACTCACTCTCAGGATGATATCATAGTCTACGTCTTCATAATGTGAGTATGGAGTCCAACAGTGGTTAGGGGCAAGAGGTGTTCGCACTTACAAGTTCAGAAAACTTAGTTCGGTCGATACATAGTTAGTATGGTTAGGACATGTAGCCCGCGAACACTCAGACGCGGAATATAAATATCGAAGCGCCTCCCCGCTTAAACAGAACCATCAAGCACCGGACAAGAGATCTTATCTATATAATAAGTTAAAACTATTATTTCCTCACAATCCTTATACTACGCGAGTAACTCAGTTACCCTGTAATAACGAGCCTTCCTAGACAAGATTCTCCGTCTATAGAACCACTTGAGCATAGGCCTAGTCCCGTATTATAAGTTACCATACCGGCTACCCCTAACACAAGCTCTCTCTGATTGTAATCCTGTTTTGTGGTTGAAATGTCTGGAATTGTCCCTACAGACTTAGAGTAGTTTGTTTTTTCACTAGTATCATAGTAATCATACCATTGCGCCCTTGCAATAGCATCTCATACCTATTTCAATCTCTCATGCCAGGCACTGTATACCATAGTGATGCTCTTTTACCCTCTTACTCCTGTATCGGGAATTCCCAGCCTTGCCTGGCCTTGCCTTGCCTCAGCCGTTTTTGGATAATACTTGAAATTCTTCTGAATTCAGCACATCTCACTTTATCAGTCCAGAACCAGCCTGACGTGGAGGCACCTGAATACTGTTATCCCGATATTCATCAGTGCTGATTCAACGTCTGGAGATGAGGCTCCATGTGGCTGATCCATGTTAGGCGTGGCAGATGTCTTGCGAGAATTAATGTCTCTATCAGCAAAAACAGTACCTGGTGTCAGATCCGTCGGCGTTGCACTCTGACGCAAGTGAGGTCGCTTCTGCGTTATCTACGCCCTGTGCGCCCTGAATTTCGTTACAACACCTGCTATCTCCGAACGCGACATCGCGTCGTACTGAGGCCCTGTCTATATCTTAGCTACGGTTCCTTTCAATTCCTTCTTATGACGGCGCCAGCTTCACGTTGCCTCTTCCGCGTGCCCTGACGTATATCTCCTGCTATCTCAAACGTTGGCCTGCGCCCCGGTTCAGAATCTCAAGTGACTAGGGTAAACTAGTTAGTAATCTTTTTTTTCTAGGCAATTGCTTCTATATATCATACATATACAACTTGACGATGTGCAAAACGCGGTGTGGCAAGTTGTGGCGAGGAAGTTAGAAAAGCCTCACCACAATTCGCCAGAGGGTGTTTTTTGTTACGGCAAAGCCGCCCGAATTCTAGGATACGCACGCACACCAAGCTTGTCCTCCCCCCCCGTATTCCGATTCCTTAATATACTTCATGGAACGTTCTCAAATGAATCAGGGTAGTAACCAGCCAGGGCCGTTCCCCCTCGGGAACAGGTGCGTCAGGTGGTGAATTGTCCCTACGTCAACTATGGTGAACTCTCGAGCATCCTCCCTCATCTGGACTGTAACAAGGTCATGTATGTCGGAGGGGAATCCTGAGTTGACTGCATTCAACATCCGAACAGCCGCGATCCGACGCATAGCATTCTCACAGGTCTAGTCTCTGATTTTGAAGAGCGCCATGAGCTTTGCTGGTAGACGGCCCCTCAGTGCACAATACTCCTCTTCAGACCCACCCTGTACCCAAAAACAATTTTGCCACTCCCCTGGTTCCTGAACTGTAGGGGGCCCATATATCGCGCACAGTGGATGTCGTAAACGTCGCTTTCTTGGAACGCTACAATGGGTATTTTGGGTTGCGTTAGTAGTTCAACCGGGAGTGATTGAAGTATCCCATGATCATCAGGAAGCTGGCGCTCTGTAGGCAGGTTATTCCAGCTGTATCTGATCCATTTGCGACATATACTCTCGAGGAAGACCCCCAACACCTTACTAAAATCCAAGATGTTGGACACCTGGTGGCGATGCCCTTTCAGGATCCTCCTAGGGACTAGCGGCGTGGTTACGGCCCTCATTGTACTCCCCAAATGTTGCAGGCCATCCGCAGCCAGATCGGCGCCGCGTCGTCCAACAGATTCCACGTTCAATAACCTCATTCGGATGGCTTGCTGACGACTGTAGCTGTGCATGATTTGGCGTAAGGCATAATTTTTATTCGATCGTCGCAATCCGTCCTTGATTTGTTCATTGTGCACGAGGTCTCCAAACGCTGTGGAATACATCGGTATATTGCCAAACTGGTGTCGATGATCACTAAAATGACTTAGTCGATGTATCTTGATAAAGTTGAAATGCGATTCACGATGAATCAAGTCCATACGTCGCCCTTGCTCTTCTTCACGATCGTCGTCACGGCTCCGGCCCCGTTTAGAGGAAGCCACAGGCTGGCTCATCTGCGTTCTCTGATGTCGTATCTTCCTCCATTGCTGGTCAAGCTTGGCCATTGTACGCTTACTTACTTGAAACTCCAAGAAGATATCTTTCATCCTGTGAAATTAGTCCAGATAATATTGCATAAAAGCTATGGTGTCAGACGTGTGCCTTCTGTATTGTGCCATCATACTGAAGTCGACAAGCGCTATGACGCATCCGAGAGCATGTTTGAAAGGTATCACTTGTAAACTATGTGGCTGACGCAGTGCCACCGCGAGAACTCCCAAAATACAGCGCCCTAGATTCCTCATCTCTTTCCCTTGCTACTGCGCAACCTCGCGGTAGGGGCTTTTGGGTACCAAGAACCAAGGGTACGGTGGTGATGCCTTCCAAACATTGTCAACAGCTTGGAGTTGGACGTGTTTCTTGAGAAAGGTTTGGATCCAGTCCAGCATGTGCTTAAATAATCCGAGAAAAACTGTTTGGAGCATGTCCAGGGTGTACCAGTTAGGCGCCGAGACCCGGTGAAGTCCATGAAAAATGTTTTGGCCCAAATTGATACCAAGGCCGCGGAACTTGACGTGTGTGCTGTCTGACTTCCAGCTAGGGAACCGGTTTTCATATCTATATTATTCGTATCTTGCGTAATCACTAGCTTCATAGTTCTTGATTTTGGTTACTGATACCCCAGCAGGCCACTGACATGTAGGGGAGGCATTAGATTTCAACCCGTGCGGTGTCAGGTTTTTTCCATATGATCCGGAACCCATGCGGAAAAGATTGGGAAGCACCTCGGAACCTTCCTGTGAGCACAATCAATCAGGAGGCCATCAAGCGCCACATGCTGCAAGGGCGCAAAAACCAATTCAAATACGTCTTACCGGGTGTCGGCGTTCACCTGTCTCTGTTGTTGCTCTGCTTTGGTAGACTTTGAGAGTTTGGGGGGACAGGCAATAGTGCGAGAAGAGGAACATCCATTGATCAAGGGCTGATGCGCCGGGCTGACGGAAGATTTCCGAGCGTAATATAGACAGGCCACCCTTTGTTGTCACGGGAGAAGTTGCAGAGATGGGTCTGATCGGACTTCCCCATAATGGGAACTACAGTCGCACCAGATGGAAATGTCTTCTATAATTAGTCAGCTCACGTTAGTGTAAAGGGGGTGAGGACGCTGTACTTGAATATCCCACAACCAGTCCGCGGTATGCATTTCTGAATGGATCCTTTCACCATTAGGATCGGATTCACGCCGCGGCACGTCGACTAAGTCATCCTGGTATGCGATCTGGAGAAGGAGATATCTGCCACAATCCATGACGTGACCATAAAGAAATGGCAAAGTTCTCGTGCTATCCTCAACTTGTTCTTCGAACCATTCCTGATAGGAACTGTGCCGGTCCAACGACCGGAGGTGGTTCTCCACGGTATGCAGAGAGCTATAGCTGACGAAGGCAGAAGTACTCAGGCCACTCGAGAAGTATTCCTTGATTGATGATTTAGGGACTTTACTCTGAATTAACAAAGACGGCAGTTTGAAACCCTGGGCACAACTGAACGGTGCCCACGGATGCTCGCAGATATTGCTGGTTTCTTCCTCAAATCCGCCGATGTCTCTAATTGCTTCTCCGTCGCGTGGATAGTGCTCCTGTGTGCCGGGTAACGCAGACAGTGAGTGGTCTGGTGTCTTAGTATCAGACTTGTGAGTAGTCAATACGTCGCGCTCGTGTCCGCTGGGATCTGGATCGGATTCATAGTCGGAATCATAGAACTCACTCGTCTCTAGGTGGTGCAATGTGCTTGTTTCCACGTCGTTGATAATATCTCCGGATGATAGATATCCTACAGTGGACGCGAGAACACTGTCGACATTTGTGTGCGCTGTAGCCAGGTCTTTCTGATATGTGGCTGACCGGATGTATTTATCTCGGCAGAATGGACATTTGCTAGGCATGCTGGGAGTCAGCTCAGTCCATATTGTGAGTTATGTAAAGATTGGAGGGTACTTGTACCGCTATGTTTCGTCTTGAGCCCAACCCGTGCGGTTCGCAGGCTGGGTCAAGGAGCTCAGACGCACCGAAGAGTAACCAGTCGTCCATGGGGTTTAGCGCAGATGTCAGGTGGCGTTAGCTATACTTTCTTTCAAGACCAGAGCCGGTGCTGAGCAAATGCGAGTATCATCCGTTATTTAAGTTGAATCGGATAATGACAGACTCCTGTCTTTGAGCGTCAGGCTTTACCTATTTTTAGTCAATCTTCAAAACACAACCTGATTCTTTCAAACTCCCTAGAACGTCTGGGAGTTGTATAGAAAAAGTGGATAGAGTGCCATAGAAGGGACTTCATACCAAAAACCATTTCACATTCAGAACGTCCACAACTGCCATCATATTCAGCGCACTAGTTCCAATACTCTCATCTAGATACACCAAGAATCAACCAATATGGCGCCCAATATCATCCACGTACGATACGTCTACATGCATAATCCAAGAGCACAGCAGGCTCCGGCGGGGCAGACCTACCAACTTCCGCCTAATTCCCTCTTAGGGGTGATCAGCGCAACACGCCCTAATCCTGGGGGTCAGTCAATTACCTACTATAAGGGAGCCATGGGCTTCCCAGCTAAAAATGCAGGCACGGTGGTGTATAAAGAATGGCGGCGACTTGTGAAATCTCTGCTGGTAGCAAGGAACTTTACGGTACTCATTAATTTTGCTATCGGAGAATTGCAGCTAATTGTTCCAGGAATTAGGAGATTGCGCCCTGTGTGTGATCAGCTCACCACAGAATTGTGTGCGAATAACATGGCCTGTATCCGGGAGGCCGACGAGGCAATCGTTCAACTTGTTAAGGACTCTATGAGTAAGTTGACAACTACCATGAACAAGCAGCTTCAGGTTGTGGCTAAGGGCCAGCCTGCACCTGCTCTTGGCCAGCCAGGAGTCTCCATTGAGCAGGTGATTGATCCCCCGCGCTACTACCTCTGGGAGCCCGAATTCAATGGGGTCCTGCTATGGCTGATCAGAACCCACCTCCCGTTCCCCAAAACGCTCTCCCGGCGATTAACCAACCGCAAGGGTAAGGGCAAGCTATTCCAGGTGCCATTCCGGTGCAAGCACAAGTTGTTCCTGGTGTCGTTCTGGGGCAACCTCAACCGAAAGCGCAAGGACGAGTTGTTCCTATCGTTCTGGCCCAATGAGAAGTTGGTCCCGGTGTCATTCTGGGTAAACCTCAAGCTCAAGCACCATGACAAATCGTTCCTATCGTTCCAGCGCAGAGGATAACTTGCTCTAGGTGTTGTTCTGGGTCAACCTCAAGCGCAAGGGCAAGGAGAAGTCGTTGCTGTCGTCCGGGCGCCAGAACAAGTTGGTCCAGGTGTCGTTCTGGGTCAACCTCAACCGCAGGCGGAAGGACAAGTCGTTCCTGTTGTTCCGGAGCAAGCACAAGTTGCTCTAGGTGTCGCGCTGGGTCAACCTCAACCACTGATTCACTAACCGCAAGCGCAAAGACAAGTCGCTCAAGCTGCTCACCCGATGCAAGGACAAGCCATAACTCTTCCACAAAACCCTTCCCCAGTAGCTGGGTCGCGGCCAGCACCAATCCTACTCGATACCCCACTCAGCAGCGCAGGCCACAGCTCAGGCCGCAGCCAAGCCAACAGTCTAGCACACAGTCTAGCAAACTGCCCAGCAAACAGCCCAGCAAACGGCTCAGCAAACAGCCCAGCAAACAGCCCCGCAAACATCCTAGTAAACAGCCTTGCAAACACCCCACCTAACACCCAACCTAACAGCCCTCCTGACAGCCCTGCGCCGGCACCAATCATATGTTATGTCGCACTAAATCACTGTCAGCCAACAGGTGAGTCCTTTGCAAAATAATCCGCGTGTTTGGGTTTTTCACTTAATGACTAAGTAGTTGTAGATTGGAGCGCTCTACTTGGACGTCTATTGGTAGTATGTATTGTTTGGATCCGCCATGCTGCTGATAGCCTGGCAGACTACCCTAAATATCACCGGCTCAATTGGCACCCTGTCAAGGGGGTACAGTTTGCTGAGTTGGATTCCTATGACATCCTTGGAGTGTCAGGGATGAGTACGAGATCCAGACGAGATGAGACAATTGGGTACCTACTGGGCGCTAGAGGTGAAGGACGCCGACTCCTACCAGACTATCCCTACACGCCGCTCTTGTGGATCAATTACGTCTTCATTGATGACGATGAAGCCGTAAGGGCCTGGCTCCTATTGAATCCAGTTCTTGAAGCCCCGCTTGATCTCTTAATCTATTGTCATCATCCAAATAATGTAAGTAGGGAACCCACAGCCACGTTGTGGGGTCCCAACTATCTAGTACCAAGCGCGGTGCCCAATTGGGCGAAAGAAGGAATAGTATGAGACCAATTGCGTGGAGGTACACTTGATAGGGGGTCAGACGACCGGAGCCCAGAGCTAATCCCGGGCCGGCTAATGAAGCAAGTGAACCGCAATAGGGAGCTGACTCTGCCAATGAAGCTTTACTTGTCGCATTATCCGGCGCGTTATTAGATGTCTCCGGCGCAGGGGATGGATGCGTGGGCAGCGTTGGGATGTCGTCATCCACCTGTGGAGAGAGAAGAGAATCCCCAGCGAAACATATACAACTCCCCATCAAATCATCGATCTGGTTGAACATACAACACTCGGCGGAAGTGGGAGGGCATCCTGCTCAAGGTGACGTGACATGGAAGCGCAGGGGTCCGTTAGACAACTAAAATTGTGATCAGCGTAAGTCCAACAGATTTGGTTTCGCTTCCAGGAGTAGGGAACCTTTGGAAAGCCAGGAGGTCAGGAAGGGCAGTGCTTCCATCGATGACGAGGATACCATGGCTCATGAGGGTTAGCCCAAAACATTCCATTCGAGCCTCAGAGAGTTTGATTTGAGCCCACTTCTATAGTTCGCTGAGTCTACCTAGAGGTATAGTGTATTAATGATCTTGTTTCGCATTAGAGTTCTTAGGGGTTTCGAATATATTTCTTATAGCCTGCCTTCCTGCCTGCTTACCTGCCTGTCTGCCTGAAGATCTCCATCTGATCAGTTAACTTTCGTATGCCTTTGCTCATGTGTGGTCTTGCTCTTGAAGGATGGAAAATTCAAGTGATGTCGATGGTGGCTTGGCAGACGCCAAGAGACGTCGCGTCTCTTACGTCTCTTGGCATCTATATCCTTGTGAGGCTTAAAACGTTATTTCATCAAAACCGGTGGAGATCGCGGAGACTCAGAACTGTTCACGATCATTGGATTGTCTATGTTCTATATCTTTATCCACCACAATGCGTGGATCCGCTAAGTGGCCAGTTCCTATGCCCCACGATAGCGGTATCCACTTCGGTGCCAGAAGTGGTTGTACTAGCACACTCTGCTTTGTGATCTTTGCTCGTACGGTACGCCCCCCCAAGGCTAACCGTCAGGGAATGTACACCTGGCATCGACAAGGTATATATAAGAACCCCTCCAACCCTTGCTTCCACTTTCGCGTTCCTACTCTCTATATGTTCCTCTTCACTCTTCTCTCTACATCTGGCACCAGATTCCGACCAACCTACGTCAACCTCCCTCCACGATCTTCGTCTCTTACTTGACTTATCAATAACTTTTCTCATCTTTTTTATTGAGTTCGATTTAATGTATACATCGCACACGTCCCCATAGCACCTCTGAGCTCACAGAAACACCAGTTAGAGAAGG
>Ga0307507_10008890_pt1 | contig 13657 bp, 17 predicted proteins | sample 7_EM_MG_FD_207223 | JGI IMG/M metagenome (GOLD analysis project Ga0307507, IMG submission 207223) | Populus trichocarpa ectomycorrhiza microbial communities from riparian zone in the Pacific Northwest, United States - 7_EM | ecosystem: Host-associated > Plants > Roots > Unclassified | place...
ATCAATTCTAGCGTGATTAGACGGCATGGCGGTGGTGTATTTGATGGTTGAATTCTACGCGTTGTTCTGATTCTGGTGTTCGCGCACGAGCCTTCCCCTCTGCTCGCCCTGACGGGTCAAGGGATAAAAGGCGCCTATAATTTCTTAAACCCTTAGAGAGGAATCCGCCTCGGCGCTCTGTAATTGGCTGCTAAAGCTAGCGTAAGCGCTAGCGCCCATGGCGTATATTATGCTGCGGCGCCGGTTGCTAATTGGCTTAGGAGTTTACAGGAGTCACAGGGGTTATAGAGGTGTGGCGGTACCAGCCGCTGATTGGCTCAGGAGTTTGCAGGAGGTGAGGTGGATTTTCTCTCCGAGGGTCTGAGTTAACTGAGATAAGAAGCATCAACATTTCCGCCCTTTTAGCGCCCTTTTAGCGCCCTTTTATCACCCTTTTCCTTACTTTTTCATTCACACTTGCCTTATACAGTTAGTGGTTCTGTATCATGAATGGCTCAAATCTGAAGACGATTCAGCTGAATACTCTGCGGCTGATATTGTAAATGTGTCAGAAATTTAGGGTATAAAATGCTTTCCAAAATATTATTTCCTCCTCGAAGCCATTCTTCAAAAAGGATCGAGTTATCGCAGCTTGAGCTAAGCCGTCCAGAGAGTAAAAGCAAGCACAGTTTACTCAAAAATGAAGTCAGACACCCATACGACGGCAGAGTTTGATCAGCTTGTGCAAAAGACTATTGAAGACTGGAAAGTACCTGGGGTCGCAATTGCTATAGTTCATAAGGATGAAATCTTTGTCAAGGTATTTCTATTATTGAATCCCAATCCCAAGTATAGTGTAGTTAAGGTTAAATGTTCCGGCTCGCAGGGTTATGGGCTAGCATCTTGCTCGGGAGACCAAGTAACCGCCGATACTCTCTTCGACTGTGCTAGTATATCAAAGTCCCTCACAGCAGCGGCAGTCTCGCTGCTCGTTGACGACAATGAGAAATATCCGGAAGTTGACTGGAGTACTCCAGTTTCAAGACTATTGCGAGACGATTTTGTACTTGAGGACCCCTATGCTACCGAGAATGTTACCGTTGAGGATATTTTGAGCCATCGCAGCGGGATGCCTAGGTAAGAATGTATCTGTTACATAGCAGCAACATTACCGTTTACCATCCCGGCTAAATACCCTTCCCCCATAGGCATGATGAATCATACCTAGGTGTCCGTGCAGCAGTTCCAGATAGTCCGAAGTCTATTACACGGAATCTCCGGAACCTGCCCCCCAGTCGGCCACTGAGAACTGAATATCAATACTGCAACATGATGTATACTGTGGCTAGTTACTTGGTGGAAACTTTAAGCGGAGAGTCGTTCACCGATTTCTTGAAAAATAGAATCTGGAAGCCTCTAGGCATGTCAAACACGTACCTCGATGTGCCTGGCGTTGAAAAAAGTAATGCAACGGATAAGATGGCAAAAGGTTATCGATGGGACGAGAAAACAGAGCGTTATATTGAAATCCCAGCGATCAGACAGCCCGAAGGACAGGGAGCGGGCTGCGTTTTCAGTAGTGCAAGAGACTACGTGAAATGGATCCACGCCATGATCAAACATGCGGGTCCGATATCTGAGGTCGCACATAAGGAGCTGGTAAAGCCGAGGATCATCGCCGATCCATGTAACGACGAGCGAAAGCCATTCCATAGCCACTCGTGTTATGCATTGGGCTGGGAATTAGAAACATACAGAGGCTATACAGTAATTGGCCATGATGGGAACGTTAGCGGGTTCGGCAGTCTAATGCGATACATGCCAGAGATGGAGTGGGGGATTGTAATTTTTGGCAACTCGAATGGGGCTAATGATGCTGCAGAGATCCTTTGTTGGCATCTGATTGACACTATGCTCGGCACACCTTCACTGGAGCGATTTGACTACAATACCTTCCTGCGGAATCAAGTGAAAGAGTTGAAAGAGGAGGAAGGAAAAAATCCGTATCCTGAGCGGCCTGCTTCAGCACTAGCACTCAGTGTCCCAATTGATTCATATGCAGGCAGGTATCGCAACATTGGATACCATGACCTACTTGTGGAAATCATAGATGGAAAGCTTCAAGCAGACGCATCTGACAGATGCTTTGGGTTTGTACTGTCTTTTGAACACGTATCTGGAGAGTTCTTCATAGCAGACTTGCTGGATATATTTGATGATAGCAAGCGAAGGCTTAGGGCTGAGTTCAAAATCGACCCTAGCGGAATTGTGCGTGATCTAGGCATAGGTATTGTGGAGGAGATGAGGGACTCATTAATTTGGTTTACGAGGATCTCGTGAATACCTGATGGCTAAAATTTCTGATAATCACCCGTTCAATCACAATTCGTTCTAATATTTATGCTTTGTCCTAGGGTCTTATTTCTCCTCACTGTTGGCTTCTTCGGAGCCGGGTGATTAATGTTGACTAGCATTCCCGTTTACCCTAGTCCTTAATAAATTTCCCGAATGAGAACGGGTAGAAAGGGTTCTAGGCTCGTTATAAAGTGATCAAGCTATTAAGCGCGTAGTACGAGACATCCTCGCATGGCAGCTCCCCAGCCTGTTCTATATGCTGCACAATGGTATACAACGTATCAATACAATCGTGTCAGATGTCGTTATTGTGGCCCCACCACCCCCCTAGAGGGAGTCTCGGCGTATTTTATGTATATTTATTATCTTACACGCGTATTCAATCATATTAAATGAGGGCAGCAGACTTACTTTAATCCCACTAAGCCACACGGCGATTTAGTTATAATGTAATCTAAAAAATTTAGTATATTAGGCTTTAAATTAAAATTAAGATTAATCTATAGGCAGATCCTAAGCAGAGGGCTCTATATTGAAGCTCTGCAGTCTAAATAGCACTAGATTTGTGACCAATATGATCTTGATTGCTAACTATAAAAGATATCAAAAGCCTCCAAGCCGAAAGCCTCCAAGCCAACAGTTTCCAAATCAGGGGCATCCAAATCTACGGCCTCCAAATCAAATCCGGGCTTGAAATTGGAGCTTCAAATCGAAGCTTCAAATAGTGGCTCGAATGGAGCGTTGATCACGATATTTTGATTAGGCGAGGTTTGGGTTGGCGGTTTGGTGCATTTAGTCCCCATAGAGGGACTGCAGCTTCAAAAATCGTGGTGATTCGATTCAGTTAGGTGGCCGGCGGCCGAGCTCCAGGGGCCGAGCTTAATACAATTTTGAGGCCTTAGAAAGGGGAATTGAATATTATTTGGAAACAACCGTCATCATGCATCTTTAGTATCTGTCCTCTGGTCATTTCCTTGCCTTTTCCAACACTCCCGAAATGCCTCCATCTGCAGAAAGACTACAAGTTAGTTTACTATTTTGATATGTTGGACCTTAGAATTGGGATGCACATCGGCAAGTTTACTTTCCCAAGCCGCTCGGTCCCGAAGAACATCAACTGACTCACCTCCTTCTTACACGCTCTCCAATCTTTCGTGTCATAGTAACAATCTGTCATCTCTGCATTTTCAACTGTACCCTAGTTTAGCAATACGCAGATATATATCAATATTTCCTACCTGAACAGCCGGTGCTGAAAATTCTCTTGTCCCTGTTGCAGTCCATTAGTTTTCCAACCTTTGCAAATTACGTATACTGCCAGTCGCATTTACCACTCATCCGGCTCATCATCCTCATTAACTGCTTGGGTAACGCTTAATTTTTTCTCGTCATTTGGCATCTTTGTTCGTGACTTCCAGTGTTGTTGAGCGAGTTTTTAAGAAGCGCTTGGTCGTGAGAATCTGCTCTCGGTTGAAGCTCGGGAGCTGTCGCAGTGCACTTCGACACTGTAAATAGCAATGGCAAGCAAGCGGATGAATGTGCTTGTATATTCAGGTAAAATCGGTTTCCGAATCATTTGGAAATTATATTAATGAGTGTATCAAGGCAACGGAAGCACTTCAGAATCAGTCCGCCACTGCTTATACACCTTACGCCGCCTACTCTCTCCTAACTATGCTATTATTCCTATTACAGGAGATACGATTATCAAGGAACCTTGGTCTGCAACATGTGCTCTCTTAGTATTCCCTGGAGGTGCAGATCTAGGCTACTGTCGGACCCTTAATGGAGAAGGAAATCGGCGGATTACTCAGTATGTTAATCGTGGGGGTTGCTACCTTGGGTTCTGTGCAGGTGGCTACTATGGCTCAGCGCGGTGCGAATTCGAAGCCGACGATAAGGAGATGGCAGTGGTAGGAGACCGTGAGCTTGCCTTCTTCCCAGGTATTTGCCGTGGACTGGCGTTTCCCGGGTTCGTTTACCATAGCGAAGCGGGCGCCCGTGACGTAGAGCTGCGGGTTAACCGCGCAACATTTCATGACACAAAAACGAGTCTCCTGGATAATTTCCGATCTTATTACAACGGCGGTGGGGTCTTTGTTGATGCTAAGAAATTGGAAAGTCGAGGGGTCGAAATTTTGGCGAGCTATACTGAAGAGCTCAATGTGGATTCTGGAGAGGGAGCCGCAGCAGTCATTTACCGCAAAGTTGGTGAAGGAGGCATTATCCTAACAGGCCCTCATCCTGAGTAATTTGATCTCCGCTCCTGGCTAATTGCTTGACTAATTCCGACTAGATTCGCAGCTGTGAACCTTAGCAAAGCTAATAATCCTCCCTCTTATGGCTCCGCGATCGATGCAATAGCATGCTCGGATGCAGCACGTGTTTCATTCCTGAAAGCTTGTCTGCAGAAGCTTGGCTTGCAGGTCAATGAAGAGGAACAAGCGGTACCATCCCTCTCCCGCCTCCATCTCTCAGCTCATCAAGCGTCAGATGTCTCAGAGCTCATCTCGTCCTGGCAAGAAATCATTACTCTAATCGATAGCGAGGAGCACATCAAGGCGGAAAACGATACGTTTCATCTCGAAAAGCCTGATGCATGGCTGATGGACAAACTTACCAAAGCGGTGACTGCAGTTCTGCCCGCGGTTTCTACGGGGGAGAAGATGGAGGCAGAGAAGACGGACGAGGAAGATGAGACTGCAACTGGTGATAAAATTATCGACTATGACAGAGTAATCAAGAAAGTAATCGTGCATGAGAGAGAGCTCCCATCAAGTCGAGAGACACCCTGCTTTAACCACCACGGCTACTACGCAAATCTTGCTCACTACCACTCCAAATGTGCTAATTCGGAACCTGAATTTGGCAAACACCTCTTATATGGTGAGGTGGTCACTAGCACCAACACGCTACTAGAAAAGTATGTTCATATAGCATCTTAAGGCCTTCGTCTCCCCATTCAAAAAATATTTATTCCCCCGGCACCCGCTAACCTCCCCTAGAAACCCCAAACTCCTCAGGCACCTTCCCCCCGGTTTCACCGCAACAGCAACGACCCAGATCGCCGGTCGCGGCCGCGGCTCCAACGTCTGGGTCGCACCGCCCGGCGCGCTCATGTTCAGCACCGTGCTGCGGCACCCAATCATGCTCACGCAATCTGCTCCCGTCATTTTCATCCAATACCTCGCCGCATTGGCCATCGTGCGCGGCATCCGCTCCTATGCGCCGGGCTACGACGTGCTCCCCGTGAAGCTGAAGTGGCCGAACGACGTCTACGCGCTGGATCCCACGTCATCAGGAAACGGCAAGAACAAGGCCGATTTCGTTAAGATCGGCGGGATTCTAGTAAACTCGTCCTACGCCGGCTCGGATTATACGCTGGTGACGGGCATCGGAATCAATGTCGCCAACGCGGCGCCAACGACGAGCCTAAATGCTTTGGCTGCGAAGGCCGGGTTGAAGGCGTTCCAGATGGAGAGGCTGCTGGCGGGGATTTTGGCAAGTTTTGAAAAGGTCTATAGGCGTTTTTGCTCGAAGGGGTGGGATAGGGAGTTGGAGGGGGAGTATTACGACAACTGGTTGCATACGTAAGTGGATTCCTTTTTGTATTGCCGCACACATTAGTATGACCGTTGTTGGTTTGTAAATGAATCTGGCAGCTGACATGTTATACTGCATAGGGATCAAATCGTCACGCTTGAAGTCGAGGGTGGCGTCCGTGCAAGAATCAAGGGCATCACTCGTGATTGGGGTCTTTTGCTCGCAGAAGAGCTGGGCTGGGATGATCGATCCACGGGTAAGATATGGCAGCTGCAAAGCGACAGCAATAGTTTCGATTTCTTTAAAGGTTTAGTGAAGCGAAAAGTTTGATATCTGACTTCTACAATTACATGTTGTGAGGAAAAGCGGAAGAAAACAGGTCATAGCTTCGGATACTAATGGTAAGGCTGCATAACAGGGCGGCGAAAGGGTGTGTGAAGATGGATTAGATACATAAATTGATCGTTGAGGATTAGGGATAAAGGTGTAGTGCAACATTTCTCTCCAGCTTCTACTTTTTCAGGCCTATAACCAAACCCAGCCCAACCAGCCTTATTGATTTCGCACCCGAGCCAGTCCTTACTTTACCCACAATGGCCCATACCGACTGAAACCAGTTTCTTTAGTAAGAACTATTAGAATCAGTATTAAGAAAACCGCCATATCTCACGAATGATATGCTGATAAAGCTATTGTTGTCGGAATGATGGTTGCGAGTTTCTTGCCTTCTCCGGATCAAACATCCAAATTCCATTTGTCGAAGTATCGTTGATACTCTCACCAATCGTCTTCGAAAGTGCATCGAAAACCGGATGTGTTTCTGCACGAGTGAAAAAGCGGCGTTCCCACTCGCGACCCTCATCTTTTTCCTTCTTCCTCATGTCGCGTTGCTGGCTCTCGATGATGGATTTTTCATATGATGTCGTGTCCATATCTCCCTTTGAGATGGCTTGCGCGACTTTTTGCCACGCGCGGCGCGACTCCATTTCATCTTGCTGTTCGACTGGTGCCACGGTAAGTTGGGTAGTTTTCGTGACATTTGGGTCAAAGCTATCAACGACTTTTTTGGTTTTGGTATCACAGATTGTAAAGGAGCCAGTCCATTGGCCGCTAATTGTGTAAATCGGCTCCTTTTCTCTGCCTTCGGGATACAGAGATGCGGTGAAGCTGTTCTTCTTCCCAGAGAGCCAGCCCTTGCCGGAATAATCGATTCTGGCAGTGTAACCGGACGAGGATTGAATATAGCTTGATTTGTTCAACTCAACATAAGGTGAGCCGGTTATGAGGCCTTCTATGTGGAGGGAGGGAAGGGTAATGAGGTAATCTTCGCTGAATGCATCGATATGGAAAATGGCGTGGCCAATTTGCTACATGGATAAGTTTCAGAGCTGCTTGACGTAAAACTTGCGGAAGGAAAATACCTTGACGTTGATCGTGTTAGAAAAAGAAGCTTTCTGCGCGTTATATCCTTGCAACCTAACACCATATTTTCTGTTCCAAATGCAATAGCCAGTTACTGGCGGGTGGTGGCTACCAGAAAATATGAGCACCTGTCGCAAACATTTCAAATATTGGCACAGCCTACCTGACTTGCTCGCTAACTAGCTGAGTAATGCCTGCATCATCCTCCCATCGTCCGAGAAATAGCTCGCCTAAGAATGGGTTAAGGGGCTTCTTCTCACTTCCAAGTTTCTCATTCCGACTGCTGTATTGTTGCTTCAGTGTGCTTAAGAACCACTTCAGCACAAGCATGGCACGCTTTGCGGGGTCTTGTTCACTTGCTGGAGCTACGAACACCGAGGGATGTTCTGCCCAGTAAGAGGAGTATTCGACAAGGGAAGTGGTAGAGAGGATGAAGGGTGGTGCAGTCATGGATGAGAGATCGCCATTGAACGAGGCAATAGACTAGATGGACGTAGTCAGCACAGCTTTCATAATAACTCAGACATTCATTACCTTGAGGAATGAAGACCATGATCCTTTGGACTGAGGTGGGACTGCTGAGGCACCGTTTTTGGTAGTTGTAGTGTTGCAGCTCCCACCATTGGAAGCCATGGCGAATGGAATACAGTAAGTTTATATGTCCGAGAGTGAGTAGTATGAGGTTAGGGAGAGACTAGCGCTGTCGGTGGAAAAAGAATGTTGTGGAGTGCAAGCGTAACGGCGTGTGCATTGTGGCTGAGGAGTAGCGACGCGACGTCATCCAAAAGCAACACACAGCTCCATCCTAGCCCCATCGAGATCACTTCAGGTAAAGTAAGAGAGAAGTCTTAACATATTCAGGGCATTAGCTTGTGAAAGTAGCTTAGGGGCTGCAATTAGAGGCAACCTAGTTCAAAGAACCGAATTTTATCCCTTCCGACGGTGAAGTCGTACGAGAGTTGGACCGTGCGTATGATTGATCTTATTGATTCTATTGGCTGGCCTTATCGATAACCATAGGACATGGATACTTGATTTCTCTTCACTTGCGACTCTACGAGTGAAAAATGGTCTACAAGGATCAACAATCTGCAAGGCCGCCGATCATACTCCACACTCCATGATTTTCCCGTTGTAGAACATCACATGAGCCAATTATTGCTGCGTAATAGGGCCACTTTTATTGGAGCTGCTCAAAACCTAGTTATCATCTTTCGAACAGATCCTTCAAGCACAGTGTGGATGCAAATGTTACTAAATTAAGAGCACTTGGAGCTAAACCTTCTGCTCAAAATAAATAGTCTCAGTTCAAATCTACATACCCTAGGTCAATTTTATCGCCTTCACGAACATCTTTCCATGCATACCTTCCTCCCGCTCTTCTTTTTCTGCTCCAGTTCCTTCTGATACTCCACTTCATCCCAAGGCTCCAGAAGGACAGTCCGAACGCGTTCCGCAAGTCTTCTCTTATCAGCAACTGTCCACTTGTACTCCTGTTCTAGTTGCTCCAAGGTATTGTCGCTATATAGGAGTAAGTCATCACAAGCGTACACGAATTCATCGTCACAGACAACGCAAGTAACATCGTCGAGTGGCAGGCGCTGCAATCTTCCCAGTCCTGTATACAATATCTTCTGCTCATTTGCTTCATATTCTGGAAGCCCTTCCCAGTCCTTCATCATATGCTCCTTGATCTTTCTAAACTCATCGGGCCTCCCTAATTTCAGCCAGATGGAAACATGCAACGTCTTGAGCCCGGTAAGGGAGCGTACGAGTGGAATCGTGAGGGTCTCCGACCATTCTCCACAGTCACGAAGCTTACTGATGGTTATATCGAGCTGCATGCGTTTTATGAGAGCCCTAAACTGCGGTTTGAGTGTGATCATGAATCTGAACCAAATCATCGCATTGCTGAACGAGAAGATATTCATTCCATAGATGATAGGTGTTGTCTCATGGTAAATTTGTCTAGAGGTGCGTCGGAACTCGAGGTTAAGTTTATTGCGTCCGTAGCAAGAAACGTGACTTTTGATTTCAGGGTTCAGAGCATGCTTTTCATAATATTCGTTTTTCGGTTCCTCTAGGGTCCGCAGGTACGTCGTCCTGGGCGAATCTGTGGCTTTGCAGATGTAGCAGCACAAACCATAGCTGTTCTTGACGTGGATGAGCTGTCCACCACAGACGTACTCCCAAATGCAATCTCGTAGCTCTCGTGGAAGACGAAGAAGTGAAGTTGCAGAGTTTCGCGTTGTGCTGACCAGGTTAGGATTCCAGAATGATATCAATACAAGGAGATATTCACATGTTATTCAAAGCAAAAGATGGGCCGCTGTGACTGATGTCCTTAGCTTGTCCCTTCCACCTTTCTGAAGTAGATACTCTTTTGCTGCTAGGTTTGGTATCGGGAAATTGGAGCACAATCTCCATGCCTACGAGCGGTAGGACCCGTAAGAACACTACGGCTCAGTATCGTCGAGATAGGCAATGCGCAAAGTCTTGATAAGCTCAAAGTTCAGCCTCATACACGCGATTGACGCTCGGTCTATATTGGTATGAAATATGCGCCTGTGCTGTGTGATACGCATGGATTTGCCTGACTCCTGATTTCGCGCAGCTTTCTCCTCGTCAAACCATGTTTCAATATCTTCCGCAAACCTTAAAATCCTTCCGATCATCAGGAATACCGCTAAAATCGCTCATATGATCATCCATCATGTCCAGCCTACATGATCTCCCAGTCGAGCTCATTACTGAGATCCTCTCATAATTATCTTTGGGACAAGCAGGACTTCCTGAACGTGTTTTTTGGTCTGCAGGACATTCCATAGATGTGCAGAACCGCTCCTCTACCGTGAGTATGTCAATACGAAGGCATACAAAGATGAAATTTCCTTTAAGCCATTTATGCGCCGAATGATTGAACGGCCCGACCTCGCCCTCCATGTCAAAAGAATTAAACTTCGGCCTTAGGCTGTTCGCTATCAGATGTACATGCTGGGATATAAGCCTCCACCAATCTCGACTGAGGGTATTTGTCTATTTCTTAATACTGCCCAAAAAGCAGGTATCATTGAAGGCACTCCGTTAAACAACATGGAGAATCTAGACCCAATTCCGGTCTTGGAGCCTGACGTGGAGGTGTGGTTGGATGCGGATGTGGCTACCTTCGTGGACGATGATTTCGACAGATCTCTCTTTGATGAAAAGTGGATTCACGCCCTGCGTCTTGGCATTGAAGATGCCCAAGTCATACTAATGTTCGCTCTGCTCCCTAGACTGGAGGAAATCTCCCTTTGAGGAATGCCGCCTAGTAGCTTTCCATGGGAGAGACTGGTGCATGCAAAAAAATTGCAATCCTTGAAAAGATTTAGCGCATGTGCTTTGGACGGAGTAATCGAGTGGTCTTTAGCCCAGATCGGGCCTTTTTTGCCTTTGCCGTCTTTTCAGGTACCGGAAGGATATACGATATCCGACACAAATGATGACATCGAAGAAGAGGTACTATGGGATTCACCCCCAGCATACAGTTCTCTGAAGCAAGTATTCCTAGAGTATTCTTCAGTGAACATCCGATCCGCGGAAACTCTTATTAGGGTTGCAGGCACCTCGAATCCTTTACCTTCATTTCAGGTGGCACGCACTCAGGGCCAGAGCAATTCACTTTCTCCGAAATTAAAGAGATTCTAATGTCACAAGTACAATCGCTGACCCATTTGTACTTGGACATGGATGAACAATGGGACCATACATTCGATCCTGGGTGGATTGGGTCCTTGGCTGACTTTAGCAACCTTAAGCACCTGGAGATTGGACAAAAATGTCTTACTGGTACACCAGAGACAGGATTGATTGTCTGTAATGTCCTACCTTCATCCATACAAACTTTTCGTCCCGAGTATGTTAACCAGCACATCATTTCCCACCTAGTTCGGCTTGCGGGGTTTGCCAAACGCAATTCTAAAATCTTTGGGCAGCGATAATTGTTGTTGATAGTTTCCGAGAATTCGATGAATACGACGGTAGCGAGTTGGACGCGGCATTCAATGAGACTGACATACTTCTGGGGCTTTGTCTCCCAATCGAGCCCGCTAGAACCAGCCCATTCCATGAGTGGATCAGACTACAAAGTTTCTTTAGATGAAGATTTATCACCAGACACAAGTTCATCTATAGACACCGACGAAGACAACGAGGATGGTGAGGAGGAGGATGGTTGGAATATATCAATCCTGGAGCATATCAGCAGCTAGATGAAATTTGAGGCTTTCTGCGACCTTCATGACTGTCTTCACGCTCGTTTCCCGTTTATTCTGTTATACAGCCTCAAAGTTCTACGTGCTTTTATATTCCCATATTTACTTGTGTGATATAGCTGCAACACTAGGTATATGATGCCCTTGCGCTTTCCTCTTCAATTCATCCCAGTTCTCTACTGTGTCTTTCATCACATCAGTTCCCCACATAAAGTCCTGCCAAGCCCGATCACTCCACAGATCTGGATTGGAACCGCCAGACGCAGCACCAGCAATATTTTCATCTCGCTCTTGCTGTCTAGGACCGTCTGCAAGGTGCAATGCTTTCCTTGTCTGTGCTGCAGAATTTTGGATGGCTTCCCCGCGAGATTTTCGTACCATTTCATATATCTTAAGGGCAAGGGGAATATCCGATTTACGTTTGATCGATGCAAAGCATACTTGAAGGACTCCAGCATCTTCTATGGCCTGTGCGGCACCTTGTGCGACATAAGGCAACCTGTGGAAGGTTATGGCTCAAAGATTCAAGATCTCAGGTAATGAACACTCACATGGGATGGCAAGCATCTCCGATCAAGACACACTTATTTTCGTGCCATGAAGTCAACGGAGCATGCGAATTCAACGTCCATTCCAGGAGTTCACCTTCGGGAACATAACCCATGAGGTTACGGAGCATGGGATCCCAGTTTTTGTAGAAGTCCAGCATCTCGGCTTTGTCGCCTTTCCGGGTCCACGATTCATCCATTTCAGTTCCCGGTTTCTGAGGATGAAGGAGAACCATGTTATATATCGTATTATTTTTCACCGGATACGCCATGACATGACCGCCCGGTCCCATCCTAGAGTGTGTTAAATGATGAATTATTCGTCAAAGGCCAGAAGTAACATACCATCGCCTCCCAAAATTCTCCAAGAGCAGCTGCAGTGCTTGCTTATTGTGCTGCATTCTTTGCTTTGGAATCGTAATGCGATAAGCAGAATCTCCCGTGGGCACAACGTGGTCTACGCCTCCTTGGGCCTCGACCATTTGCTTGCGTATGTCAGATTTGATGCCATCAGCGGCGATAACCGCATCTCCTTCTATCCATTCTCCTGAGCTAAGCTGTACACGGCCCTCGAAGTTCTCATCAACTTTGACCACTCGATGGCTAGTGCGAATATCAACGCCTTCATACATTGCGGCTTCCAGGAGACATCGTTGTAGATCTCCACGGTGAATTGAGCCCATGGGTGCGCCATAAAGCTGTCCGACCGTTGGCATTATTGGCGCAGTTCCTATTTCGCGTCCATTTGTCCATCTCTTGAGTACGTTTGCTACCATTAAAGTAGTATGTTCGAGAACATCTTCTAAAACTCCAAACCGCCCAAGGATTCTAGAACTGTTAGGCGCTAACTGAATTCCGGCTCCCACTTCAGCTATCACAGGAACCTGCTCCAGAACGATTACACGATGGCCAGATCGCTTTAGACCTGCGCTTATTGTCAATAGCTTCTCCTTCAACCGCAAAATTAAGAATTATCATAAAATGTGAGCTTACCAATGGCCGCTGATAGCCCACCAATCCCAGCGCCAACGATTATGATTCGGAGGCGACGCCTAGCTTTTGCGTTCCAGTCCAGGTCGTCTTGAAAGAACTCCATTGCTGCCCATAGTGATCCGCTCGAAGGGCTCCTCAAACCTTTGTATTCAAATTCTCGCTTTCCGCAGCTTCCAGACGATCGCGTTTTCGGCAGCTGCGAGTCAGGTAGATACAAGGGGGATACGGAGGACCGCGCGAAAAGCGATTTCCCTTTCCTTTTTGGGACCAGTGGCTGCCTCCTATAAGGCCTCAGAGTCACGAGGGCTCTATCGTCCAAGCAACAAGATTTTGGGCGGTCTCTGCCCCTAGACCCCGCCAAAGACTCCTAAACGTTAGCATATGGACAACCCCATGGGGGAAAAACCACTAGTCCCAAAAAGAAAGGTGAAATCGCTTTTCGCGCGGTCCTCCGTACAAGGGGGCAACCTGAGCGGGCCACTCGCCCTCCCTGCAAGTTTTGGTGGCAAAATAGTAATGTCCTACGAAAATAGTGTGGATACGACTAAAATGCCACCAAAACTT
>Ga0307507_10008891_pt1 | contig 13657 bp, 8 predicted proteins | sample 7_EM_MG_FD_207223 | JGI IMG/M metagenome (GOLD analysis project Ga0307507, IMG submission 207223) | Populus trichocarpa ectomycorrhiza microbial communities from riparian zone in the Pacific Northwest, United States - 7_EM | ecosystem: Host-associated > Plants > Roots > Unclassified | place...
ATCGATGTGTGGACTCTCTTTACCTCTTCATCAATCTGCTAATAGTTTTTCTTTTTATGGTTTGTGGAAAGGGGTAGATCCTTTCAAAGCGGGAGTTTTTTGTTGGTTAGCTATTCTCTAGCTAGAAAGGGTCTGACACGTGAAGAGTCTGTGGAACACCTCCTCAGAGGCATTGGAAGATTTGGGCAAAATTCATAGACTAGTGGGGCTTACACTGGTGTTGTCCTTGTAGTTTATCATGTTTTTTCCAGCAATGGGAAGTTCTTGTTCATGGGAAATTTCAGAGGAAAGTATGGTTCATGCTGTTTTTCGCTATTGTTTGGTCACTATGGTTCATTCGTAATGATCTGATTTTTAAACAAAAATAGCCAGACTATGACTCCTTATTTCTCTTTATTTTAACTCGGCTTTGTTAGGAAATCAAATCTTCCATGTATAGAATAACACATCTGTATTTATAAGCTTTCTATTGTAATTTCAGATATGTTGCTAGATAAACTACAACGTAGCAATTGATTCCTGACTTGTAGGAATTAATAGCGATCTTCCTATCTAAGTACATGATTCAGTATCAATAACAATTATCTCAGCAAATTCAATCTCTTCTTCATTCTTTCATGGTATCAGAGCAGGATTAAGATCTTGACCCATTGCTTCATTCAAATCTCTCATGTAGCATCTCTCTTCTTCAACCATCATGGCCAACAATGAAACATCATCAACGACTTCTATCCTTGGCAAGAAAATTATCGATTCTATCACACCAAACCTAGAAACTTATGCAGATTTTTCAAAGACGAATCTCTCAATTCCTTATTTCACTCACCATTCAGATCATCGAGGTTTCATTTTGATTTCCAAACCCTTGAATGGAGACAACTATTCTACTTGAAAAAAGGCTATGACCTTGGCCTTGAATTCCAAAAACAAGCTAAGCTTTGTTAATGGCTTAATTAGAGCCCCTTCAGAAGAAACTGATTCTGAAGGTTATACAGCTTGGTCTCGATGTAATGATATGGTCCCACTTATGGATCATCAACACTCTTAGTCTAGATATTTCAGACAGTGTGATCTACTACTCTACTACTCATAATGTTTGGGAAGATCTTCATGACCGGTTCTCTCAAAGCAATGCACCTCGCATATATGAGATTTAGAGAGATAACGCTTGTCTTTGACAAGAACGACTCTCTGCCTCTGCCTATTACACAAAATTGAAGGGCCTGTGGGATGAACTAGCTTACTAAAACGATATAGTACATGGGGCACAACAAGATCAACAGAGAATGATGCAATTTCTAATGGGGTTGAATGATACTTACAGTGCTATTTGCGGACAAGTTCTCCTGATGAATCCCCTTCCTTCAGTTTGGCAAGCCTATTCCTTTGTTTCTCAAGAAAAAAAGAAGTGTCTCTTGAGCTCAGTGCACACTATAAATGATTTTGTTGGCAGCACCGCCAAGGCAGTTCGAAGCAACAACAACAAACCTACTCCATTAATAGGTACAGGGAGGTCCGAGCGTTCCTACCACTCATATGGGTCACAAGATTTTAGATCGCAAGACAGGTTGCCAGACAATTTCAGTGGAGGACATAGATTTGAACAAGATAGACGTCCTTTTGGCTCTAGAAGAGGACGTCCTCATTGTTCCCACTGTGGAAAACTGGGTCATTGGGTCCAAACCTATTATGAGCTGCATGGGTATCCAGCGAGACATCCCAAGGCAAAGCACAATTTAGGTCCAAAACATTTTAGCAACAGCAACAAACCTGTAGTTAATCATGTTTCAGAGAGCTATTCGAAAGAAAAAGGAAAATCAGTTGTTGGAATTTCAAAGACTCAACTAAAGTAGCTCTTATCACCTCTTAATAACAAAGGTGCAGATGCAGAATCTAGTTCTCAAGCACATGTCGTAACCAAGCCAGGTTTGCCTAAAATTGCTTCCCGTAGTTGGATCATTGATAGCGAGGTGACAAATCATATTTCTTCATCATCTAAATTATTTTTTCATAAAAATAAAAATTACTCACCGTCTCTTGTATCCTTCAAATAAAAGCTTTTTGAGCTTGAAATTTACATAACACACATTATTTTATGCTTGATTTTTTATCAAATAAATTAAAGTAGTAAGATTTGAACTCATGAACACTTTGTCATTAAGGTTCTGATACCATGTCAAAAAATTATCTCAATCCAATAACTTAAACTGATAAGTAAATTCTCAAAATATAATTTATATTATTCTCTAATAGTGTAGGTCAATTCTACTGTAGAATTGACAGAGCCTTCATGTCCACGGCAAGTTTCAAACATTTCCCTCTGCTTCTTTGTTTGGTCTTCCCAAGTATACATCGGATCCCGGGACCATCATGGTGAAAAAGGATTGAGGGTCCTTAACCATTCTAATTTCTAAATTGTTGGTGGCTGCGACCTGATTTCAAGGTGGTCATACAAAACTTATGGTCTTCAGCTATAAACTCTGTTTCTGGTTCGAACAGAATGGCGAAAGTTATTAAAACTATCAAGTAGAGTCTTAAAGTGTTTCTGGTGTGGACAGAATCAGTCTTATTGGGAGTTTGTACAGAATTATCTCAAAGGCACTGGCTAATAGGCTCAAAGTTGTTATGAGGGAGGTTGTTGGTGACTGTCAAGTCTGGTTTGTCATCGATGTGTGGACTCTCTTTACCTCTTCATCAATCTGCTAATTGTTTTTCTTTTTATGGTTTATGGAAAGGGGTAGATCCTTTCAAGGCGGGAGTTTTTTGGTTGTTAGCTATTCTCTAGCTAGAAAGGGTCTGACACGTGAAGAGTCTGTGGAACACCTCCTCAGAGGCATAGGAAGATTTGGGCAAAATTCATAGACTAGTGGGGCTTACACTGGTGCTGTCCTTGTAGTTTATCATGTTTTTTCCAGCAATGGGAAGTTCTTGTTCCTGGGAAATTCCAGAGGAAAGTATGGTTCATGCTGTTTTCCGCTATTGTTTGGTCACTCTGGTTCATTCGTAATGATCTGATTTTTAAACAAAAATAGCCAGACTATGACTCCTTATTTCTCTTTGTTTTGACTCGGCTTTGTTAGAAAATCAAATCTTCCATGTATAGAATAACAGATCTGTATTTATTAGCTTTCTATTGTAATTTCAGATATGTAGCTAGATAAACTAGAACGTAGCAATTGATTCCTGACTTGTAGGAATTAATAGTGATCTCCCTATATAATTACATGATTCAGTATCAATCAGCAAATTCAATCTCTTCTTCATTCTTTCATGGTATCACAGCAGGATTAAGATCTTGACCCATCGCTTCATTCAAATCTCTCGTGTAGCATCTCTCTTCTTCAGCCATCATGGCCAACAATGAAACATCATCAACGACTTCTATCCTTGTCAAGAAAATTATCGATTCTATCACACCAAACCTAGAAACTTATGCAGATTTTTCAAAGACAAATCTTTCAATTCCCTATTTCACTCACCATTCAGATCATTGAGGTTTCGTTTTGATTTCCAAACCCTTGAATGGAGACAATTATTCTACTTGAAAAAAGGCTATGACCCCAGCCTTGAATTCCAAAAACAAGCTAAGCTTTGTCAATGGCTTAATTAGAGCCCCTTCTGAAGAAATTGATTCTGAAGGTTATGCAGCTTGGTCTTGATGTAATGATATGGTCCATTCATGGATCGTCAACACTCTAGTCTTGAGATTTCAGACAGTGTGATCTACTGCTCTACTAGTCATGAAGTTTGGAAAGATCTTCATGATCGATTCTCTCAAAACAATGCACCTCGCATATTTGAGATTTAGAGAGATAACGCTTGTCTTTGACAAGAACAACTCTATGTCTCTGCCTATTACACAAAATTGAAGGGCCTGTGGGATGAACTAGCTTACTACAATGATACAATACATGGGGTACAACAAGATCAACAAAGATTGATGCAATTTCTAATGGGGTTGAATGATACTTACAATGCTATTCGCGGACAAGTTCTCCTCATGAATCCCTTTCCTTCAGTTTGGCAAGCCTATTCCTTTGTTTTTCAAGAAGAAAAGAAGTGTCTCTTGAGCTCAGTGCATGCTATAAATGATTATGTTGGCAGCGCCGCCATGATAGTTCGAAGCAACAACAACAAACCTACTCCATTAATAGGTACAGGGAGGTTCGAGCATTCCTACCACTCATATGGGTCACAAGATTTTAAATCACAAGACAGGTTGCCGGACAATTTCAGTGGAGGACATAGATTTGAACAAGATAGACGTCCTTTTAGCTCTAGAAGATGACGTCCTCATTGTTCCCACTATGGAAAACCGGGTCATTAGGTCCAAACCTGTTATGAGCTGCATGGGTATCTAGCGGGATATCCCAAGGCAAAGCACAATTTAGGTCTAAAACATTTCAGCAACAGCAACAAACCTGTAGTTAATCATGTTGCAGAGGGCTATTCGAAAGAAGGAAAATCAGTTGTTGGAATTTCAAAGACTCAACTAAAGTAGCTCTTATCACTTCTTAATAACAAAGGTGCATAATCTAGTTCTCAAGCACATGTCATAACCAAGCCAGGTTTGCCTAAAGTCGCTTCCCGCAGTTGGATCATTGATAGCGGGGTAACAAATCATATTTCTTCATCATCTAAATCATTTTTTCATAAAGATAAAAATTGCTCACTGTCTCTTATATTACTGCCTAGCGAAAAAACAACTAATATTTTTACAAAAGGATCATTGCCTCTAAATTCTATCTATTATTTGCATGATATGTTATGTGTACCCACATTCAAAGTTGATTTGATGTTAGTTAGTCGAATGACAAATGGTTTAAATTGTTCAGTAATGTTTTTCCCTTATTGGTGTATTTTGCAGGATCTGGCTATGAGGAGGATGATTGGTTTGAGTAAACAACGTGATGAACTATACTACTTGGTGGCACTAGCGATGAAAAAATCCATGATCAACTCTACCTCATCATTAAACCAACCAGCCTGCAATCTCACCATCTCATCCATCGAACTCTGGCATAAACACTTAGGTCATATCTCACCTCTTCATTTAAGTTTCATTGCCAAGAATTTTTAAAATTTTTCCGTTCAATCCAATAATGTTTGTCCTACATGCCATTTGGCTAAGCAGAGTCACTTGCTTTTCAGTCCTAGTGTCATTTCTTCTATATAATCTTTTGAGATAATTCATTATGACATTTAGGGTCGTTATCAACACCCTTCTCTTTCTGATTCTTACTACTTTCTTACTATTGTTAATGATTATACACGTTTCACATGGATTTTCTAGATGTGACACAAAAATAAAGCACAATCTCTTTTAAAACGCTTCTTCAATTATGTTCTCACTCAATTTGAATCTCCCATTAAGTTTTTTCGAAGTGACAATGGTGGGGAATTTATATCACTTTGTTTTTTTTTTCAAGATACTGGTGTCATTTTTCAACATTCCTGCATTTACACGCCTCAACAAAATATGAAATGCAAGCATCATCACATCTTACAAGTAACTCGAGCTTTAAAATTTCAAGCTCAACTCCCAGCCCAGTTTTGGAGGGGGTGTGTGCTCTTACCGCTATCCACATCATCAATCGACTCCCTTCTCCAGTGCTCTCTATCAAAACTCCTTTTGAATTTCTCTACTCAAAACCACCTTGTTTTTCTCATATTCGTGTCTTTAGTTGTTTAGCCTATGCTACCACTGTCTACCCTTCTCATAAATTTCACCTTTATTTCATGCCCTTAATTTTTATTGGCTATCCCACTGGTTAAAAGGCATATAAATTGTTTGATTTGTCGACCAAGAAAGTTTTCACTAGTCACAATGTGAGATTTCATGAAAAAGTTTTTCATTATGCATCTGTCAAGCCCAATCCTGCTCTTTCTCCTTCACACATTGATTGTAGTCCAATTCCTCTTATGACCCACGACACCACTTCTTCTCTTGATTCCAGTCCGAACACTTCTCATCCAACCAGATCACCTCCTGCTAATTCACCCGCTTCTCCCTTTTCAAAGCCACCACCCACACTTGCCTCCTCTCCTTCATCCATCCTTTGCACATATATGTGTCGGCCCAAGCTTTCCACTCACTCTGTGTCACTTGATTATTCTGACCTAGACAATTGTTGCAACCCATCCTCTCTCATCGTCTTTGCTACTCCATCACCACCAACCATTTCACCCTCTCTTGTGCCGAATTTATCCTTAAGCCAATCACTCTCCAACCAGCCTTCTCAGTTCCCTCTATTCTCATATGGTGTTGAAAATCCGCTCACACTCGAACTCACTCTGCTTTGTTGTTCTAGCCACCACACCGGTCTGCCAGCTAAGCTCAATAACTATGTCCGAACAATCGTTTACTCCCACCAATCGGCCTCCTTACTACTAGGTCCGACCAAAGGTACACGCTATCCACTAGCTAACTTTGTTTTCTATCATCAATACACCCCTGTATATCAATCATTTGTTGCTCAAATCAGTAATACCACAGAACCCAGGTCTTATTTAGAAGTTGTTGCTCATCCTGAGTGGCAGGAGGTAATACGTTCCGAACTGCATGTTCTTTAAGCCAATGACACCTGGTCTCTCACTCCACTCCCGACAAGCAAGACACCGATTGGCTGTAGATAGGTATATAAAATTAAAAAACATTCAAACGGTTCTATCAAGTGATACAAAGCTCGCTTAGTCACAAAGGATTTCACTCAACTAGAAGGTGTTGATTGTCATGATAACTTTTCTCCCATAGCCAAGATCATCTCTATTCGCTGCTTACTTGTATTAAATGCAGCTCATGGCTAGTCCCTTCACTAGATAGACGTCGACAATGTTTTCCTTTATGGAGACTTAGCTGAAGAAATATATATGTCTCCACCGCCAGGCCTTCAGTGACAGGGGGAGAACCATCTCGTTTGTTGCCTTCATAAGTCACTATATAGTTTAAAACAAGCATCTCGCCAGTGGTTCGCCAAGTTCTACAAAGCTATCCACTCTGCTAGTTTTATACAATCTAGAGCTAATTATTCTCTGTTAACCAGAAAAGAGGGTGAGTCCTTTATTGCTCTCTTGATATATGTTGACGATATTCTGATCACTGGAAATGATCCTGTTAAAATTACTACAACTAAACAATTTTTGCATAACCACTTTCATATCAAAGACCTTGATGCTTTGAAATACTTTCTTGGAATTGAGGTTTCTGCTTCAAAGAATGGGATTTTTATTTAGTAATGTAATTATGCATTAGAAGTCATTAAGGATGCAGGGTTGCTGGGCGTTGCCCCTATTAGTACTCCTATGGAACGAGGCTTGAAATTATTAGACAAGGGCACCTTGCTCAAAGATTCGAGTCGATATAGAAGATTGGTGGGTCAATTAATTTACTTGACCATCTCGATGCCAAATATAACATACGTTGTACATGTCCTGAGTAGAATTATGCAACAACCTGAAAACTTCATATGGAGGTAGCTCTTTGGGTTGTTCAATATCTAAAAGGTGCACCTGGCTGAGGCTTATTCTTCTCTTCCAATAGTGACTTCAAGTTAAGGGCTTACTATGACTCAGATTGGACAGGTTGTCCACTAACTATGAGATCTACTACGGGCTATTATGTCTTTCTTGGACCTTCATTGATTTCTTGGAGGTCGAAGTGATAGAAAACAGTTTCGTTCTCCTTCGTTGAAGTAGAATACCATGCAATGACAGAAGCCTACTGTGAATTGACATGGCTCTAATATTTATTGGGGGACTTGGGAATTCTGCACCATGAATCTACCTTGCTATATTGCAACAATAAGGCTACCTTACACATTACAGCCAACCTAGTTTTTCATAAGAGAACTAGGCATATTGAAATGGATTGTTATTACATCAGAGACAAGATCCAAGATGGTTCTGTGACTACAAAACATGTAGATTCTGCACATCAACTAGTAGATGTCTTGACCAAACCCCCAGGAAAAGATATCTTTGTTCATATGGTAAACAAGTTAGGAGATCCGAATTTTTTGGCTAAATTCCGGCCAGAATGTTCCGGTTTCATTCCACATGTTCCGTTCCGATCTTGAAAAATTATTGAATTAAATTAAATCTAGTTCAATTTAATTAATTAAACCACCCAAGTATAAAAAGCTCTTTTTCATTACTGTTTTCAATAACAATGATATTAATAATAATATTGAAAATTATTATTACTATTTTCATTAACAATGATATTATTTTTAAAATTAGATTTATTATTAATATATATGGTTTATATTCATGTTGGTTTTTTCAAGTTTATACTTTGTAGGAATTTGAGCAAAATAAGGGATGCTTTAGATCTCATTAGCCTTGATAACATTGACCTAACTTTATATTTAAAATATATGTGTTAAAACATTTTAATTTCATAATATTTTGATATTTTGTTTAAGTTGAATTACTTTAAGTTAAAGATCTATTTAATCTTAACTATTTATAAATATTTTAAATTTTAAAATTATATTTGTTTGACATTGTGTTTGTATTGCATAATTTATAATTAATTTATCTTGAATTTGAATTATGTTTTTTGAATATATATATATATGAACAATACAATCCAGAAACGGCACACCGAAACACTCCGAAACTAAAACATTCTATTCCAATTAAAAATAACAAAACACCTACCGAAACAGAATTGACAACCTTGTTCTCATGAGCTGAAATGGAATATAGATAGATCTTCAATTATTGGGGGTGTTCTTCGATATCACAAGGGAGTGGTACAATATATGTTTTCTCTGTCAGTTGGGATTAAAGAATCAAATAAAGTGAACTGCTTGCAGTGGTGAAAGCTTTGGAATTAACATCTTCCAGGGAGGAGTAGCTTCCGGGGAAGAGAATTGTTATTGAGTCGGATTCTGCCAATGTGATTAAAAAAAAATATTGATGAAAATATACTTTTGCATTATATTGCAGTATGTTTATATAAAGGTTACAATGAAAACAGAATCAAATTCAAGTGGAATACCAAAAGAAAAAAAAAAACCCATAAAATAGCCAGTTATTTACTGTGCATCACTATGATTAAAATAGTAAAAATATCATGGTGGGATTGCTTAAAAAACACAAATAACTGGTTCTGTGTTTCATCAATTTCAATGGCCCAAACTACTATTCGCTAAGGGGTGGGTTCTGCAAAACATATCTTTATACCTTAATTTACTATAATTTTTATACTTTTTTTTATTTTAATATATGGCCAAATAATCTCCTTTTAATATCAGAAAATTCTCAAAATATTTAGCGACCTTCATAGATTTAGTTGTTACCCCCTTGTTCATTGTTTTATTTTTTATTATTGCAATTTTGTTTTCATGCTATATGCTCAATCTTTGGACCAATATTATTAAATGCAAAATCTATTCACTTTTTTACAAAACTATTCACTAACGTTAAAGTTAGAAATTTCATATTTTTTTGGGTTTAGGTAATATTTACTAAAGCTAGAATTGAAAATATTCATAGATACTATTCACTAACACTAGAGTCAAAATCATGACAGGAAGAATAAAAAAATAGAAGAATAAATTTTTAGTAATTTTAAACAAAATCAATAATACAGTCTATCTCAGATAAATTGTTTAAAAGGTAATAATATATTTTCTTTCACAACCAGTCTTTTATTATAAAAGCAAAATGGATTTCACGGAACAGATTTTACAGGAAAGCATTTCCTATGAATAACACATTACAGACAATGCATACACATCCAACAATCCCTAAATCCTTCACAGCTACATTAGATTCCAGATATTGCTATCTTCTAAATGGATCAGAGATGAATACAAATTTCCTGATTTCTGATAACTTGAACGTACAGGAGAGGCCAAAATAGGAACCTTAGCTACAAACTCCGGTAAGTCATCTGACTGAACAATGACCACCAGGAGCACTTGAAGATATTTATCAGATTAGAGAAGGACAGGGACGAAGAGAAACAAAAAGTGCGAATCGGGTACTGTGGAATAGGATGAAAGCTCCCACTCATTGGTAACAACAATTGTGGTCATATGGCCATGGCTAGACTTGGAAAGCTCGACCCAGGCAAAGTAGCGGCGCAACAATTCTCCTGGCTATAATTGGCATCCTTATGTGTTCAAAGGGAGGTTTGTAAATTGGGAGTCCAGGTTCCTGCTGTTACTATAGCGATAAAAAAAGGCAGAGTTGGCGGAGAATAATTATCCTCTCCCTTAATTTTTAACAAATTTTTTGATAAAAAAAGTATTTTTGCTAGAAAAATAACACGAATAAGAAACGAGAGATTTCGTTAAAGAAGTATTTTTTTTAGTGCTTTAAATCATTTGAATTCTTGCAAATATTTATTTTAATTGCGTGAAGTTTTTCTTAAAAAAAAACCATGTTTTTTCAAAAAAATATACATGTTTTTGATGAGAAATACATGGATAAGAAAATGAAATTTTAAACTTAAGACATTTTTTCATCTATAATCTAATTGCTTAATTTCTAAAAAAAAATATTTATTTTAATCACGGTAGAAATTTTTGTTAATAATAGATTTAGAAAATCATGTCACAAAGCATCCTTTTTGGTATCATAGAACAACGACATAAACGCCGCCATCAAAACCACCGAACTGTCAGGTTACGTCAACATCGCCTGTGGCATCCGGAGGGACCACCATGATGGGGATAAGGGGTCAATTCCTGCTGTCCCCAGCCACATCATATTCTCCAGGACAAAAAAATGGGGACTCCTACTAACAAAAGAATTCAGCACTGCCCCATCACTATCAACAAGCCACCATCATTACTGCATCATTTAATCCACAGAGGCTTGAAGGTTTTAATAACAAGCATTTCTAGCATGGGATTGCTTAAAGAATTAAAGATGAGGTCTCTGTTGCAGTGTTGTTTAGCTTAATATATTCATCCAGAATCCAAAATATAGAAGCCAATTGACCATCACATCAGAAATTAATTCAATTCCTTTGTGTATATTGAATCTTGGTGCATCAATATTTACAATTGTGTTTGGTAGAAGAATGGATGGAAGTTGGCTGATGCCATGCGGAAAATGTTCTAAAAACCAAAGGATACAGGGGATCCATGATCGATGAGCCAGTAGCCCATTGCATCAGGAAAAAATAAAATCTGGCTTGACAGTAGCTGGAAGAAACCCGAGGATGGTACTGCAAAATGGAATGCTGAGGATTCTTAGGGGAACCAGGAAGTGCGGGAATTGGAGGCGTTCTGAGAGACCCATAGGGTCGTTTCTGGTGCGTTTTCTCTGGCTTGATTGAGGACATGGATTCAAATGAGACTGAAGTTTGCCCCATTAAGATAGCATTAGAGATTAGCGCTCCCTCATCGTTGGCAAGTCAGCTTAATTGGGCTGTGGAATCAGATTAGGTTAGCAGCCTGGCCATGGAGGATGCTGCGTCTCTTTAATTCTATTTCCATTAATGGCAACCCTGCGAACAGTAGCCTTTCTTCACGTTTTGAGAGAGGGAAGCTGTGGCATGTCACTAGCAAAGAAGAACTTGATTTCATAGCTAGCTTGACTATTACCTGTTCTGTTTTTTTCCTTAATTTCTTTCCTCTGTTTCAGCCACTCACTTAATGGCTATTGTCTATAGCTTCCTTTTGAATTTTAACGAACAAGGAAACAACAAATTAAAGGGATTACAACCAAGCAACGAAGTCTAATGTAAAATTAACACTATTTTTGGCTAGTTGGTCTACGGCATGGTTAGCCCCTCTGTGTTAGTGAGTGTGTAAGAATTGTTTCCCTCAACTGTCTTCTTAACAATATATTGAAGCTCATAAAAGGTCTTCCAGGATCTTAAACTTGGGCTTTGTGTATCGCCAGCAACTCTGCCTCACTCGAATCAATAAAGTCAGCAGTGCAGGAGAAATAAAATATGAACGCACCACCAATCCCAGCTGGTCCTGTTTTCCTCCATTGATGCTCACTTGCATGGCTTGTTGGAAAAACTTTCAGTTATTTTTATTAGCTTCAACATGATATTCTTTCGATTCAAAGCTCGTAGGGCACGAGGGGCACACATACATTAAGAAGAAAAGGAAAGAAACTTGAAAACCAAACAAGATACTAATTACACAGTTATATGCATGATATTGATTACCGCTAAGCAAATGGCCTAACTAGCCAGCTAGCTATAAGGTTATATTAACAAGCTACCAGCGCAGCGGAAAGGACTACTTTCATATCAACAACGAGTACGTCGAAGTCTTCAAAGACCATACAGGGGAAGATCCTCGACATCAACCCAAATATCTTGCCCCATCAAGATCATCACTTTTCGTTGAGCTCTAACCGTGTACCTCCTCACCATGTCATTATCTTCATCTCTCTCCATAAAGAAAACAACCCTGTCTTCGGGAGCAAGGCCTTTCTGCTCTACAAAACGATGCCAAGTAGAGCGTAAAAGAACGGGTTTTGGGTATGCTCCAGTCAGACGGGTTGCCAAGCAAAACCTCCATACACTATCAGTAGCATCGACTGCTTCAAATTTCATCATATGGGCTCCTTCAGGAAATGGAAAAGCCTCAAGGACATGGGTTGGAACTGAAAGAGTATATCCTATATGGGTTGGTTTGAGTTTCTTCGTGAAGAGATGTACTTGTTCCATTCCTTTTCAGGAGATACAAGAGTTTCTGTGAAGAGTAAAAGCTAGGGTGGGAGCAGAGAGATATATAGACACTAGGAAACAAACTCAGAGAATGAGGGGGGGGGGGGGGGGAGAGAGAGATGCCACATGTAACTTATAGAGAGATGCCACATGCGACCAAAATTTGTGTTGAACCAATCATTAGAGTGTAATTATTCCTTATAAATTTTGGGCTTTTAATTATCTTTATCTCCAATCAGTCATTAATAAATATGTGTATGTGATTATTGCGGCTTAAAAATAGATGAGAATTTAGAAACATAACTATAAAAATGGTAATTTAACCCTAATTTTATTTGGACAGAAAATTTGTCATCATAAAGATAAACCCCATTGAGTTAAAAAAAAAAATAATAGATTCGTGTCTGTTTGCGAGCGTGTATTTATGTTGAAAAATTATTAAATTAATATTTTTAATAATTTTAATAGATTTATATTAAAAAAAAACACTTTAAAAAAACTGTAGATGATAATAACAACGGGCACCTTCCGAACATCTTTTCAACCATGGATGCCCGTGTTTTTTTGTTTTCATCTCCTTCTCGAACGCGTAAACAAAAAAGCTTTAGAAAAAGTTTGCTATGATTTAACGGCCGGCCAATCCAACGAAGGCGGTGGTACAATATTTCAGTGGCCCACGACACAACACCATATTAAGCAATTCCTACCTGAGCTGTATCGGAGTGTGTACTTTGATAGATCAGTTTTGTGGGCCATCGATCTACCACATAAGTTCAAAATAGATTTCTCTGTGATTGACTTAGTTTAGAAGTCAAAAGGGTACCTATAGCTAGGAGGATCTATAGAGATAAAGTGAAGTTGGGATTTGGTGTTTTCCACTATTTATCTCCTAAAATTACTATTTATAATTGCGAGAATTATTGAAAAACAGGGTATAGATTGTTGATTTATGTGTCGCTAGTTTATTTTAATTATTTTTATTAAAATAATAATGTTTTTTTTAAGTTC
>Ga0307507_10008892_pt1 | contig 13656 bp, 18 predicted proteins | sample 7_EM_MG_FD_207223 | JGI IMG/M metagenome (GOLD analysis project Ga0307507, IMG submission 207223) | Populus trichocarpa ectomycorrhiza microbial communities from riparian zone in the Pacific Northwest, United States - 7_EM | ecosystem: Host-associated > Plants > Roots > Unclassified | place...
ACAACGCACTATAAAAAATACTCTTCACATTCACATTAAACACGTTATCCCATCCCTTTTCCTCCGGGAAGTCAAGAAACGGTCCACCCCATGTTATCCCGGAATTGTTCACGAGAACGTGGAGTTTGTTTTCGCGTTTGCGGAATTCTGCGATGAGAGCTTCACACCCCGCTCTGGACTACTTTCCGCCGGTCAAAATTTGCGGAGTAGAAGAGAAGAACCGAGTACGTACGCCAACGTTGGCAGCAATATAATCAGCTTTAGGTCCCGATGCAACTTTATTGATATCGGCGACAGCCTAAAAAAAACGTCGGGATCGATATCGATACCAGACTCGAACACATAGCACACACACACCTCCTTAAGCTGCCCCTCCTTCCTCGCAGCGATATAAACCTTGGCACCATTCTGCGCGAATCCCAGCGCCATCATCTTCCCAATCCCAGAGCTTCCGCCAGTGATGAGCACTAGAGTTGAATAAGACGTTATCATCATCAGTCCCGAAACGCAATTACTTCAAGTCAAGGAAATAACGAAGGACATACCAATCTTGCCACTGACATTAAACAGCGCAGACACGGAGAGGTCTTCAAGTTAAAGACGGTGGTCCTCGTCAGCTCCCAGATAACAACAAAACTCCAACGAACGTTACCTACCGGACATAGTCAACTGAAAGGAAAAGAGTGTGGGTTGTGTATGTTCGCATCCGGTGACTTTTAACTTCCAAACGGGCTTCCCATAACCGGTATACCGGAACCGGCACCTCGGTTACCGAGGGTTCTTACAAAATTTATGGTTAAGCTGCGTTGGGGCTCTGTCAAAGCGGAACGTTCAATGTTCAATAGAGATTCATGACAACATTAATGAGAGTCTGGAGCGAATAAGGATGGAATTTCAAGTCGAATTTTAACATTTTTTTCGTCTCGCCGACTCTTCTTACACTCGAAATGGAGCAAAATTCAATTCGAACAAAGTATGTTTTGGCGGGCGCCGATCTTGGAGATCACACTGGACGAAGAAGCAGAATAAGCGAAGGAAGCAGAAGCACAGCCAATCCGGGCCGAATTTATGCACAAATAGGTTCAATGACTTCGCAAAAATGTACGCGTGCGGTTTACAAAATAATGATATGTTGCGGTTCCGATTACAATTCGTCCATGGAGGCATAAAGACACAATCGTAAAGGTAGGACACATGCATTGTGTGTGGGGTGTGGGGTGACGCTGGAACCAGAGTTTGTTGAAAATGCAAGAAATAGTCGACAAGCCCAAAAACCGGATATAGAGTGGAGTGACAGAAGAATCTTAGGAATCCCAAGGCAGGCCTGGGACGTGAGTCGTCCGTAATCAAGAGAAGAAGAAGAAAACGTCACTGATCACCGCTTCAAGCTTCCGTTCGCATTCGCGTACAGGCCGTTATCCCCAGAAAAGGGCGAATTTTCCCGACCAGCAGGAGGAGGAAGCAAGACAGCGTTCACCAACCCAGCGTTCCACGCAGGAGCTCCAATCCCGAGTCCAGATATAGGAGAACCAGTTCCAGAATGCAAAGAGGGAGAAGTAGTAGTGGCAGGCGGGGGCGCCTTGAAATGAGACGTAGGGATGGTGGCAGGAACAGGTAGTCCAAGAGCTTGATTTTGAACAGGCGTAGTGGCCGCGGGAGGAGTGGGGATAGCCAATGCCTTCCATTTCGATTGGTTGAGTTTCGCAGCGAGCTCCGAGACGGACCGATACACCTCCTGATTAAAGCCGACACATTGAAGACCCACGCAAGCCACTTTTAGCGCGCCGGCAGCATATAGCTGAGAAGTCTCGTAAGTGTTTTGTGGGGAACTATTTTTGCGCCCTGCGATCGTGTCTTTGATGAGAGCGGATGTTGTCTAGAATAGCAAAGGTTTTGATTGGGAGAGCGAAAATGGCTAGAAAAAGGTAGCACATACCTCAGTCGAAAGCTCTGCCCATTCTCTGGTGGTGACGTCGTCCATTTGGAAGGCCTTGTATGAACCAGCGTAATACCACGTCCCTTCGTTATTGTAGAAGCATTCTGAAAAACCCAATTTCAATGTGTCTGACAGCAGAGGAACCGTCCTTTACCCGTAGGCTTGCTCATCCGTCCAATTACATCGACAGCACTCCATCGGTGAGCAGTTGCTACTCTTGGATTTGTGCTACACTTGAACGCGGGGGTATACATGAAGCCGTGTTCTTCACGTTCTGGGCACCAGTTTGTCGTAACACTTTGCAAGACGCGATAATTCCCAAGACTGCGCACAGGTAACGGACATGTGAGGTGGACATATGCGTGTAGATTGGCGCTTACCAAGTTCTAAGAGTCTAAGGGGAAAGAGATTGATGAATTTCACGGTACCGTGACAGTTAAAAAGACGTACCGCTGAAGCGCTACTGAGGAATTCGTGAAGGCTCATTGATGAAGGAAGGGAGATAGGAACAAGCGGGTTATCAGGCGGGTTTGGAGGTAGAGGGATGCTAGCTAGAATTTGATTTCTTGCCTTGACTATTTCGGCCAGTTCCTCAGGCTTGGGAGGATGGGGCACCTGAACAAACAATGTCATTCTGATAGAGAAAAGACTGAGAGTAAACATACCTTGGCGTCGCCATTCAGCTTGTCTGATTCAGAGACCTTGTATGCCTCTCGAGAAGTCGGCTGGTCTCGAGAAGGCGATACGCCTTTTGTGTTCACCTGTGCAGCTGCATCCATAACGTTGGGCTACGCATACAAATAGGCATTTGCATGGGAGGAAGAAGTAGAAGAACTTGCCTTCGCAGTCTCCTCATAATTCGGCGGTGGATCAGACAGCTTCACCTGTTGAAGAGTATTCTCCTTCGCAGCAGCCTTCAACTCTTCGATGATTGTTTCCAAAGTGTGTATATGCGCCTTCAACGCAAGTATGTCGGCCTGCTCAGTAGGCACCCTGAGAAGCGAATTCGGTGTGAATCGCGGAGAATATTTATCTTCCCTCTCCTTTTGTAAACGGTCGATGATGTCTTGCTTCTGTCTAATCGAAACATATGCGTCGGAAAGACGCTGAACGGCGGCGTCGCGGGCGTTTACGATTTCGACTAAGCGCATTCGTTCGATCTGGATCTCAAGAGCCATTTCTACGACTCGGAAAGGATTCTTTGGCACCAATTAGATTGGTGTTCTTGGGCATATATGCTGTTTACTCACAGCGTTTTTGAGTAGCTCCAAGTCTTTCTTGAGTCGGGCGAGCTCATCGTCAACAGGTTTCTCCTCGGTTTCAGTATTCAAGACATTATCATTTTTTCCGTCGACAACACCACGGCCTGAGTCGGCGGCCATGGTGGGCAATATCCAAGCGAGGTTGTGGAATGAGATCAAGTTATGACGCAAACCATAGAATGATATTTTGAATGTCACGATGTGACTCACATCGCATCATGTGACATGAATGCTCATTGTCGCCTCCACTCTCCTTGGGCAACCTCGAGTGCTAATCCGAGTGCCAATTAAGGCTGTCTGCGTTCATTTGTAACATCAACAGTCTTTATGTCGTGAGTCAACCCATATTCTGCAGTAATATTGGCTAAAATGCTCTCTAGATTCCGGATAAATGGATCGATGTCCTGCTGAAATATGCTCAGAGATATACGCATACGCCTGCGTCGATAACGGACGCACAGGTCGATCGCTTTCCCTCGTATCGACCTACATACGCGATACATCACGCCCGTTTAAGCTCCAATGCGTCTCCGTTGTCGGCTTCCAGCAACTTCTGTCCTTTGCTGCTTTACTCGAGGATACTCCTCTCCATCTCCGCCAGGTCAGATGCATATTCATCTCCGCACACGCTCAGAGCACTGCTACCGAGCCCAAAGCTTTGACTCCTGAATACGCCAGGCGCGAGACGGCGTACGGTGCAGTAGGGAGAATTCTACATTCCATTTCTCACTGCGTGAGAGTCGTTCACGCCCTTTTTCTCTTCCACCGTCCGTTCCCCCTGCTCCCAGTCAGCCTTCCGTTCCTGCAAGAGCTCTCTTTACACGGACCTCTTGGCAACGCTTCAGACGTGGACGAAGAAATCCAGTTTGCGTCGTTGAACCATCTCCATATATCCTCCTGTTACTCTCCACTCTATATCCTCGGAACAGTGGCAAAACTCACTCCAAACCTGAATCACCTGCGCATCTCCGCTCCGGAGCACTCTCCCAATTTTGTCGATGAATTGAAGGATATCCTGGAAAACGCAACGATACCCCTACCCACCCGCCTGGAAAAACTATGTATTCATTCTCCAACGGAACCCAAGGATAATTGGGTGGGTATGTTGGATCTTTATGAACGGACGATGGCTGCGCTGGAAGGCCTGTCGGCTGAATACCCCTGGATTTTGCTTCTCCCTCCCCTTCGGCTGGGAATGTTCAGTACACTCTCGATAGAAGACGCAGAAGCTGCGTGGCTGGATAGTTGTGCTGGTCGGCAGTGGTGGTGAACTTGTATGTTTTAACTTATATTATAATGTGTACACAATTGTAAAATGACAAGCAACATCTCAATCAGACTGCTTTCCTGGTGTCTTCGAAGTATTCTCGCTTTGCTTCTCAGCACTTGATATGTTCTGCCCACAAGATGAACTTTCAATCCACCACCCCCTCCAGCCCTCTCTAGCACCAATATTTGGTCCTGGTACCAAAGTGTACTCTCCACCCTCAAGAAAGTCAAAGATAGACGCACCAATGACCGCAACAGCCATGGGAGCCCACGAAGCCGCAACGCATTTCAATGGACCATACCCAAACGAGAACGACATGGCCTCCGCCTGACCTTCCCAAAGTCGACCTGTCGAATGCCGAGCAGGATCAAAAACATGCGCATCGTCACCCCACACGCTGCTCCTCTGTATTTCTTCAACATCCGCATACCCTCGCTGGAATTGGGTTCCCGGCCACAGCTGCTCCATCGCATTCAGGAGTACGCCGGGCACCCAACTCAAGCGTGGTCGCATGCGACTAATGTGCCGTGAAGGCGGATGCAATCGCATAGTTTCATTGATAACTCCCTTGACACTCACCCTATCCCTCCCCTCTGCTCTGAACACCTCCTCCTTGGGGTTCACGTACATCTCCAAAAACAACCCTCTCAAACGCGGATCGTCATGCGTATATGCGATGGCAGTAGCGACGACCCTCCATAATGTTTCCCAAGCCGGAACGACAAAATTCAAAGGGTTTGGGTACGTGTCTTCGTCTGGGACGAGCCGCCGCAGATGGTACTTTAATTCCATTTGGAGTTTGCGTGAACTTGGACCAGGGTTTTTCGATAGTGACCAAAGCTTGGTTATTCCCTCCACAACAACAACGATACTCTCCCAGTCCAAGCTATCCACGGCAGTGTGGACACCCATGATACCCACGAGTACCACACGTAGCGTGACACACTGTACGAATCTGCTGAACAATCGTCCTTGAGCTCCACTATTTGAATCTGCTAGTTCAGCATGGATAGCTTGCGTAGTCAAATCACGAAAATCGGTCCATCGCGGTGTCTTTATTAATTCCCGGGCTTGTATCGTGAAGTTCTTGTGGACTGCAGGATCGGGGCTGACGAACGTATTGGATAAACCCATTCCGTAACGAAGGTGGTTGTTCGCCCGGGCTCGTTCTATGAGCAGTTCTCTGATGTCCTTGTTTGAAGGGTGCAGGAATGTTTGTATCGATGCGGCTGATCGATGGATCTGTACCGTGGAGGAGAGTATGTTGAAGTAATGTGAAGCTAGGAAAAGGGAAACTATTATTAAAAGCGCAATCCATAAAACCAAAGGACCTGAAATCATTGCGGGGTAAGTTGCTCAAACGACTCTTTTCTTCGTTTGACTGAAGCCTTTATCTCTCAGACTCTCCTCACACGAAGAAGCTTAATTTAACCTTCGCCAAGTGAAGACTAGCGGGAAGGCTGTACATTACTGATACACCCCTCCATTATTGCGTCCTATTGGCGCCCGTTCCTTGGCAGATGAGGGATTCCCCAATTCCTGAAGCACTACTATTTAGCGAGAATACTGCTAACTGGTGGGCATCTGACAGTGATAGAGGAAACCAAGTACACGGATGAAGACTCGAAGATCGAAGACGCTCTGGGAAGGAAAAAAGATGTGATCTTTTAGGCGCCCGTATTCCATATCCCGTTACATGCTTGAACCTTGTGCCAGCTACTCCCCAGATCGTGTGTGATACTGAGGTTGTTTGCATGCTGCCTCGTTTCAAGTTAGGCGCCACACCCGCTTGGAAATCTATGTTGAACGGCGGGAGCAGGCCACCTTCGCTAACATATTTGCTCCACACTACGGGCATGCATTCGTTCAAGCGTACGTCGAGTCGATCTAGTAATGTTCCCATTCACTCACTTTCACTCAGTGTTTCACAGAATTGACTGCGAAGGTTAACATACCACGTGCCGCCATTCCATACCCAAGTTAGAACGCGGATTTCTTCTTTGCTATGGACGCTTTACGGAAATGGTGGGGCATCGATCTCACGTTGGTGCTCTCCCCGAGATTTACATCCAGCTGCCAGTGCCAATGGGCACATCTTCCATGTGGGGTCTTCATTCTCTCCAGGGACATCTCCATCCGCAGAATCGAGGACATGAGGGGTCGAACTCCAAACAAGATATGGGGCAACCTACTCACCAACCCATGGTCTGGGTTGAGTGAACCTGACGAGGCTGAGGAAAATTGGGAAATTTAGAATTAGACATCCAACTTTGGGCTCGAGTCCTCGAATGATGTTGTTCCAGGTAACTTTGGATATCGGTACACCAGGTTACTTGCTAGTCGCCAGACTATATATCTGTGTTATAAGTACTGTAGTAGACTTGTAGTAGACCCCAAGAACGATTTTTACATGTATGACTGGATTTATTGGCCTGCTACAACGACAGCCCGATCAGCCGCCTCATTTCCTTCCTGTCCCTCACCACTACGCACCTCGACTTGGCCAACCCTCTCGCACGGAAAACTTACCAGAGTATTCCATGAGCCGGACGAATTCCCTTCCTTCCCGCCCTTTGACTTCAAGGCAAGAGCGGAATCTAATGACCTACCTGGACGACCATTTTCTTCAGATCACACGAAACTTCAAGAAACGGTCAGTTGCTCTTTCGATCACTTATTCAAACTCTCTCATGAGTGCTCTAGTGCAGAAGAATCTTCTACGCTTCGTACCCTCCACACTTACCTTGAAGCTTCACGACACGTCCTCAAGATCATTCTTCAAATACCTCCAGTCGACCCATCCACCAGTCTGAGGACGGCCTACCTGCTTCATCTCACAGGAGATGTTCTGAATTCCATTACCGGGTACCGATTGACTTCAGAAAGTCCCCCCATGAATGGCCAGGCGGACGGCCCGATCGCTTCGACTGCTGATCTCGACTCCATACCACTACCGCCAGCAGGATCAGCCCTACACGATCTCCTTGATTTCTTAGACGACCTCGACCAGGCTTGGGTTGCTGTACTTCAAGGACAAGTTTGGGATCCAAGTTCAGGGGCGGGTGTCGATCTTGTGGTACCCGTCGACTCCTCGTCAGGATTGAATATCAAGGCTACGCCCCCGAGTCAAACTGACGTTGCACGGCTGCGCAGCTTGTTGATCGGCGGACAATCCGCGCTTGAGGAGTGGCTCGGTGAAGAAAGACTGACACAAGGCGGAGAAGGGGAAGAAGACGATTTGTCTGCGACACTGGAGCGTATGGGTTTGCTAGATGAATTTGATGAGGTTTTCTCGAAGACACTTGACTTTTTGGGAGGACTTGGGGGCGTCATTGTTGAGCCGGGAAGCACCGTGGAGGACATGGATATAAGTTGATATTTGATATTTGACTGCGCTCAGGAATACTGATAAGTAGATAGCGACTAGCATTGTATTTTTAAACCACGCTGCCAGTGTAATTTACAGAGGAACAACAATATCTCAGATGAGCTTCAGCTGCTCCCAATTTTGGCAAATAACAAGGGTTCCAATCTCTATTCAAAATTGTGATCAAAGAGTGGACAAGTAGAAAAGATCCTGAGCATGAAGAAACGCGTAACGGGTTGGAGGGTTGTAAAGACATTGCTATCCACGCACTCTTGACCACGATAAACTGTGTTGGCCTTGATCCCATGCCATCGATTTCCTGATCTGCCTTCTTGAACGAAGCATTTGAGAGATGGGTGTTGACGTAAGGTCTGAAAATGTAGTGTGGCCACAGTATTTCCCATATTTTTCTCCAGAACGCAGACAAATCTGCCAACATGCTCGCAGCACTTTCAGGCAACAACTGGAGAGAACTGCTATTCCAAGGGCTGTAGGGAGTAAGAATTGAGGCAGTGACGATCCCCACAAGGAGAAAGTTTTGAATTATCTGGATGATGGATAGATCATTCGTTGGTCCACGTCCCGCAAACTTGTGACGGGGCGATCGTGAGTTGAAAATATTCCAGTGATTCAAGGTTTGGCATATGTGAATTGCGAGCACACTGGGATAGGTCTGAAAATGTGAGTGGAAACCAGAAATTTCGGATAGAGTTTGCAACAGGGCATTAGAGCGAAGGGTCACTTAGGAAGTGACAAAGGGTTGGGTTGGGTAGGATCCCGAGCTGCCATACGGTGTAAATTGTGGCTGTCGAATTATCCTATCCTGGTGTTTTACAGTGAAGGCAGAACATGTGCATGCTAAGATCGTTTGCCAGTTTCGAAAAAACCTCTACCGGGACCTTCAAAGGGGGTATTTGAAAATAGATGAGAGGTTGAAGAGCAGATAGCAGATGGAAGGAATACATTTGGAAGCCAGAACGATTGAGCGATTTTTGGGGCAAGCTTGGTAGCTTCATTGGCACTCGAAGGTCAAGTAGCGTTGTCATGTTCGCAAAGCCACCTCAGCCCCAGCTGATCGTCGAAGTTTGTAAAAATTCGCAGAGCAACCGTAAAAACTGAAAACCAACATGGGCCATGCATGATGCTCGTGGTCGGAAGAACTGGCAGCCAAATTCAAACAAATCTTGAACAAATCTCAACGACCAGCCAACGACCAGCCTCTGCAGGCTCTTCTGCACCACAACACACAGCGTCAAATCCACCACTTTCTAAATTTCCATCAGCCAACATGTCATTGAATCTATATTCGTGATGGGTGAACATTAGCCAGCGGACTGGCAAAACTCTATTGAAGAAGAGTCACTCAGGGGTGGTAATGTGGGCAACAGCCAGCTGGTCGTTCCTGTCTCGAGTATCTTACACGTTCCTTAGCTTTATAAAACTCAGCAAGGAGAGCGGGACTTACAGGGAACTCAACGGATTTGTTCGCCCCTTCACATTTCGCTATAGGTGGGGGTGAAACGCACCGTCGAGCCTTCTACACGCGCCCGTGATTAAGGGGCGGAAGCTGGACATTTGTTGGGAGTCATTCAACGATTGAGGACGAGGGATGCCACTTTTGAGCAGCCATGGCCTTCGCTAGGAATGGCGAACCGCGATTCAACCCTTCAATGTCGTCCTCTAGAAGCTGGACATTTTTGGCGATTATTCAACGATCGAGCTCAAGGACACGGATTGCCACTTTCCAGACAACCATCGCCTTCCCCAGCAGTGGCGAGCCACACTTCGCCCTTTTGAGGTCGTCTTCCATTGGCTGGGCATTTGTTGGCGGTCATTCGACAATCGAGAACTCAGAATGCCAACTTATAAATCAGCCATCGCCTTCACCAGCAGAGGCGAACTACCCTTCACCCCTTTGACGCTGTCCTCCACCGTCCTATACATGCCCATCATTGTCGGAGCCATGATCAACGCCGCCCTCTATCCCAGAAAAAACAGTGGACCAATAGACTGGGCCTGTGATCCTTAAATTTCACATCTGCCCGATCCTAGTGCCCCGATGTGTCGGCTCCAGGAATTGAATGTCTTGATTTGCTTTTCGACGGGAGCTGCTATATCGAGCAAACTTACAGATCGGGATCCATTGATCAAGGCGACATCTAGAACATCGGTGATCCTGAAATTTCAAGCAGTAGAGCCGAAGGAGTGATGCAAGCCATAATCTTATCCACGACATTCCCAGATGTTTTTGTCAGGTCTGAACTGGGGATCAGCACTTTGAGACTTTCAGGCCCGTGTAGCGACGACATGGGTCACCCTCTCTTGGAAAAAAATTGTTACATTATCCAAGAAATGTCGTCCAGTTTTATCTTGACGTTGGGCGCCTTTCTGGAAACGATTGTCTACCATCCCTCCCCGAGATCAGGGAAGTAATGTCAAAGGGTCATTGGGTCATCCTACAAGCCCTATAAGCGATGTTTCAGTGAACGCTGCCGATAGGAAACCATTTGAATTTGAAACCTTTCTATGGCGGCGAATTGCGAATTACGAATGTAGCCGATTGGCCAGAATCTCGACAAAGACCAGCACCTCTTCCCTTCCTTTCCAGATGCGATGCCTAATATGAGAGGCGAAGTTGTTCAGCTGAGCTCGAAGTGCAGGCATAGTGGAGAAGACCCTGTTGGATGTGCTGCACCGTTGGCCACATCAAGAAAGGAGGATCTCTTGACTCTAGATCGACTTTGTCTATCCATGTGGAACTTAAGAAACGACTTACTTAAGAGCCCGCGATGAGTTGTGCCTTCAGACCTACCCGACGCACGGCTGTAGCGTTGCCGTAGTGTCGGTAATGGCGTTGAAGCGTCTTAGGCTGCTGCTCCCAGTTTCGTCAATGGTAAGTTCATACGCCTTCGTAGCTGGTCAGGGGGTAAATAATTCAAGAGAAACAATAGGCAAGCCCACCAGTCGTCCTGCATCCTAACTCGGTTAGCTTCCCTCAAGATCTACTGAACCACCCTTGAACCATGTCTAAAAGGTCAAGAAATGACGAAGGATGTATGGATGTTGGAAGTCCAAGGTTAGTCGGTGGTGATTCCGACAACCGTTGACTTTCTCTCACACATTTGCCGTTTACAGCAGCCCAGGACTGCCTTTCTTAGTGAGCCTCGAGCACTTGAACGCCAGCTCTCCAATGTACGTCGTATGTCTGGCCTCCCTCCATCTCTTTGTTCGCTGTTCATCTGTTCCAATTCAAATCTGAATTGTCAGGCGCGAAGGCAAATTTCCATGCTACCGGAGCTAGGGCTAGCCAGGGACACCGTTTTCAAACTCCACGGCGACCCAATTATCTCCAGTTCCCCGTCTCTGTGATCGGTTGCCTCCGATCTGCCCCCAGAAGAGGGCAGTATATAAAGTCCTGTCATACCTTTTTGTTGCTCGTTCGGTTTCTTGCCACAACCCCACCACCACCACCACCACCACCCACCCCACCCGCAATTTTTTTTCGTTTCTCCGCCACGTACACACTATATACACAAAAACAAATGTCTCTCTCGCAACTCCATTTACCCTCCTTCACCGTTGTCCTGACTTCGGGCCACGGCTCCACGATTCTCAGAGATTTTCAACGAGCGCAAAGTCGCGAAATTCAAATCCCCATTTTTGGACCACAAGACGACGGTTTATTGGTAGGCTCACATCACTGCAGCTGTAGCGTAGTCTTTTCTGAGATTCTCGCTTGCAGGACACGATGGACATGGGAACGCCGACAGGTTTTATTGTCTATAAATGCGAGTACGCAGTGAGTCTTTCTCATAACTTTGATCACTTTCGCGTGCTTACTGAGTCGTCTGTCCAGCGCGACCAAGATACCGCCACCCTCTTTGAAGATGAGATACAGACGGTGGATGCGAAAGGGTCCTTTTGGGTACGGACGTCGGATTGGTTATGACGCGTTCAACGTTTGACATACTCATCACACCACCTTCAGCGTCGTTTGAAGATGTTCTGTAAGGGTTTGGGACGCAAGTAGATTCATGTTCAAGTCGAAGTTCATCGGATGTGGCCGTGGACGAGTGCCGATTTGTCTTCCTGCTTTTCTATCTTGTTTTTGTACATTGCTATCTTGTCATTGCTGTCTTCGTTGTCATCGAAAAAAACCGACCCTCACGTTCATACAAATCACCTATCTTTAATTATCATCTGTTCATAGTTTAGCACTGTCCCCCTGCAATCGTAATTTGTGCCAAATGTCCTTGAAGTGTTTTTAGTCTCATTGGATTCTGCGGTTAAGGTCGGTCGCTTGTTTGTCTACTTGCTGAAAATTGCGACATCTTTCGGCAATGTCGATTTGATGCAAAGAAACATCGAAGTGGTCGTGAATACTCACTCTATCAACGGATTGATCAAACTTCTAACTACGACCGATTGGATGACACGTTGAAGGTCTTCAGCTGCAGGTTTGGGATATAGTCACACGTTTGCAGTTTGATGTTTTCGAGCCATTGTAAGTTCCATGATGAAAGACTCAAGTTCAAGCGAGTTGTCTTCGTTGCGACGTACATTCCAAGCGCTCTTCTGATCGACTTTCATGCAATGCTTGAAGCTTGAAAGTTCTTGTTCTTCGTATCTCATTCACATTACTTGCAATTTTCTTGTATGGTCTTCGACAATGGTTCAATGGTTCCCGTTCTTCATGAGTCAAAGTTGACACCCTTCATCTCGCGCAGCGCGTTGATTTCAGTCTGGACAATAAACACGATCATATTTTTGTTCCAAAAGATAAAAGATAGAAAGTCCATGCATAAGTTGGTCAATTGATTTGACTGATGTATCCTGGGCTGAACGAAAGGAAATAAAAAGAAAGCGGAGAACAACAGAATGCCAGGGGTGGAAGAACGTGGACCGTTCTCTTGCCTCCAGTTTCTATGAGGAGCAAGGCAGAGGAAGGAAGTGGGAGAAAGAGCCCCGGCGCTTCAAACTACATTGAGGAATTGGCCAGTGTACGTACCCAGTAGAGCGTTGGACGCGGTATGAAGGGGAAGTAAGGGGAGAAATCGTGCTTGTGATCCAAAGCTGTGTTGGGTGGAGTCATAAGTTGCCCAGACGAGTCATCGTGAGAGGACATCTTGAAAATGCATTCATCGACGGCAATGGGGCATGTAACAAAGCCTGAGCCAAGATCCAAAGTAGGCCTGAGCCAATACCTAAGGACCAGGAGGTCCTTGAAGACTGTGCTGGCTCTATAGTATGAGATGACGTCTAATTTTTCAGTGCCGTGTTTCCTGAAATCGTTGGACAGCTACACCTTTATACAGTCTCAGAATTGAAGAGGAGCCATCGTGAATCGTGGCCTTTCCTAACGTTAAGGGACAAGAAATCGGCAAGGGGGCGGTGTTTGTGGGTTGATAGCTGCTATCCAATTTGGCAATGAGTTCCCACAGTCTACTTTTGATTGATCTCTCACCCAAATCAAGAAGTCTGTTGAACTACAGTCGACATTCTCATAATGCATAACGTCGGTCCCCAACTTTTTGTATGCATGGTGACATTTTATGCAAGGCAAAATGTGTCACAAAGTGTGACTATTCGTGACCTCTGCCAAAAATGTCACACTTCTAAATTCATTATGTAGCGAGGTGAAAACTAGTAAGTATGTATTGTGTATTTACAAGGTATTGACATTCATGGGGGAGAGGTCACTGCTGAAATAAGAATCAAGAGAAGTTTGTTGGACTGAGTTTGCCTGAATAACACAAAGATGAGCCCTCAATTTGTGCAATTGTTGTTGCAAAAGTGGTGTTGACACGCCGAGCCTCAAAAT
>Ga0307507_10008893_pt1 | contig 13656 bp, 5 predicted proteins | sample 7_EM_MG_FD_207223 | JGI IMG/M metagenome (GOLD analysis project Ga0307507, IMG submission 207223) | Populus trichocarpa ectomycorrhiza microbial communities from riparian zone in the Pacific Northwest, United States - 7_EM | ecosystem: Host-associated > Plants > Roots > Unclassified | place...
GCTTTACGCAGAGCTTCGTGCAGAGCTTCGTGCGGAGCCTCTGTATACAGAGCTTCCATGCGCAAAGCCAGATGTAGAGCCATATATAGAGCCACCTACTAAAATTTAAAAGAAAAGGATAATATAACCTTATTTACTGGGTTTAAATTAGTTGTTTTTATATAATAATAAAGAAGAAGGCGACTAAAAAATTTATTTGGGGTATGCCAAGACTTATCGCGATAAGGATATCCATTCCGTCTTATCGCGATAAGGTTTATCCAAAACCACACTGGTCCCAGCGACCCCCCGCTTCGCCTAAGGCGTTACGCCACAGAATCACCGGCTCCTATGAGCTGAGCCCAACACGACCTAAGCCCCGCCTGAGCGCCCTTGACAGCCGGCCAGCTCTAGGGTGTGGGGGAATTTAAAGGTACTTGTTTGGATCGAGTTCCCATTTGTGATATCGACGCTGACGCATGATTCAGGCTGTTGATTTGTTTAACTAACTTTGGTATTGTGTGTGAGGCAGTGGTGAAGGAGATTGTGTGTCGAGAAGATTGAAGAAGAATAAGAAGGCAGGTTGTTGTATATTTTATACTTGCTCCTTGGGGGGCGGTTCTAAACACATTGCAGGCAGCAGACATGTTTTTTAAATGAATACACAGATTTCACAGGCCTCTTACGAAGTAAGGCTCCAGGTCATCATATTATGAGAGTAGAGTGTTGATTATACATTTACATGTTATCGTGTATGACTCAGGGCTACGGGCCTGTGAACGGCCACGAATCAGTACGCAGACGACGTTGACATTGGTAATTCTGAATTCTGACCTATTGTTCAGTGACACTACAAAATCTTACTCGGCGTGTAATTACCAACTAAAAAAATAGACGGGAAAGACAGAACAAGCTAAAGGGAAATACTCATGAGGCCCCTCATTCACCCCTGTGTTTCTTCCTTAGCCCCTCAACCACCCCATGGCCATCTTTCGAATCATCACGCTTCCTCTTCTGTGTACCCTCCGCAGGCTCCGAGGTAGAGGCCGATGGGTTATCGTCTGCTAATCCTGGATTGACCCGGTCTGATGGCAGCTCATCATTGTTGACATCCTCAGGAATGCTAGTTAGAGGCAGAGCTGCAACCGAATAAGAAAACAGAGGACCCTTGCGTCGCCCTACGCTTTCCAATCGCAGAGTAATCGTCGGATAGGAGCGCCAAGTGTCCAGTTCGTGCGGAAACAGCAATGTTGTTTGAAGTCCGTGTTCGCAATGATGGTTGTGATATTGAGGGTTAGTCTTAATGGCACACAAAAAACCAACTCAATAGCAATGTCGGACCTGTTGATAGTGTGGTTCGTTTGCTCCCTGCACAACATTAATCCTAAAACAGCTACTAAGATGCGAGCTCTTCACAGCCAAGATGAAGTGGGGAACAATATCAACGCAAAGAATTTTCGCGCTACATGGTTTTATGAGGAAAATGAAGAACGCTTAAAGTTAAAAGGAAGGAATATCGGAGAAATTCTACCTAGGTCTATGAAGAGCTCCGATGTGGCACAATAACATTATCATAGCTCCAAAGACCAGTTAGGCATCGAAGATTACCATTAAGGGATTCAAGCATCAAGTGAGCGCAATAGGCACGTCTCAGTACCATTAGATAACCACGTCGATGAGTAACTTTTTGGATTGCCGCTCCTTACTTGTACATCACAAAACCAGCCGCGGGAAGCTTAAGAAGGACCGCCTTCCCATTCCGCGCAGCAACAGTAAGCCGCTTGGTCCTCGTGTCTGGATATATGCAATCAAGGTAGTTGCCATCAGAATGCATATCATTATCAATCGTGACCCAGGCTGAAGAAGGACCGTCTGGGTTGGTATTGATGGCACAGAGGATCTCTTCGTCGCCGAAGATACGAGACCAGGCGACAACGGAGCGCATGCGATCACCAATGATGACCGGGACGCCGAAGTTCTGGCCGTCACCGGAGATCTCACGAAGGTACTGCCGGCCGCGCCTCAAACACAGATACTTCTGTCGGATTGCGCAGATCCTGCTGACTTCTTTGTAGACGGGGTTCGATTCGTCGAAGCAGTGCCGACTCATGGAGCGGAAAGGACCAAAGGCACCGCCGAAAAAGGCTTCTCTAATGTAGCGATCACTTCCGCCGGTGCCATCGAAACATTGCTCGGTGCCATAATAGATGCATGGAATGCCCAGAGTGGTCATATTCAAGGCCAGAGCGGCAAGAACAAGCTTGTCTCCTTGGTCACCGGAGCAGAACCGAGCTTTATCCATACCACCTCGCCAGATCTGATCGTGGTCGTCGATCATTGTTACGACCTTGTTGCGTGTCCAAGTGTGAGAACCTTTTTTCAGGTACAGCGCGTTTCTGAATAGATCGAAATAGTCCGTTGGGTTAGCGTATCCCTTTGGAACCTTCCAGAGGCTCGCTTGGACACCTCCGATGCCGAGAGCTGCATCGATTCCCGTAATCTCCACAGTCTCCCAGGCATGACCTCCAGCAACCTCGCCAACCAGCAGGAAATTGTCTTTTCCTATGGACTGTGTGAATTCGTGAATGAGGTAGCAAGATATCGAGTTGGTCCATTTCCCATGTGCTTAACGGTATCTATGCGAAAGCCGTCTAGATCGGCGAAGCTAATCTAGTACTTATAGACTTGACACAATGCATGAAGTGCGGGAGTAGGTACAAAACCGTCAGCAGCATCTGGCCCAAGGTTGATATCCTTGAGCGTGGAGAAATCGCCGAGGAGATATTCGGGATAATTGTCCCAATTCGAGATAGAGCCTTCACAGGTGTAGGAGCCTGAAGCCTGCAACTCCTTGGGCCACACGGCGCAATCGGGGAAGCCGTCGGGGGAATTTTGGAGATTAATCGGCTGAAATGGGAGAGTCGATTTCCCGTGCGAGTCTCGGAAACCCTCGACTTCGTACTTTTGGCCGGTCCATTGTTTGCCACCGCCTTTATAAGCAAAAACGTCACCGCTGTGGTTGAGGATGATGTCTAGTATCACAAAGATGCCTTGCTCGTGAGCACTTTTTACTAGGTCACGAAGGTCTTCACGAGTACCAAATCGAGGGTCAACCTGAAGAAAGTCCTGAATAGCGTACCCGTGATAGAGACTCGGATCATTGGGTACTTGTTTGAAAATGGGACCAACCCAGAGAGCAGTCACACCCAGGCGCTTCAGATAACCCAACTTGCTTTTGACACCCTGCAAGGAGCCTCCTACGAATTTGCTTCCAGCATCCATCCAGATATTCGCGTCCTGGGGAGTGCGAATTGCATTGCCAGTGTCTGTCTTTGCGTTGAACATCTTGGTACTGCCTTTAACAAGCCTGCTATCGACGCCCTGGTAACCATCTTCGTCGTTGTCGGAGAAGCGATCTGGGAGAAGAAAGTAAAGTTGTTGATCCTCCCACGCCAAAGGCGATTTATGGAAGGCTGCTGACGATTGACTCTCAGCGAGGACATCTTTTACTTCACGGGCGTTGACGCTCTGCATTTTTGGCCCGGGACAATGGATTTGCGATGGATGTGGTGAGAACAAGTCAGAGGGAAAGAAGGTAGGCAAATATATGCATTAAAAATCACGCAGCTGCCTATTTCAGGCTCAGCCAGCCTCTTTTGCAGCAGGGCCAATCTCCACGCTGATGGATGTGGCATCTTCTCCAATCCCCCATTGTCGCATGATAGCGTGGGAATGGAGATCAGGGCTGAATGCGGGCCAAGACGGCTGAGCTCGAGGCGTTCGAATTTGGGCGCACAACGACGGTCTTGAGTGGCCAGCCTCACGGTCTGACCACCACAGAAGAGAAGTCGCACGCAACATCAATGTTCAGCACAGCTCGAGGTCCATGAAGCCTGTTTCGATCGCTCGATCGACTGTCTATTGAGTATTGGCACATTCCAGTATGGTGAAGGCGTGACGGAGGTTGAGCCTTTAGAAAGTCTGCGGTTGGTGGACAGCCGACCGTGAAACGTCTCAGCTTCAACACTAAGCCAACAGAGGCTCGACACAGGGAAGGCAATGAAGAGATTACCACGCAGTAAAGCTCATCCTACAGCTTTGTGCATGACCAGCTTCCACCCCTCTGGCAAAAATTTATTTCGCTACGGGACGCGGGCTCGCTCAATCGCCACCAACTGTACATAGTAATTGTAGCGAACGCCTATGGCTTTACGCAAGGGCTATTTTGGTTGTTCTGGAAGAACTGTCCTGAAGATCAACGGGTACGACTCCTCTCTTTCAATGACTTGTTGAAGTTTCTTTCCTCCCCCTTTTTGGCTACGCCTACGCCTACGTTGCGGACTTACAATAGCTGCTAAAACGCGAATACAGCGCTCAAATGTGACATTATCGTACAGGTGGAAACCTCACGATATCTGATAAAGATGACGATACTACAGCCTCCTGGCGCATCCGGTGGTTAGCGTGTTTTATTAACTTTCCCTTGAACAGCAAAAATACCAAAACTTCCCCTACAAAAAGGCCGTGCGGATGTGGCTGCGCTAACCACCGGAATTGAAGAGATGCTGTATCCCTTCCAACGGTAGCGTCCTACCACTAAGTGATCCGTGCACACGCACAATGGTGAGTGGACATCTACCGTAGAATCTTGCGAAATTCATCGAACGCTAGCAAGGGGGTTGCGGCATCTAGCTATATTAGGTAGGCGGTCAGGTTCTGCCAATATCAACAAACCGAAGGTCCTGAGGTCCGCGTCAGGACCGTAATATGCGAATTCAATCAACCCCTTTGTCAAATGCTTCTTATCAAATGCTTTAAATGCCTCTCCAAGAAATCAGTGGCAATACCCAATATGCTCCACCGTCCAAGAAGCGCCCTAGGCCAAAAACTATACCATTAGACGCGCGTCCGTACAAGCAACATAAGCCAATATCCCGTATTAAGCGAAGCTATTCCCGCAAGCGAAAAATACAAGTTCTTCTATTCCTTATTTATCACCGAGTTAAGGATAATCAGAGATGTCAAGCACGAGCCGGCTGTACCAACGCTGAAACCAAATTGCCTAATAGCACTATATATCGCCTTCCTACTACTGCCAAGGCGTTAGTCTATTGGAAGATACCGGAACCAACAATAAAAGGCTAGTGGCAATAAAGGGATAAAATTATGGAGTTAAAAGCTAGAAGTAGAGCTTTACCTAGACAAGGTTAGACCTACCAATAGCTAGAAATAGAGTAAGAGTTATTTAATACATTCTATACACGTAGATTAGCTAGCCAGCTTATTTAGCGGAGCTAGTTCTAACAAATATTAAGAGAGCTCTTTTAGCGCTATTATATAGACTATAGACAGTTATTTATGTTCTTATATAACTAGTTCAATAATTTTATAAAGAGATATAGAATTTTGCGGCAAAGTGTTACGGACGCTTTAAGTACGGTGCTACGACTACTGAGAAGAGAGTCGGAGGAAGCTAGTTGGTTAATAAGGGCACGGTCCAGGATAGAACCCGTGGAACTATATAACGAGGAACGGTAACCGGGGTCACATGGTGTGCTATATATTAAATAAGAGGAACGGGAGGAACTTACGTACCTTATATATAACACGTACTTTATATATAAGGAGAATTTCTTAGAAGTACGGATGTGTATTTAAAGGACCACAGTCCCTACCTAGATAGTTCTCTTCCTTATAGTAAATCTTAGAATATAATTAGAGTTAATCTATTAGGCAACCACTCTACTAGTTATTATTACGTTATTAACTTCTTATTTATTTATATACCTAGCCCATTAACAAGTCTACCGTAATACTCTTATAAGGCTTCCGTTACACATTTACTACCTGGTTACGGTATTAACAAAGTTAAACAATATACTACTAAAAGCACTAGTTACGACGCTATCTACGGCAGTAACCACCTTAGGTATAAGTAGAGACACTAGTATAGCAGATATTAGCTCGCAACTTGTTACGGTAGGTTAGTTATAGGAAATGGTTAATCGGTTAACAGATAATAATTAAATACTTAAAGATCGAATTAATGGAATTGGAGCAATAAAGGTCAAGCTACCTTTAGTTAAATAATTCTTAGGAGAGAAGTTAAAACTTAAAGGATTTCTTATGTAGATACGGTTTAAGGTACTACAAGAGGGAGAAAAGTTGGCTATACCTATAGACCAAGTGGTCTATATAGGACTGTTCTTATTAGGAAGAGCACTGAAATGGTTTAAGCTATACCTTACTAATATATAGGAACATAGGGACCAAACTACTAACCTAGAAGTTAAGTTTATATTCTTAAGTTGGGAAGGATTTGTGGAACAACTTATATAGATATTTAAAGACCCTAAGGCAATAACTACAGCAGAACAGAAGCTTTAAAATATAGTATAACGTATTTTAGTAATCGAGTATACAACCTAGTTTTAGACGCTTTTGGCATAGGCTAAATAGAACGATAAGGCGCTTATGGTATAGTATAAACAGGGACTTAAGGCTAAAGTCTAGGACGCGATTATTCTAATAGAAGATGTGGAAATAATAAGAGAACTAATTAATTAAGCGATTAAGATTAATAATAGAATTTATTAAAGGGAATAAGCCAAGAAAGGGTAGGATAGAGTTCTATAGTTATATAAGGCGTAAAGTACGCATTAATACAGCCAAAGTTAAAAACTATATGTTGGTAACATAAGGTGATATTACGTAGCTACGGTTCGTAGATAGTATGATGATTGTTATTCTATCCTTCCTCCTGCTTGAGAAAGGGTGAGGAGCTTAAGGCTCCTCGCCACGCTAGTGCCGCGGCGACACGTAACGGCAACTTGCCTTACGTGACGGCAACTTGCCTTACGTGATAGCAACTTGCCTCGCGTAACGGCAACTTGCCTGTATTCCTAACACTAGCAACTCTTCTTTTGTGGTTGCTATCTATATATATATACCGCTCGACTAGCGTAACAAATATCAATCCTCCTTACTTACTATTGCTATTGTAATATAAGTCTCGCTGTCCCAAAATTTGCCTCTTAGTACGTGGTGCTTTCTTACTTAGGAGTTGTAGGTAGACATCTTATTAAAAGGGCCGCCAAGGCGCTAGTAGTAAGCGAGCTAATAGCGATTTTCCATCCTAGATGGAAAATCCTAATTGGCTGGTTTGAGTTAGGGTCTGTAGAATATTATACTCCTACTTTGTTACGGTATAGTCCTGACGTATACTGTCTCGTACTATTTCCTACTATTGGCTGGCCCACCACTAGCGCCTTGGCAGCTGCCCCTACTATTTGTGTACGATACCCTCTTTTTGTTAGATAATCTGTATTCTCTAAAGGCGTGGGTCACGTGCACGAGTCACGTGCACGAAGACACGTCACTGAAGACACGTCAGATTAAGGTCAAAAAGACACGATATAAGATCATCAATCTATTAACCCATTTCATCAATGAACCCCTCTATATGCACTTCGTGACAGTTATAAGCCCGGTCCGCCGACTTAAGAAGCTATTTAGCCATTACTTAATTATTTAAAGAAATTCCACCTTATCGTTAGACTCTGACACCTCATCGTCAAGACGTAGACTCTGACAGAAATCCTACCTTAATCGTCACAGGACGAGATTCCACGAGATTCCACGAGTTTCTACGAAATTCTACCTTATTGTCAAAAGGACGATTCTGATGATAAGGACGATCCTGACAATAAGGACGATCCTAACGACAAAATACCATCTTAATTCCTCCTTTGCCTATTAGTTAAAATGACTTTACCGACGTCGAGTTCGTCAATAACGATCATCCTCAATAAGCCAGAAGACTGGGAACAATAGCTATAGCAACTACAAGCCCTTGTGGATAAACGAATTTAGGCCTATATTGACCTAAATAATGCAGTACCTCAACGAGCTCTACTATAAGAACTAGCCTATCCAGAAGTTACTAATTTTAATAAGAATGCAACCTTATATATACAGCTCTCAACAAATTAACAGAAAGCGTACAAGAACAGCAGACGATACTATAACTAGGACATAAAGTACTTCCTAAAATAGAAAGAGCATCTGCAATAGATACGCACCTAGATTATATCTACAGTATCGATTTAGAAGAAGCTACTACTTAACCCTTCCCTTATAGTTAAAGAATGGCTGATTTGTTTGAAAGAAGACACTAAGCCCTTAAAGAACTTTATAATAAGGAAGGTACAGCTGCAGTATATAGAGTTACTTAAGGGGCTTAAGCAGATAAAGGTTACCTAGTGGCTTAACTAATAGGAGCATGCGATAAAGATAGCAGAGAAGCACGATCTTCTATAGATAACTAATGGGATCTGGCTAATGGACCTTGTAAATGCAATATGACCTATAAGCGAAACCTATTTTGTTCTGTATACGAAGCAGGCAAATAATACTAAAAAGGCTCCCTTATCAGAATACCGTAAAGTAGTAATGGAGCTATGAGAAGCATTCCAAAACCTTTCTAAAGCCGTACCTACGACGGCGAGAGGGAGTGTATTTAATGTAGACTTTGCAGGAGAGCCTAAAGAGGGTATCTCTATTACTACTAAAGTCTAAAAAGAAAAAGGGAACAACTTATCTCGTAGCTAAAAAAGGGCAGGTACAAATTTGACTAAAGAGACGTCTTTTAAAAGGTTGAAGAACCTTAAATGCCTAGTATGCGATATAAGGGGACATATCCTTCCTAACTATTGGTATCTATTTAAGAGCAAAAGGCCTAAGGGATTTAAAGCCGTAGGTATATATATAAAAAGGGTGCTTATAAAGGTAGAGCAAGATAAGGATCTAGCTGCCTAAGTAGAATAACTTAAGCTTAAGGAATTAAAGGTTGATAAAGCTTAATAATAATAGAAGACAGTTAAGATTAAGGGAGAAGCTAATGCAATATTCCTAGAATTATATTACACCGGTTAACTCCATCTATTAAAGCTATTAACTATTCTTGACTTAGGAACTACTCTCCATATCTTTAATAACCTCTCTTGTTTTTACAATTTTAGGAAAGCTCTAAGATATAAATATATTATCGCCGGCAGCTCAGAAGTGCCTATACTAGGTTATGGCGATATTACTATTTAGGTCACAAAACTAGATAAGAGTAAGGGAATCCTACGTCTTAAGGACGTTGCCTTTTATATGGACTTTAATACGAATCTAGTGTTGTTCCGTCTACTTTAAAAACAAGGGTTCTACTAGGATAATAAAGGAGATAATAATCTGCTAGTTTAGAAGGACGACACAATCCTATATTAAATGGAAGAATGTCACGGATAATAGACTATTGAATATATCTAACTAGGAAGTCTATTAGTATTCAATATAAGCCGACTGCTATGCCGCCAACAGAAGCGCAGAGTATTGTTAAGAGACGCTTGTCTAGATTTAAAAGGTAATGCGTATCTATAGCATCTACGTCTAGGTTATCTAGGACCTATAAGCCTTTATTATCTAGGTCTTAACGCCCTAGGAGTCAAGCTTTAAGGCCCTAAGATAATAGAATATTAATACTATAGTCTTACTAAAATCAAGCGTTAGGTTTTAAGAAGGTTCTTAAAATAGAAAATTAATAAACCCTATCTTAACCTCTATATTGACTAGACTAACCTTAAGGAAGCATATGCTGGATTTATATAAGTTATGCTTATCTATAACACCTTCTCAGGAAGATCCTTCCCATATTTTATAACAACGCATAGCAAGGAGAAGGAGACACTATAAGTACTTAAAGATTTTATCTAATAGATTTGTCTAAGGTATAATCTTAAAGTCAACACTATTAGATTAGACAACGAGCTAGGGAGAAGAAGAACTCTTAAATAGCTATGGATGTAAGGGATTACATTCGAGCCTTTAGCGCCACATACTTAAGCTTAAAACGGTACCGCCGAACGCTTAGGGGGTGTAATTATTAAGAGAGTATAAGTAATAAGAATTGCTGCTAATCTACCACACGACCTATAGAATGAGATAGTTAACTATGCAGTCTACCTTTAAGATTGAACGCCACGGGAAAGTAATGATTGGAAATTGCTATATAAGAGGTTCTATACCTTCCTAGCCAATGGGTTAAGAAAGCCGCAACTAGTGCACCTAAAAGCCTACGGCTATAGGGCGTACGCGATGACGACGGATACCTAGCTAAAGAAGAAAAGGCTAAGTAAGCTAGATCCGCGAGCCTATATTAGCTACCTTATTGGCTATAACTCTATTAATATCTACAGGATCTGGATCCTATATAAAGGTATCGTTATCTCTACTAGGGACGTCATCTTCAATAAAAAGACGTTTTTTAATGGTAAGCGAACGGACATCTTAAAGGACCTACACGCTGAATTAGACACGCTGATTGAGAAGATTTAACTCCTTAATACCCTAACCAAGAATAAGGTCCTAGAAGACGATAAAGAAATATTTAAACTATTAATTTAAGAGGAAGACGATAACGACGTTAATAAGCCAGTTTAAACCTTTAATAAGTCAGCAGATCTTGAGCTTGCAAGAGCTCTTAAAGATGCGTACTATACACCACCTCTAATAGAAGAAGACAAAGAATCTCTATATGCCTTTCACGTCAAGTATCCTATAAAGTTAGGTGTACAAGGTACTAATCAGGACGTCGCTTATCAAGTAGGAGATGTGTTTAACACTTAGGGGGTGTCTAACGACTTAGTTAAAGACTTGTTTAAGGAAGCCAGTAATAATAGGTTTAAAGACTTTATTACTAAAAGGATCACGTTAGCCTATCACGGCGCCTTTTTAGCAGGAAGGAAGTTTAACCTTAACAATCAACTTAACGATAGTAAGCTGAAATTAGGCAGAACACGCGATGTCAGATTATATAGGAAGAACCTACCTCCGCTACCTTAGTTAATTTGGGACCTTAATATACATCCTCTTCGAGATCAGTTCCAAGAGGCTTAATAAGCCCATCTCCAATTTTATTATTAAATGAGGTCGTTTTAAGAAATAGAAAAGAAGTATATAAAGGGATAGCAGATTTTTAGCTTAATGTAGGTGTTTGTCTACAAGACGGATAAGTATGGATTTCTCCAAAAATACAAGGCACGCTTAGTAGTATGCGGAAATTAATAGGCCTTAGGAGACCTACCTATAAGAGCTACTATATTAGCTAGTACGACCTTCTGAACCCTTATAGTAATTACCGCAAAATTCGACCTGGAGACGACACAGATAGATATAGTTAATGCGTTTGTCTATTGTAATCTTGACGAGGTTGTCTACATAAAGCTACCGCTAGGGTTTAATAAAGGAAAGAAAGACAAAGTACTGCGCTTAAGAAAAGCCTTATACGGACTACAATGATTACTATTATTATGGCAGAAGAATCTCACAAGCTTGTTAAACGAATTAGGCTTTAAAGAGGTACCTTAGGAGCCGTATGTTATACTAAAAGGTGGAATAGTTGTCTTCTTCTATGTCAACAATATTATCTTCTGCTACTAAAAGACAGATAAGAAGAAAGCTTAAGAAGTAATTAAGGAGCTATATAAGGAATACCAGATAAGTATCCTTAGCGAGCTAAAATAGTTCCTAGGAATTTATATACTACGCAATTATAGCTAGAGGCTCCTATGGCTATCCCAGGAAGCTTATATTAAGAAGATAGCTAACTAGTATAAGATAGATCTTAGAGGGCGTCTTCCAGACACTTCTATAGTAGAATCGGAACTCCTCCCTACTAATTACTAATTAATCCGTCTGACGCTTCCGTCCCCTAATATAGACCTATTAGTCCGTCCTATGTCCCTACTAAGAGAAGCAGCTTCTACGATGCTATATTAGAGAAAAATAGGTTTAATACTTTATACAGCCGCTATAACGCGTCTGGATATTGCTTTTATAGTATTATAGCTAGTAAGGTTTAATTAGAACCCAAGCTAAGAGCACTATTAAGCAGCAGATAGAGTAATCCAGTACCTATATAGTATAAGGAGCAGAGCAATCTACTATAGAGGAGACAAGGAAGGAACGAACGGTAGAGGGAGAGACAAAGGAATACGCGACAAAGGACGAGACAATGGAAGAGACAGTAGAGGTAAAGCGTAATCATTTATCTATGCTAGCGATATATTATTCACGGACAACTCCGTCGACAGAAAGAGCTTGTAAGGATACATTATAAAGCTATTTGGGGGGCCGATCGCCTAGAGAGCAAACAAGTAGGGTATGGTAATGACATTAAGCATAGAAGCCGAGTTGTTAGCCCTATTATAGATAGCAAAGGAAGCTATCTTTATTAGTAGGCTGTTTAAAGCAATAATGTTACGCCTAAATAAGCCCTTAATTATTAAATGTAATAACACATAGACGCTCTAACTAATTATAGAAGATATGGTAAAGCTAATCATAAAGCTCCAACATGTTGATATCTATCAACACTGGCTACGTCAGGAATACGCAATAAGACAAGTACGATTTCAATAGACAGTAATAAAGGAGATGATTGCTAATAGACTTATAAAGGCCCTGCCCAAGCAGAGGTTTTAAAGCTTCGTTAATATAATTAGGATAGTGGATATTAAGGAGTAGCTAGATAAGGAGAAGCAACTAGAGGACCTAAGGGACAGTATTAAAGCAAGATAGAAGGATTTAGATGAGATTACAGTTTAATTAACTTATTAACAGATATAAGAAGGTGGCTAGCTTTAACCTTAAAGAGCTTAAAGCTAAGGGGGTGTGTTAGATAATCTGTATTCTCTAAAGGCGTGGGTCACGTGCATAAGTCACGTACACGAAGACACGTCACTAAAGACACATCAGATCAAGGTTAAAAAGATATAATACAAGATCATCAATCTATCAACCCATTTCATTAATGAACCCCTCTATATACACTTCGTGACACTTTTACCTCCTTCTCCTCTTTATACTATAATGTAGTTATTCAGCCTATTAGTATTATAGTACTGTGATAGTTTATAGTATCTCCTCTTGCGCCCTATTGCGATCTTTATTCTCCCTAGTCCACTGTCTCTATTTTTCTAGTATAATCGTGACTTGGCGCGACTAATACCACCGTACCACAGTCTTAGATAATCTTAGTATAGTTTTAAACAATTTTAGTATTGTTCTAGACAATCTTAGCATTATAGCCAGTCTTATAGATTTTAATTACCCTGCCTAGATCCCCTAAAATGGGTGACTAGAATACCCTGTTAGCGAATATACGCGAAACGCTTGCCCGCCTCTTTAATACCTCCTATACTAACATTACCTGGGTAATTAGGAGTGGTCCAGAGTACCCTAAGGACCTTAATATGGCAGGAACATTTTAGTACCTCTTTATATATACAACCCTTTTAACTAGCGTCGAGAGCGGTCTCCAAACAGTCTATAATAAAGGCTGGACTATAAAGTCCTAACTTAAAGAAGCTTAACATAGAATTAACTCCCTTAAGACACTTAAACTATATATAAAGCAATATAAACAGCAAGCTTTGGTATATACTAAGACTATATAAAGCCTAAGCTCTTAGATTACTATACTTACCCAAACTATTGCTAATAAAAACACTGTTACTAGCTCTCCTCCCCTAGCTAAGCCCTATAGAAAAAAGTGTAAAGCAAAAGACCCTACCCTATTTAATGGCAAGGGATCGCCAACTAAAAAGTAAGAAAAATTTAAAATATGGGAAA
>Ga0307507_10008894_pt1 | contig 13653 bp, 2 predicted proteins | sample 7_EM_MG_FD_207223 | JGI IMG/M metagenome (GOLD analysis project Ga0307507, IMG submission 207223) | Populus trichocarpa ectomycorrhiza microbial communities from riparian zone in the Pacific Northwest, United States - 7_EM | ecosystem: Host-associated > Plants > Roots > Unclassified | place...
CTTCTAAGTAGTTTATAAACTAGACTATACTCTAGCCTTCTCGCTGTTTTGCATTATAGTATCGCTGGTTATAATCTATCCCTTAATTAGTAGGGTCTTGGACCTAATTAACCAACTAGGACTTAAGTTCGCTAAATTTAAGGGGTGTAGTAAGTTTCTTCTTATAGCGTGTCTATAAACTCTTAACGGTGCTATATAGGAAGGTAGAAGCAATCAGTGTCTAATTATACTTATTAGAGTAACGTTTTAGATCCAGCTAAAACTTAGTTTCGCATTAATAGATAAAATAATTACAGTTCCTAAGACTATTACCATTATATTTATTAGGTTCCTTTATGCGGAATTTAGGTTTGTCTAACGTTATAGTATAGTATAGCATTGCCCCTCTGAGTCTGCTTTATGTTTAGGGTGTCTATACTTCTCCCAATTATTCTTATAATTGTCCTTAGTAGTCTTAATATACTTATCTTAATTATATCTCCAACTCCTTTGTCTTTTGTAGGGTCTTATATAGTAACCACTCTAATAACTTCCTAGCGGTAATCGTTCCTAAGGGTCTTAGAAGGTTAGATAGACTAGCCATAGCTTTTTAGTCTACTCCTTTATAAGTAGAGGGAATGCGCTCCTCTAGAGAGACTCTCTAAGCCTCTTAAGGTAAGGGCGTTACTTTGTGGGGTAAAGGAGTATGGCCCGTTATTATTAACTAATAGCCGTACGTTCCTAACGGATTGTAAGCAATTAGAATTATAAGAGGCTAGCCTAACCGGAACGTATAATTATCTAATCAACAGTATCATAAGTAAGTAGAAGGTGAGTTAAAGGTAAGTTAAAGGTAAGTTAAAGGTAGAATAAGTTTTATATATTAAAGGACAAATGCTTCTAACCACTTCTATTTAGAGACTAATCGCTAGTTCTTTTCTAAAGGAGAACTAGCTTCCTATATAAACCTTCTAAGACACTAGTAAAACCTTTCGCCCCTATCTATTTAACTATATCTCTTCTGGAACATATATGGGACATAGGCAGGACATTGATGAAACCTCCTACTGTCTTATCTGATATGTACCTCCTGGGGGATTCCGTTACACTATATTAGGCTCGTCCTCGGTAGGATCCTTTTATATATTTGGCGTAGAGTCTATAGTTAGCAGCTACGTAGCTGCTTATTGTGGGTTTTTGGCGTTATAAGTTAGGTAAACATTCACTAACTTTTTACGCCTGTGTGGTGATATTACGATAGCAAATATTGTAACAATAATAAAGCAATTAGATTTAGCCTATTAGGCGCAAACCTAGGCTTATAACCTGTTAAATTAAGGCTATATAGCTAAAACTTTATATATTGCTTATTTTCTATATAGGTGGTTAAAGAGATTTCAAGGAACTTTAACCAACGGTTGAAGTTATCTGATTGGTCAGATTCCTGCCAAGAGATGTCTCCCACAAGTCTCATCACGTGATATTGTTGCGGGCTTGTTTTCCAACACTTGCTACTGCGATTTTTGACGGTCTGACCTCTCACGACATACTAAAATGGTTGTTAAATCAAGGAGTTAACCCAAATATGAAAACTGCGCAAGGTACATTATTTTGGAGATTCCTTACCAAGTATTGCGATAAGACGCTTTTATTATAAGAAGTTGACAAGAACTATACACGTTTCTTGCAGGAACTGTTACGTCACGGCGCTAATTTCCATCATGCTGTGGCAAACCCTAAGCTCTGTAATGGTACTGTACTGTCTCTTGCAAAAGATCGGGAACTCGCTTAGGACGCGAAAGAGCCGCATCGCCCCCCACCAAAATTTGTATGCGGGGTAATTCTTTTGATTTTAACTACCTATAATACGTTAACCACCTGTTGTAAGTGCCTAAATATTGAAGCTGGCGCGTTACCTAGTTAAGTCGATTATATAGAAATCTTGGTGTTGCATCTTATGGCGCCCCAATAGTAGCAGCAGCCTACTTGATCGTCGGGTCGTCCTCAAAAGCTGTCGACCGGATATCCGTGCACCGGTTATAGGAATTGAATGAGGACTCTGTCTATTGAAATGTGGTTCTAAGACCTCTATATATACACAAGGAAAGGTGTAGGAAAGGAAAGAGAAGGAGGGTAGGGAGTGGTAATGGAAATAAGGAGTAGGTAACTAAGTTAATAACTAACTTAATAACTAACTCAATAACTAAGTTAACGGGTAGGTAGCTGAGTTGGGGCAGTAAGGACCTGATTTGGGTTAATATACCCCCCTAGCTAACCGACTGGGTGACGATTAGCTGGATATACCTAAATGGGAAATATCTATGGTGTTAAACTAAATAGAAACCATCTAAAAGAAAAACTTAATAAGGAAATTATGTAAATTGGTTAAATAGTACAATTAGATCCAACTATAATAGAGTCTTAATATTAACCAAATTTAGTTGTTGAATGAAGCCTTTGTGCTTCTGCCTTAATAGGGCCTTCGTGAGACCGTTAGCCGTTATATTAGTAGTAGGAACCCACTTAATTATAATTAAGCCTTTCTGAACCTCTTGGCGAAGCTAGTGCTAGTGGATATCTACGTAACGAAGCTTTATATTTAACTGAGGTCCGTTTTTGGTAAGTAGTTAAATCGTCTGTTAATTATTATAGCCAATTATATGCTCCTTACTTATATGGAGTTGTATATCTTAAAAGAAGCGCTGCCACCAAATTAATTTGGTAGCTGTGTTTGATAGAGCTTTAAGCTTAGCTTTAGTGCTTAATGTTATAACAGTCTTCTACTTGGTGGAGCGCCAGTTAATTGCTCCCCTAAATAGTGAAAATATAAAGCCTTTAGTGCTCTTTTAACTGATAGGATTATCGCCAAATGCAGTATTACTTGCTTGGATAATAATCTGACTTCTAATATTCCTGCTTGAGTATTTGATTGCAAGAGTTTTCTTTTAATATAGGTATGCAATCGCTTAATTAGCTGCGGCTTTGTGTAGGGGTGATGGATTGCGAAGGAATTCTAAGAGCTTGCTCAAGGCTCAAGCGGCGTTAGGTTATATAATACAGGTAGTATAGAGTAGCAATCTGACCTTTCTTTAATACATATAGACCTGCTGCTTAGAGGCCTGTTCTAGATTAGGCAAGAGATCTTCCATACTTATTGGTGTATATACTGGTCGAAAGTCTTTTAGATGGAAGGTGCTGGCGATTTTGTTAATATAGGAATTCTAGTAGAGCCAGAGCTTCCGTTAAGGTTAATTATAAAGGACTCTAATTCCTAAGAACCTGGTTAGTTCTCCTAGGTTCTTAATCTCGTACTTTATCGTTAGCTATTCCTTAAAGAGTTAAAGCTTTAGTAAGTCTTCTATACAGCAGGCTGCCACAATGTTATTAATATAGAAGAACACGATTAGCCAGTTATTATAAAATAAACATAATTCTTTATTAACTGCTGTTAGACCTAGGGATGTTAAGGTAGTTAAGAACTCATTAAGCCAAAGCAGTGGTAATTATTAGAGGCCATACAGAGCTCTTTAAAGGAGCAGACACCTGCCCTTCTATCAAAAGCCATCTGGAAACTCGATATAGACTGTCTTATTAATAAGGCTGTTGGCGAAGGCGTTGACTATATTACACTGCCAAGTCTTTAAATTAAATGCAGCAACAATCGCCATTATGGCTCTGAATATTTTTGCTGCAAGGGTTACTATATATATGTCCTTTTCACTAAGTCGTTGTAAGTCACCTCGTACACAAAGACGGGCTTTAAATTTAATAAGATATCCATTAGTGTTAAACTTATAAATAAACACCCAGGTAACAGGTATGATGTCAAACAACACTGTCCATTTAACGGACTTAAATGTCCCTCACTACTTAAGATCATTATATTCCTTATTGGCGGCTTCTATAAAGCTATCTTTATACGGGTGAGCTTGAAGCTCCTTTTAGCTATGCGGTAGTAGTAGAAGCTTATTATAGTATAATCGCTTCTAGTTATGTCTAATTCCAGTAGCAAAGGCTCTGTAGAAGGCAGGAAGGGTATCTAATTACTTAATATCTGTTAGGTGAGCTACTTAACGCATTAAGAGCTTCTTAGTTCTTTTACCTTCTATAATATTAACATTGCCTATATTGCCTATAATCTCCTGTCTTGGATGGGCTTCTTTTTTAGGAATAAGTTTAAATTGGGGTCTTTGATTAATTGAGGAACTTAATGGCTCTATATTTATAGTATTTAATTAAGGTTCTGGCGTCTTAGCTAGGGTAGGGAGGCCAGGTATAGAGTTGTCCTTTAAGGATTATAGGCTAATTACGTTATTATCTTAATCTGTATTTTTATTAGCATCTACCTATTAACTTCTACTACTATCTACCTCGTCCTCCTTATCTAACGTCTCGTCCTCCTTATCTGATATCTTATTAAGCTCTTCCTGAAGCGTCCTATTGCTACTTAATATATTAATTACCTCCAAAATTTAATTAGCTTGTTTTTGGAGCAGATTCGCGAGATCTGGCTAACTGTCATTGTAGAGCAACTACTTATTAAACGTTATGTCTCTTGTTTAAATTACCTTCTTTTCGCTAGGTATATAGACCCTATAGATGTTCGTTAACTGGTACCTAACTAGGTATCCAATATAAGCCCTTAGCTCAAGCTTTCGTGTGCACAAAATGTTGTATTTAAGTGGGTAAGCTCTACAGCCGTATGTTTATAGGTAAGCTATATTTAGCTTTAATGGCAAGAACCCTAGTACTGACTAAAGCTTTTTAAAAGGTGTTATCTAGCTAAGCTGGGCGTTTAGTATCTAATTAATTAAATATACTGCAGCTCTAGTAACCTCTAGCCATAGTTCTTCTAGTAATTAAGCTTTAATTCGTATATACTAAGACTTAATAATAATTACCCCCCTAGAACGTTTAGCAGAACCGTTTTGAGACTTTATATATAGGGCTGATTTCTCTAATAGTATTTCTTTTTAAGTCCTCTAAGCGTCGAACTTGCTACTTAGGAACGTTTCGCCATCGATTCAAATTATTGTAATTTTTAGGTTATACTGACGCTCCACCCTATTTAAATATTGTATGATTGCTTACGTCGTTGATAACTTATAGGCGAAGGTCTCTACCTCGTTTATACGCAGATATTTGTTATAGAAGTATATCGTCCAGATATAACTGTTGTATGCTATAATCTCTGGAAATAAGTTAATATGCACTTAGTAAAAGGGCCTAGTAGCCTTATTAATAGGCGTTCTTCTTAATACAATTTTATAAGCCTTGCTGACAGTATAGGTTTTATAGTTAATTATTACTAGACCTTAAAGTTTCGCACTACCTACTTCTTGGGGTAAATGCTTAATTATATTAGGTCCTGTATGGCCTAGTCTCTTATGCTAGAGTTCGCCTAATATTTCCTAATTAGGAAGGGGGTCTCGCGATTAAATTGCGAATGAGGCCTTACTTAGGGTCCTTGGTCGTGGTTCGTTATACTTAAGCGTTAATCAGTTATAATGGCTCTCGCAAAAGGCAAATGTTTTATAATTATTCTTGTGATACAGTAGGTTCCTTTTATTGTCCTACTATATATTCTTCTTATTGAACTTCTTTAGGCAGGCTAAATTTGTATAAAAGGCTGGTATATATACTGCGCTGGCTAAGAAGATCTTTCTGGGACCCAATGGCGTCTAGATAGTAATGACTGCCGTCCCTATACCCTTAATCGGATCTATGCCCATTCTGGTATATATAAAGTTATTACTTAGTTAAAGCTCGTCGACGAACCTTAATCGATTATTAATGACGTGTATTATGGTTCCGCTGTTAAGAATTACGCTATTATATAGCTTATAGTTAGTGCCTACTTTATAGGCGCCTATTTGATGTACTGTAAAGGTACTATTATCTTCCTTTTAACTTCTGTTTTGGTTTGGTGCAGCTTCCTTTTCTAAAGACTGCTTCCTAACCTTTTTTAGTGTTTGCTTATACTATTCCGGGGCGTTAGTAATTTTTTCCTTAACCTTCTTAGCCGTAGCTTTGTCTAATTTCCAGTCCTTTAATTAAACTGACTCGTTAATATAAGGACAATCTTGGAACCAGTGAACAGCTCTATAGTAGCATATTAGGGTATCCTTCTTCCGTGCTAACTTGGAAGGGGTAGGAGCCTTATTCTTAAAAGCCTCATCCTTAGGAGCCTTATTGATTAACTTACCCTAAAAGCTTACTGCATTAGCACTAAACTAAGCTCTATTTATCTACTGGGCAGTCTTTAATCTTTAATAGTCCCGATATATATTAACTATTTAATATATGGATAACACGTAGTTTTTGGCCCAGTTATATTTATTAAATTTGACCCTCCACGTTAAGGCCCAATTTGGTAATACTGGCTTTATTACTATTAGAAAGTCTCTAATTGCTTAGTTACCTTATACATCCGACAGCTTAATCTTTTTACAGTTATTATACGTCTCCTTTTACTGCTGTAGCTAGGCCTCGAAGTTCTGGTTCTTTGGGCCCTTTTTAACCTTGGCGTATTAAGTGAATAGGTAGAGCTGATGTGCTATATTAGTAGGGGCAACTCTCTCCTTAAGAGCCACCAGGGTGTTATATACTAAGTTGACACCCAGTATATAGGTGTTGAGGTTCCTAGTCACTATACTAGTAATATAGCTTTGCAGAGAGGTTAAAGCTGTCTTCTTCCTCTTATATTCCTTCTCTGCCGTCTTGTGTCTCTTATGGAGAATTCAAAGCTCGTCCTTCTTGTCCTTAGAGAGAGTTGCATAGGAGGTTATTCCTGTCTTTATATTTAAAGGCTTAGGAAAGGCTGGTTTAATTAATTAGGGCAACTGATCCTATTTAGTTAAGGGGTTGATATATTCCTATACGTCTCCTATTTAAGCTTAAAGTCTAATAAGGTTGATCTATTCATCCCAGTTAGCTTAACTCAATAATATTACCATTGTGGTGATAGTCTGGGTAGGTGGTTGAGAAGTTATATTAAAAGGTGCTTATAGAAAGAATAAAGAATTTAATAAATAAGTAGCAATTTAATAAGGGGTATAATTAATTAAATAGATTAATTAAATTAATCAGTTAAATAGGGGTAATACAGCAAGCAACCCGGGCTTATAACTGTCAACCGGATATCTGTGCACCAGTTATAGGAATTAAATAAGGATTTTGTCTATTGAAATGTGGTTCTAAGACCTCTATATATACACAAGGAAAGGTGTAGGAAAGGAAAGAGAAGGAGGGTAGGGGGTGGCAATGGAAACAAGGAGTAGGTGACCGAGTCAATGACTGACTCAACGACTGACTCAATGACTGAGTCAACGGGTAGGTAGCTGAGTCGGGGCAGTAAGGACCTGATTTGGGTCGACAAAAGCCTTCCAAATGAAAGCGGGCTTAATCTATGCCTGCTTCTGCTATCTTACAGCCGCCTAAGAAGAAGGCGAAGAGGAAGGCGAAGGTAGCGAAGAAGAGGCAGAAGATAATACCAGTACCGTTACCGTCACCATCACCGTCACCGTCACCGTCACCATTATCGTCACCGTCACCGTCGCCATCGCCGGCAACGCCCGCAGAGCCTATATCTGCAGATGAGGTTGATAAGGGCGAGGATGAGAATACCAAGGAGCCTGTGGAGGTAGAAGATGAGGATGTAGACTCGCCACCGCCGCCACCGCCGCCTGCACGCTTTACAAGTGTTTGGAAGGCAGTTATGAGTAGTAAAAATGAGTCTCCTCCTGGCACAAAGTCAGCTGTATTTGACACCAAAAATATATACTACTTTAAGCTAGATCTATGGCAGGAAGAGACTGTACAACGTCTATTACTACGGAAGTTTAAGATCACTTAGCTCTAAGCTATCGCCTCCTATAAGAAGGCCCGGCAAGCCGACTGCTGCCCTTAAGATATTCGGTTAAGTAAGGATCTAAATTAAGCTCTTGCCATAATTAAGGAGTGGTACAAGCGCTGGCCGTTAAGGTCTCTATCCTTAAACTTTACCTTATATTTAGTTAAGAAGAAGGAGCCAGAGATTTAGGCTCTTGCCATAACTCCAAGTTAGTAAGTAGTTATTAGGCCCGTGGGTAAAAGGACAGCTATATAAGCTTAACTTACCAATCTACCTAACGTGCTTACTGCTGAGGATGCTTCTAGTAATAGAATGCCGGTGATTATAGATAGGTGGCCTTATATAAATATACATTGCCGTAATAAAGGCAAGACGTGCTGGCAGGATAAGAAGTCGCCTAACTTACCTAATACTGCAATTAACTATTATCCTATTAGTATAGAAAACTTCTAGCGGTAGAACAATAAGCTTTTCTCTAGTGACTCTATTATTAAGCAGCCGTTGTAACATCTTATTATCAACTTGGTTAACTACAGGGAGAGGAGTTAGAAGAGCCGGAAGGAGCCAGTAGTAGAGAAGGAAGATTCTACTATGTCGTATCTTAAGAAGCTGGCGTTAGTTATGCTTGTAAAGGAGCTTAAATCTATAGGTTAAAATCCTTACCTTCCTTAATATCCTCCACCATATTTAAATGTTAAAGCACCCCAAAACTTAAGCCCTATTTAGTTGGAAACAGATCCAGTTAAGCTACTTAGCCAGTTCTTTAAGTGGCTGGCTAATTAGCTAAAGTTTAATAGCAAAAGGCAAAGGGCTATTTTAGAGCCAATTAAGAATAAGTTAGTAGAGGAAGAATAGAATATTAACTTACTAAAGTCACAGAAGCCAGGTAAAGGCATAATATTAGATTAATAGGAGAACTATAGCTTTAAGATTGGAACGCTATATAGAATTAAGTCTCTAATCTCAAAGTTTAAATAATTAAGATAGTGTCTATCTATTAATCTATAATATATCCTGCTTCTCGGAAGTGAGCTCCTATATGCATACTATATAACGTGTTTCATCACCGAGTGTCCGACACCACCGAGTGTCCGACGTCAAAACGCACCAAAAATTGAGAAATTCATACCTTAATATCTTAACAACCACTTAATAATAAATTCCAATGATTTATATTTGGACTTTTATATACACTTTACAGCTTCTATTAAAGTTACATAGTAGTTAGTTAAGTAGTTTTTAAGATATTAAATTTGGGGGCCAAAATAAGGCCAAAATTTTATATCTTAATAACCACTAAACCAATTACTATGCAATTTTAATAGAAGCTGCAAAGCGTATATAAAAGTCTAAATCTAAATTATTAGAATTTATTATTAAGTGGTTGTTAAGATATTATGAATTTCCTAAATTTTGGTGTATTTTGACGTCGGACACTTGGTGGTGTCGGACACTTGGTGGTGGAATACGTTACTTAACTAACAGCAAAATGTAAAAAGCCTTTAAAGCTCTTAAAGTTATTAACTAGCCGCTAGTTCCTTCTAATCCAAGCCTTAATATTATTAAAGGTAGCCTTAATAGGATTATAATCTGGTAAGTATAGTGGTAGGAATTTTAGTAAGACGCTATATTGCTTATAAAGCTCTTAAAGCCGTATTAATTTGTAAATTACGGCGTTGTTAAGAATAAGGACTAATCGTGGCCCTAAATATGGTGTATAATAAGGTAGTACCTAATCCTCTATAAAGGCTTTAAATATCGCAGAGGTAATAGAGCCTTAAAAGATAAGGTAGCTAAAATATCCGTTAACTGCTAATACTAGTAGAATGCTCCACCTCTCTAACCTCTTAAGTACGCGTGCTATACCACATATAGTCCCTTCTAGTAACTAGCCGTACTTCCTATTACCAGTCCTTTTATTTACTGCCGACTTATTAAAAAATATAAGCTACTCTACTACCTAGCTCTTCTATATACCAATCTAGGCGTTACAGAGGGGAGCGCTCCTTTAAGCCGCCTAAGCTGTAACCGCCTTCCGTAACCAGGAAGCTCTCTTAAGAGTATAGTAGGTAGTTACAGTAAAGACTTAAATATTAAATTTGTTAAATAGGAAAGTCTATATCTTATCTAAATACGCTGTTAGCTGATCTTTAAGAAAGTTGAGAAGGCACTGTATAAGTAGTTAGTAAAAAGCTTAACACCACAGCTATATATATTACCATTTCTTAGTAAGGTAGCAGAGCTCTCGGCCGACCTTAAACTATAGTAGGAGGCGCGTACGGTTCGCCCCAAATATTAAGGTTTAATTATATCTTATAAATCGTCTTCTTGCCCACCTTTACAGCCTCCGTGATAGCTGGTACTGCCTTACCAGCTTTAATTCGAATCCTAATTCTATGAACAACTTTATCAGGAAGGCGGCGGCCCATAATAACTTTAATTGTGGTGGTTAAAATTGAAAGAATTACCCCGCATATAAATTTTGGTGGGGGGCGATGCGGCTCTTTCGCGTCCTACTACCCTTTGCGAAAGTATTGCGAAAATCAAATTAAGCGAGCCCCGCACACACAGCATTGAATTTAGGTGATCTCACCATATAAATCATATAACTACCACGCATACTACACTCGCCGTTCTTTAATTACTTACGAAGCTTAAGTATTACATTATATCGCTTATATAGCTCGATTTTCTGGTGTTGCAGGCGCAATGGTAAACCGCGATAACCTTTAGAAACGAGCTGCCAGTCAATCTACAGAGTCTCCTCAAGTGACTAAGCGCAATACTACTGCCCCCTTGCATGTAGGCCTTCGTACTATCCTAGCTTGTTGCCCACTCTAACCGCTTAGTTCTGGCGAGGAGGACAAGGATAAGGACGAGGATGAGAAAGAGGAAGAGGAGGGGGAGGCCTAAGAGTTAGATAAGGATTTAGATTAGGGCGAAGACGATAAAGACGAAGACGATACAGGCCTAGTTAATCCAGATATTTACCAGCCACCTTAAGAGCCACCAGATAAGGAAGTAGGCTTTAGGATAGCAAGTAGGCGTATTATTTAACCAAGTTAAGGAGCCACTAAAGCTCTTAAAGCTGTTAAAATTATACAAATTGCTAGAGCTACTAAGGCGTCCAAGTTAACTCGGCGTACTAAGAAGCCTACTAGGGGTTTAAACCAGAAGAGTTTAAATCCAAAGTCGACCTTTAAGAAGAAGCCTACTAAATCAGTAAAGACTTTAAAGGCTTTAAAGCCTCCGCTAAGATAAAAGGATGCACCTAAGGAAGCTATTATGATAGGTTTAAGCTTGCCAGCTCCCTCGGAGCCTAAGGTAGTATTTTAATACTATATAGCAATCTGGAAAGCTTGGGTAGGAGAGAAAGATCTTACTTCTACTTCTGCGCAGTGTATAGTCGGTAGAGAGTTTCTTAATAAAATTAGTTTCTAGATTAATGAGGTTAAAGCTAATATAGCAGGCAGATCCTTTAAGGATAAGTATTCTATTAGGGCGATAGCTTTCTACGATCGCATTATAGCTCGTAATATAGTACTATAAGACATTCACTCTACCAGACACGTCTACAACCTTTATAAGATTATTAGAACGTGGCATATAGAGGGCAGGAAAGGGCTACGTATAGAGGTAGTAGTTATATTGACTAAAAAGCCTATACCGGAAACTATATTAACATACACCTCTCCCTATGCCCTTGGTATTAAGGCGCTTTAGAGAGCCTTGCTAGCAAGTACACTTTTATTAAATATTCTTAAGGCTGGAGCTACATCCAGTACACCTAAAAAGAAGGGTAGATTAAGTGCTACTATTACCCAGCGCCTTTCTCTACCTAATAATATTTTATTAGAAGTTCTTACAGGAAACCTAGCTCTTTTAGTAGCCTTCTAGTGGCCCTGCCAATTAAAGATCTGTTTAAATAATAGAGGCACCTGTTAGGTAAATGGGAATATAGAGCTGCCCTATTTCTATTACCCAGTTGACCACTTCGCATTAAAGGCCTGGGGTAAGTAGATTAAGGATGGCAAAGCTTCTAAAGAGGAGCCTCCTGCGCCGCTTGCCGTACGCCTTTCAGCCAAGAATGGGGCCACGGGAGGCAGCGGTAGTAGTAGTAGTAGAGGGGGGGGGTGGCGGGCGCATGGGCTAGGGGGCTATTTTTAAGCAGGAGCTGATGATTTTGGCTACCATCCTCCCTATGGTTAACCCAACTACCCCCCCTAAGGGCCACCACCTACCTACTATATAACTACCGGAGTGCAATAGAATCCATACTAGGCACCTATATAAGCACCTCAGCAGCCTCCGGTAACTCTAACGCCGGTAGCTACTATATAGGCAACACCGGCGGCGCCGCCAACTAGCCCTATTAATAGCGACTCGGATTCTAAGGAGAGGCTTCGCGAATTCTTTAATTAGGTAAAAAGGTAACCTAGCTAGGCAACTCTAAAGCTTATAATAGAGCTTAAGACTGTTCTTAATACACTTATTAATAACTTCTATAACTTAGAGGCGCTCCGCTTAGGAATATCTAAGCAGGCATAGGTAGATAAGTTAGGCCTTGCAGTAGGCCTCCTACCTTAATTAAGGCGTAAGCTTAAGACCTTTTAAGCAAACTAAAAGGGATAGTAAGTTTTTAATTTCTATAAGGGCACCGCCTAAATTTAAAAGATTGCACTCCTAACTAGTTATCTACTAGGTAGCCAGCCCATTAAAAGTGTCCTTAAGCTAAACAACGGATTCCTATATACTGTACTCCAAATTGCAGGAACGTACCAAAGCTCTTATAGTCCTAAATTAAGTGAACGTTTAGTCAAATCCACGCCTTTAAGTTGTAAAAGGAAAGCTTAATTGGGTTAAACTCTGGGCAGTATAGAGGAAGATACTTAATAGAGATATTGGCGGCAGTATAGAGCTCCATAAATTCCTATACCTGGTTAGATTATATAGTTATAATATATATATAATTACTCTCTTACCTAACTCTTATGTATTAAGGCGTTATCCAACACCAAGACTGTATAACTAGGTATACATTATAGTAGAATAGAAGACTTAATCTAGGCGTTAAATATTTCGGAAGTAATTAAGCCCTGCTATATAAGAGTCCTAGGAAGAAAGCCGTTAAGTAAATATATAGGTAGAATACTCTACCGTTCTAAGCGCTTAATTGATACTATATTAATCGCAGGAAGGTTTATAGGACTTTAACCAAACTTCCTATAACTAGTCCTCTTATTGGCGCCTAACTCGTTAATAAATATAAGGCAATTAGGGTCCTATATGCATTAGCGTCCCTTCCAGGCAGCACAAAGATCCTCAGATTACTCCTATGCTCTGCGCTATATAACCTTCCTACTCCACCTATTACGCTTAAGAGTCCTCTATATTAACGATATTAATACCGCAATATTGCAATCGTTCTATAGGAACCAGGCCATCTCATTAAGGTAGGTAGTGGGGCGATCTTCTAGGTAGGCAAGAAGCGCCTATATACGAGATTAGTATACCCAACACTATAATGTTATATGTCACGAACTTGCTTATATTCCGCCTATATATTACTTAGTCGCCCAATCTTAAGATTTAGGGGGGGGTATGGCTCTCCATAGAGGTCCAAGTTAAGCTGGATACGGTATATAGTCGAAAGGTGTAACTTTGTAGCTGCCGTAATACATTTGACCGTCCAATCAAATAGAAAAGCTACCAAAATTTGATGGAGCTGCCATTTAGGAATCCTTTTAGGCATAGAAGGCAGATATAAGCGTTGCAAGCGTAGTATGCGTGGTAGTTATACGATTTATATGGTGAGATCACCT
>Ga0307507_10008895_pt1 | contig 13653 bp, 8 predicted proteins | sample 7_EM_MG_FD_207223 | JGI IMG/M metagenome (GOLD analysis project Ga0307507, IMG submission 207223) | Populus trichocarpa ectomycorrhiza microbial communities from riparian zone in the Pacific Northwest, United States - 7_EM | ecosystem: Host-associated > Plants > Roots > Unclassified | place...
GAAATACTTCCAAAGGAAGGGGCTAGGTTTCTAGTTACTCGTGTGGTGCAGCAGTTGGAGGGGGATGTCCCCTTGGATGTTAACTTGTTTTATAATCAGTTGATCTAAGCCAGCATTGCATAGAATTCAAAGAGTGTAGTGAACTGTATTTGTATTTGTTTCGTGTCTTTGTTTTCTTAGGCTTCGCCACCATAATCTGTTTATATAATGAGGTATACCAGTTTAGTGCCGGTGGTTGTAAATATTGTTTTTTAATGTATTTTTTTATTTATAAATATATTAAAATATTTTTTTAATTTTTTAAAATTTATTTTTTACTTCGGCAGATAAAAATAATACAAAAACTAAAAAAAATTAATTTAAAACTAAATTTTTTTTTTTTTTTTTTAAACTCAGCAGTTCTAAATAACCTTAATTTTCTTAGGCGAAACCCTTATTTGTTCTTTGTATTAGTTGTTCTCTCTCTCTCTCTCTCTCTCTCTTACTCACACGTGATGTCTGTATCGACCATAATTAACTTGTTAAATATGTGATCTGATTGTATTTAATAACTTTATTTTCTACAATTATTTTTTTATTTAATTACAAGATAATAAAAATAGGTATGTGCATTAGACTGGTTGAATAAAATTTTCTTCAAAAAAAAAAAAACTTTAATAATGGGCTGTGCAAAAGAGCACTTGCTAATATAATTAAAAATAAATAAATTATGATCTTAATAAAAAGAGTAAAAATTGAGTGATATTAAAAAAAATCTTGAATAAAATTTTAATTAATGTATTTTAGTTGACTTAAATCAAATTTTCAAGAAAAACAAAATAAAAGAAAAACAAAATATGTTAGGTGTGGGGGCCAGTGCACCTCACCTATAAAGAAAAAAGGCTAGACCGCGAGTCAAGCAATTTTTTTAAGGGATGGAAAACATCTACATCATTATTTTATATATAAAAAATTAGATGACATGTTGTTTGTATCTCCAATCACGGTGATGGTTGGAAAATCGAGCAATGAGTTTTTCAAAAAAAAAAATCATGTTCAAATTATTTTAATCTAAAAACACCTAAAACACACCCTTAGAATCTCAATGAACCAATTTCTCAACCCTAAACACCTATAAATTGGTTAACAAACACAACATTAAGCTATTTTTTTTTTCTCAACTTCAATCTATTTTTTTTTTGGCAAACTGAGATGGAATAATGGAACTCCTCTCTTGAAATGCAACCTATTAATACCAAGAATGATGATCTTTTTGGTCGTAGGATCGTGGCCAATTAATGATTTTTTTTGTTTTCTTTTAATTTTTTGAAGACTCTCTTTTTTCACTCTTTAACTTAAAGATTGAAATACAAATAAAATAAACTTTTAGATCAAAATATAAAATCTCAAAAAACATGGAATAAAAATGAAAAATAAAAAACTTGGGAGACCAAAAATGATACAAACACACCTCGACTACAGTAGAAAAAAAGAAGAAGAAAGAGGTTGGGAATTTGTTTCGGCGTCAATTTCGGTCCTTGGAGTTTTAATTATAATTAATCAAGAAAAATGAGTTTGATTTTTCCAAATTGAGCCTCAATTTAATGCTCTAACTTTTTTTTCAACATTGAGAGAAAACCCTATAAAGTTAACTTAAATAAATTATCAAATCCAATTCTAAATAAATTAATTATGGAAAGATCACAATGGAAAAAAAAATAACCAAAAAAAGAACAAAAAAGAAGAAAACATTGGGTGAATTAATAAAAACATTCACAATCCATAGTGAATCCATAATACCTTTTAATTAAAAGTCTCATAAAAAAAGGATTAGAAATATAAAAAAAACTTTAGGAGACCAACAATGTTAAAAACACACCTCTAACTACAGTAGAAAAAAATAACAAGAGGCTGGGAATTTGTTTTGGTGTCAATTTTGGAAGGGTCACATTGAAAAAAAAAACAAAAAAAGGATAATATTGTTTGAATTAGTTGTCATAACCCATATTTTGATCCCTATTTTCTCTATCTAATTTATTTTTTTGCATTTAATCTTCTAAATAATAAAAAGAAAAAGAATTTAGGGAGTGAATTGAGAAGAAGTAAAGCAAAAGGGGACTAAAAAATAATAATAAGAGATTATACAAAAGAGAAGAAAAAATGAGAGGATGAAACAAAATTGAAAGATTATTGAGAGAGATACCACACTTTAGAAGAGGATATTAATTAATCAAGAACTCATGGTTAAGAAAGAAACAACATAATTGTGTAAGATTATTTTTCTAGTTTAGTTTTTCATGTTTTGTATGGGATCTTAATAGGTATAAATAGAAAACATTCAGATGGACACATATAGAGATTAAAGGGGAGAGACTCTTCCAAACAAAAACCTATAAAAATAGCAAGAAAAAAAAAGCTTCTGAAGTTCTCAGAAAATCTAGCAACAACTTCTCGATATTTGTTCTTTTTTTTTTAATTAATGTAGGTGTCCAGGTCAGTATGCGTGCACCTCGATTAATTTTACAGGCCCTGAAGTTAGCGACCGTGTAAGCCTCTAGTGACCCTAATGTTTGTGAGACCCGAACCGGTGACCTCTAGAGAGCAAATCTAAAATCTGACCAGTTGAGCTATATCCTTCAAAGTTCTATTATTTTAGTATATTGGGAGGTGGCCGACAATGCCCATACTAGGGGTGAGCAAAAAAACTGAAAAACCGAGAAAACCAGAAAAAAATTACTGAAAAAACCGAACCGTGAAAAAAACCGATTAAACCGATTAAAATTTTGAAAAAACAGGCCGGTTCGGTTCGGTTTCGGTTTTATAAATCTAAAACCGAAAAAACCGAACCGAACCGAACCCAAACGAAAAAAACCGAGCCAAACCGGCAAAAAACCGAGCCAAAATGAAAAAACCGAGCCAAACCGGTTTGAACACGTTTTTGTCCTGAAAAAATTGAACCGAAACCGGTCGGTTTGCACCGGTTTTCGTTTGGTTATTTTTTTATATAAAAACTGAACTGAACCGAAAATGATCACTCATAGCCCATACCTCGGGGAAGAGGAAGAAGTTGGCCACCCTTTAGAGTGGTCCTCACTACCCTGCCATGGCGGCACGTGCAACAAAGCTTCAAGATCCAGACTATAAGGTTGTGCATACTATACATGTGTCAAGGATGTTTCTTTTATTCCATCAATTTTCTTCCCATTCCAGCCAACTCAACGACCCATATATATTAATTTACTCGTTCACCTGAGATCATAAATTGCGCTTTCAATACGGTAAACCATATAGGTCATGGCAAAATAAAAGCTGAGATACTATGTGATGTCCCCGTTACTGGAATTCTTCTCACAAACATCTTGAGGAAAATGAGCTTCTCTTATGCTTTCATTTGCTCAATCAGATTCTGAACTGCTGCTGTGAAACAGCTTGTAGAAATTGTAACCTGTAGGCTAAATGAACAAGCAAGCAAACTGGATTTAAGCCCCCAAAATCACCCGAATGGTTTTAGTCTGTTGCAGCCAGTGTAGCTGTATAACTGGTTAACCTGTATTGCAGGCAGCATTACAAATGATCCCCTGTGTAGATGAAGTCCCTATCGTGCACAGAATTAAAGCTTAATATTACAAACGTTTCCCTGTGAAGATGAAGTCCCTATCCTGCACAGAATTAAAGCTTAAATTTGCTCTGCTCTCGTGGATTCCAAGTGCCTTAATATATTAGTGCACTGCTCTCAACATCAATACCATGTCATCATCCTCGATCGCTATGCATATCTTCGGTGACAGTCCTCATAGTTTAACATAAAGTACTGTTATTTATGAATAAATCACCACGCACTAAGAGATTCCATGGTAATATAGCTATTACATTAGGTAGGTATATATATTCTTGTTCATAACTTAATCAGAAAACAAATTTCCAACAGTGGGTAGGAGTTTTCATGAGAGATCTGACATGCCACGTTAAAGGACATGCCATCTTGGTGCTTCCTCCACCAGGAATTAAATGTGGAGTGAAGTATGCTTCAACATTTTTGCTGCCATACATCAGAAAACATAACTTCTAGCCAATAAGCTACGGAAAGACATGCACAATGCTTCCTAATGCAAATGTTAAGCCATAAATTATATTTGATTAAAAGGTCATTGATATCTGCTTGTCAATACTGTTGTTGTTAGTACTATATAATTAAGCATGAGAGGAAGTTGACACGGTGTGGAAAGAGAAGCAACTTTTGATAGTTGGATGTGCCTTTCAAATCAGTGCATTTGTGGACTGCATGCATGCGTTAGGAGATAAGTGTTCCTTCCATTCAAGTGAAATAAGCACACGCCAATTAAAAGCCTTGCTTAATTCCTTAAACCGTGATTTACAAGTTTTATAAATAGGGAAAACTTGAATAGTCCAAGTCATGACCTAATTTAGATGATGTTTTAAAATTCAAGATATATAAATAAAATATTATTTAGTACTTGAGATAGTGGTTAATTAATATATTCATGTATTTGGATTTCTTCTTCTTAATCTAAAGAACTCCAGGTTTATAATAGAAGTTTTGATTACTTATAAAAACAGCTTCAATCGGAGAGACTCAAAGACTCTCCGATGATAAAGTTAATATCTTTAGGAGAAATGTGTTAAATAACTTAAAAGAGCTTTAAATTTCATGAACAAAGATATTTATTCTTCAGTTTTAAGTTTGTTAATGCTATGAAATCTAAGTATTTTTATTTTAAGATATGAGAAGTTGTGAATCTCTTATCTAGATGGTTCAGGGGGTATTTATACCTTCTAAATCTTGTCATTTTCATAAACAAATAAAAAAGAGTTGAAAAGTCCTCTACTTTCGACGATATTAATTAGAAGTAAATATCTCTTATATATCATTAATAAAATAATAAGTATGGTATGCTCTTTAAGAGACTTTATTACACCTATAAGCATAGGGAAATCATTATCTTAGTGTGAACAATTATTTTAGATGGAGAGACATTATGGTTTATTATGTCTTTAACACTTATATTATAGAGGATCGTCTATGATCAAGTATAAAGCTTTAGAATTTGATAATATTTAAGTTGTTTGTGTCTGACATGTTTGCTAGACTCATGTTACCTTGGATTTGAATGGCTATCAAGTTCAAGTATCCTGGGTTTAGTATGTTTGTCAGACCCATATTATCTTAAACTTGACTAGTTATTAAGTCCAAGTATCTCAAGTCTGGTATATTTGTCAGACCAACTTTACTTTGAACTTGATGGACTACTAAGTTCAAGTGTCTTGGATCTAGCATGTTTGTCAGACCCACGTTACCTTAAACTTGGTTGACTGTCAAGTGTCATGGACTTGACGGATTGCCAAATCCAAGTGCCTTAGATCTAGCATGTTGATCAGTCCTACGTTACCTTGGACCTGACGGACTATCAAATCCAAATACCTTGGATGTGGTATATTTGCCGAACCCATGCTATCTTGAACTTGACTGATTATCGTGTCTAAATATCTTGAATCCGCATAAGCATTTGATTTAATAAAAATCTTAACAAAAAGTTAATTCATTTGGATATGCTGCAGTATTTAACAAATGGTAATTAACAGCTGCAACTTATTTGCATTTTCAAAAGGCATGTCAAGACCACTTGCTGTGCTTGTCCTATTCCACCTTACAAATGATAGGATATACTAGAGTTTCTAGATTCATATTGGACTCTCCACTTTGGCTGAAAGCCACTAATTAAAAGAAGGTTTCACAGCAAGCTCATGAGAATTATGAATCTCTTTCGTACGCACGCACGCACGCGTGTCCTGTTGTATGTACGTAGGAGATTGAGAAGCTGTAATATTCTCCAGTAGATCAAAAAGGGAAAAACTCAGGGCTTTGGCTATGCGTTCTACAGATCGTAGAAAGCCTGCTTATGGAATAAGAGAAGACCTAATATAATAGTCTGATGATTATACCTAATTTTTCTATGAAATCTAGTTATCTAGATGTGAATTGTAAGCAATTCGGTCATGTAGAGAGGGGCAGAGATACATTCGTCGTTGTTCCTTTCTGAAAAGCAGAAGCATTAACAGGTCATTTCCCCCTCAAGTGGATAAAATAAGTGAAACATGACACTCTCTGCGCAGAAACAAGTTGACTACACTACTATTCTGGACTTGAAAATGCATGCAGATGTTTGTCTAGTATAAGATTAATACTTTACCATGCATATCGTCGGAAACAAATTTTGACTCCTCTGCTAAGTTCTATTTTCAAAACAAATAACCATACTTTTCGTGTCGATCTTACAAGAAAACGTACAAATACTGGGATAGAGCATAGGGCGTTGCCTTCACAAAATAGTAAAGTAGCATAGGACCACAATGGCAATCGCTAAATTAGGATAGTCTAAGATCCCACATCAGAAATATCTGTATATATAAAAATAATTTATCTTATGATGGTGGCGCTGAGTCCTAATTTTCTTATCTATAGGAGACAGACCTGAGAGGAGTCTGATCAAAGATCCACTTAGAAGAAACATTGGACTGTAGAACACATAAAATTTGAGCTTCCTATTATCCAAATCATCATCGCATGGCGTTCGACTTTTCATTTCTGGGACACAAATGTCAACCGATATATCCTAAAATTTTGTTTAGGTCACAAGAATCCCAAGTCTCCCTCTATAGCAGAAATGGCTTGATGAAGAAATAAAGGATGAGGTTAAGGACCTGATTTTGTCAATAATATAATAAATAAAGTTCTTTACATTAAAGTGAACACATGTAAGAGAGAGAGAGATTTTTCTACTATCACAACTTTACCTACCAAAAAAGAATTAAAAATGATCCTCTAGAATTCCCATGTCAGTGGAGTTTTTTTTTTCTGTTTTGTTTTATAAACAAATTCAGTGCAAAGTAACAAATGCCTCCTTTATATACACACTCACACACTTCAATAGTCAGCAACATTTTCATCCGATCCAAGCATCACCTTCCAATTCCACGGAAATAGGGTGCTTTGCAACTAGCTCATTTCCTGGTCTCTACTGCAGAATTCCCTAGTATCACCTATCTTGTCTATCTCAATCTCATTCCAAGGTATCCCATCATTTACTAGGGATACAAGTGAAGTGTAAAATATGGCTCATCAGGAGAAGGCAACAAGTGAAGTGGAGTGGAGAATAACTTTGGGAGATGGGTCATCAAAGAGTTTGGTCCCAGATGCAGGGCCTGTCAGCAGAATATGGATAGGGCTAAAGGGTTTGATAGCAGGGTTGGTTTTGAAAGTATGGAAGTTTTTAAAGAGAGCATGGGATATAGGGGTAGATGACCCTAGAAAAGTGATCCATTGTCTAAAAGTAGGAATGGCACTCACTGTTGTCTCACTCTTTTACTTCATGAGACCTCTGTATAAAGGTGTGGGTGGAAATGCTATGTGGGCTATAATGACAGTTGTGGTAGTCTTTGAAAATACTGTAGGTAAGTACTCCAAATTTGAAACATTGAATCATCAATGTCCAAATTTCTGTAATATATCATCATTCATGGTCATTGGCCCACCCTACTATTTGATGGTCAAGCATTGAAAGAAAACAAAGAAGTAGTTCTTTTTGTATGAATTCTGCAATATTCCTTGAGCTAGTGACCTAAAAGGCTAGGCCATTTTACATTAATCTTTGGATTTAACCTGATTATTATTCTGCAGGTGCAACGATATGCAAAAGTTTGAATAGAGTGTTTGGAACAACTCTTGCTGGCTTTCTTGCCTTTGGTGTCCATTGGGTGGCTAGTCAGTCAGGACAGGAATTTGAGCCCTTAATCACTGGAGCTTCAGTTTTCTTGTTAGGTGTGCATCGATGAACTAACATTTTATTACAAGTTAGTTTACAAAATGAAAACAAAGACAACTAGCTAATCAAGTGTTAAATATCTTCTCTTCAGCTTCTACTGCAACCTTCTCTAGATTTATTCCCTCAGTGAAAGCTCGGTTTGATTATGGTGCCATGATCTTTATCCTCACTTTCAGTCTTGTCACTGTGTCTGGTTATCGAGTGGATAAATTGTTTGATATGGCTCATCAAAGAATATCTACCATTATCATCGGAACTTCTTTATGCATTTTTGTTACCATGTTTATTTGCCCCATCTGGGCTGGGGAGGAGCTGCATATTCTTATCAGCCGCAACATGGACAAACTTGCCAATTCTTTAGATGGTATGTGACTTGCAAGACAGACACTTTAAGATGAGTATTTTCCAGTTTCACAATAATTTATCAAATCCACCACATTTCAGGTTGTGTAGATGAGCATTTCAATTACAATGGTGAACTTAAAGACAGCGATAAACAACCTGACAAGAAATTGCTTGGTTACAAATGTGTGCTCAGTTCCAAGGCCACAGAGGAATCCATGGTATGCACAGGACTTGCCAAAAAAAAAAAAAAATAGATCAAACATAAAATTTCTCAGAATATTTGACTGAAGCTGTGGATAACACTGTTTTCCTTACAGGCCACATTTGCTAGATGGGAGCCTGCGCATGGCCGCTTCAACTTCAAACATCCATGGCAACAATACCTTAAAATTGGTGCATCAATGCGCAGCTGCGCTTACTGTGTTGAGGCTCTTAACAGGTGCATTGATTCAGAAAATCAGGTAACAAATTTTCCCACACTCTTCCTTGATACTTATTAAGCCAATATTTTTTTCCCCTGACAGATTCCCCCCCGTACTTCAATGTCTGAAAACAGGCCTCTGAATTCACAAAGAAGCATCTGAGCAATATTTGCCTGAAAGTGAGCTCCAACTCTTCCAGTGTTATGAAAGAGGTAGCAAAAACTATCAAGACAATGAAAAGATCACCCTCCATAGATTTCTTAGTTGAAGAAATGAGGAGTACAGTGCAAGATCTGCAAAATGAATTAAATTTTCTTCCTAAATTGCTGAGTCCACCAGAAGTATTACATCCTGAAAGCAAGGAAACAGAAGAAACAACCTCCACAACCCATCTCCTGGAAGTTATTCCAGTGGTAACTTTTGCTTCGTTGATGATAGAAATCTCTTCAAGGATCCAAGCTATTGTAGAAACGGTGGAAGAACTAGCTGAGTTAGCTGAATTCAAGGGTGAAGTTCAGGACAAGGACAAACAAAATCAACCGAATACTAATAGAATTGTAGCAAGTCAACTAAATGATGATCAGCAAACTTTGAAGGCTCTTGAAAGGGTCTGATTTTCCATATCAGTATCAGTGGAAAAGGAAACATTTCGACCGGATGGATGCAGTGTAATAAAAAAAAAAGATCAATGTAGCAATGCACATAAACTTATAAAAGCTAGTCAGCTCACAGGACTACTTTAATTCTAGTTACCAGGTTAACGTCAACCATGCAAATTGGAATTCATCTGTTAACTTGTATTCTTCAAAATAAATTACTCAGACCACCTTGTGATTGTATATTTTTGTCGGAAACTTTCTTATTCATGCGAAAATCTATGGCTTTTTTTACCGCCAAAAATAATAGAGATGGGTCAACTTCAGCATCACGTTGGCCCATTTATTATTGGGCTCAGGCCCATTTATTGTCAATTTCAAATTAACCGCCAAATAAGTTAAGCCCAGAGACCCAAAACTCTCTCTTTTACAAAAGAATTCTAAATCCAGGACTTTTCAAGGGTTTTCGAAACCGCCATTAAAATCGACTCTCTCTCCTCACAGTAACAGTCGACCTCTCCCTCTCTCTGGATTTTGTTTTGATTTCGTGTTCGTGATTATAATTAAAATGGCAGACACGGCTCTTATCTCGGAGAAACCTTCAAATGCTTCCCCTCTCGATCCTCCTTCTCGCTTCATCTGCCACGTGTATGTCCTTGATTTCTTCTTCAATTACCGCCATTAAGATGTTGTTCGTAATCTAACTTAATTTTCAAATTGAGTCGGTGCCAGAAGTAATTTTCACACTAAACCTGTCCCCGGTGCAATTCTCGCCACTGCTCTCTTCCCTGCTATAAGGTAAATAAAAAGGTGCTTTTTTTATTTTTAATGATTGGTTTTGTGATAATTTATTTGTTTTTTTTTGTCATTGATTTTAGTTTTGTTACGGTGTGAGCAGTCGCATGGTGAGAGATGTACAGAGTCGTTTATGAGAGAAAACGTGATGGAAGAGGAAACGAAGCGGAAAATGCTTGATATTTTGAAAAGGTTTCATTCCGAGGAGCAAGAAGGAATGGATGATAGCATGGACGACGATGATCTTGAGGATGGTAACAATTTTTTATTTATTTAATGCAAAGTCTTGATGAGAATTGTCTTGGTGGAGAAACAATTTCAGTTTGTTAGTTTTGGAATTGTGAAAGTTTATTGGTGAATGATGGTAATTTTTGGTCTGATGATTAGCTAAGGAATGGGATTCGTAAAGCTATAATTTGTTGAAGTTTTAGAATGATAATATGGTTATAATTCTATCCCTGTTCATGTTTCCGTTTAATTTTATGGAAATGTAAAGCTAGTGAGATTTTTGTGGCTTTCAACTGTTAGAAGGGCTAGTTTTTTAGTTTCTTTCTCCCTACTTTTTTCTTCTTTCGTTGAGGAGGGTACACAAAACAAGCTCTTTCTTTCTTTCCTTCTCTCTCTCTCTTCCCCCCTCCTCATTATAGTGTAGAATAACTGTCCTCTAACATGGATTTTCTGGGCTGTCATGCACTTGTGTTTCAGTAAAATAGAAATGTGAACTCTTGAGAATAGGTTTGTACATAATTAGTGCACTGATTTGACATGTTATAAATACCTAACTTTCCAATTGCAATATAAGGGATTTTACCTGATTTTTCTCTTATTTTATTTGTATATAGATTCTGTTCTTTCTGGGGAGACTGTTCAGAAGGTGTTATCTGGTATGTTTTTGTGTTCTTTCTTTTTTAAGTTATGGCATCTAATTGATTCTTCTTTTCTTATCATTCAGTACTTCTGATATTTTGATTTCCTTTTTAACCGATTTTTCTAACTCCTTGGGTTGGAGTTAGAGTACTATTTAACCTGTGTGCTCTGATGCTTTCACCCAGGAAGCTGACAGAATTCATATATTGTTCTTCATTGCAGGTGGTCCAATCAATTTTGATGATTTATCGGCAGAAGAGAAGAAACATTTCCAAAGAGCTGTGGCATCTGGAGAACTCAGCAAGCTGGTCGAGCCATGGGATCCATGGTGGTTGAAGTCTTCTGCTAGAACTATCTCTCTTAGCAAGGAAGGAACCAGACTTGTTCAGCCACTTACCAAAGAGGAAGCATCATCATCACATGATGGTGCAGGGTACCAACCTAGTGAGATTCTTCCTGTCCCTGATACCTCCTGTCAGGAAACTTGTTTCTAGAGAGCCATCACCCTTCTTAGCCTATCACTTGGGTGACATTATATATAGCTACTGCTTCACACAACGCCTCTACAATGGAGATTGGCAATCAGATGCCATAGGGTCAGAAACAGCGGTATTGAGTGTCTCCTCTGTCTTAGGTCAAGCTGGGCAGCCAGAAACCGTGCTGGAAGCTCTTTCATATTGTTTGGAGCGAACTTGCTCTCCTGAGTATAGACACATGGGTAGACTGCAATTTGGACTGGGTCTCGTCGATGATGTAATACACGTGATGTCACCTGGTGGCCATGCTTTAATCTGCTTGCTCAGTGATCTACAGAAGATGGTTCAGGCTGGAGAAAAGGAGCTGAAAGCTGAGGAAACGAGAAAGGCAGAGTCAGAAATCCGGAGTAAGCTGAAACTTGCCGAGAGGAAGGTCTATTTCATAATGTGTTGGGTGCATGAGCAGCCAGGGGAAGCCTGGTCCTCGTTAGCCGCCATCGTAAGGGCAGAAAAAAGCTCAGGCATGGATTATAGAGGAGGTAAAAATCTTCCAGCAGCAAAAAAATAAAACAGAATCTGGGGGAAAGGTTTTTTTTTAACTTTTTATTAATTTTTTAATGTTTTTTCTAAAAAATTTTAATATGTTAATATTAAAAATAAATAAATAAACATACCCGCCATCATCTTCTAACCCTTCTAATGTTTTTTGTTTTTTCGCCATTCCCTCATTGCACTGAACACAAGACGACACTGCAGCCTTGTGCGATTCAGTGGAGTATGTTTTGAATTTAGTAGGTTGATAAAATGAGTTCTACAATTTTACAAGCCATTTTGCATTTTATTTGATAGTTAACGGATCTATTTCTTTTTGGAAAATAACAGAGGGATCTATTTCTGTTTACAAATGTGAAAGTAACTATATGAATACATATGGCATGATAATATTAAACAGATGGACTTTATATATATATATATATATATGTGTGTGTGTGTGTGTGTGTGGATTTATTTTTGTTTGTTCAAGTATGCACAAATTGATCCTATAAATAAAATAAAATAAAATAATGGAGTTTTTTTGAAGAAAATAAAAAAAAATTAGTTAATATATTTTCTATTATATCTGCATCGAAATATTATCTCCAATGTAACATTCGACGAAGAGGATCTTTTTTTTTTCAAGAAAAAAATAAAAGTAAATTAATTTGGTCTTGAATATAGTATAAGATTATGATGCTAATTTAACTCTCTTTTTCTAAAAGCACGAATTTGGGAGCGGAATTACATGGTTATTGCAGGGCATAATAAGCAGGGCCTTTTGACTTTAATTTGCAAAAGTTGACATATGAAACCATATAAGTGGTGGCCCAGTGGTAAGAGCATGAGACCAAGAGGTTTGCTTCCTCTGTGGTCTCAGGTTCGAGCCCTGTGGTTGCTCATATGATGGCCACTGGAGACTTACATGGTCGTTAACTTCAGGGCCCGTGGGATTAGTCGAGGTACGCGCAAACTGGCCCGGACACCCACGTTAAACTAAAAAAAAAAAAGTTGACATATGAATTTTGATTTAAGTAATAATTGAAAAGTTATTTTTTATAAGCAATTTATTAAAAAAAAAATGTGTTGTAACAATTATCGATGCAATTAAAAAACTTGGGATTTTTTTGGTAACTTTTTTTTTTTAATTTGATCATTGATATTATATTGATTTAGGGTTAAATTTTATGATTTGTTTCAGTTGGCTTTGCATTGGTCTTTGTTATGTTGAGAAACAAATTCAATACTAGATTGATGTTTGATTTGACAAAATCAAGGTCAATTTTATTGATTTTTTTTAATTGAGTTATTCCAGGCTATTTTTTTTGTAACTTAACTCTTTTTTTTCCAATTAAATCCTTTTATATTTTGTTAATTTAGGGTTGAGTTTAATGATTTATTCTGGTTGTTTTGGCATGGGGTTCTCATAATATCAGAAAGCAAATCTAATGCTCAGCTGATACTTGATATGAAAAAATTAAATTTGGTTTTGTTTTTTTTTTTTCAATTGAATTCTATTGTGATCAATTTAATGAGTTATTGGTAAAATTTGTAATAGAAAAATAAAATTAAAAAAAGGACCAAGATGGAAAAGGTAGGAAATTATATCGTCAATCTAAAATTCACTCAAAAAATCATTTAAGTTTAAAAATTTATTTTATTGATTTTTCGGTTACTAAGTTAGAAGTCACCGATAAGAGAATCTAACTAAAAATGATAAAAAAAAAAAAGAGAAATAATGGTGTGTGTGTTTGTGTATATATATATATATATATATATATATATATATATATATAAA
>Ga0307507_10008896_pt1 | contig 13653 bp, 14 predicted proteins | sample 7_EM_MG_FD_207223 | JGI IMG/M metagenome (GOLD analysis project Ga0307507, IMG submission 207223) | Populus trichocarpa ectomycorrhiza microbial communities from riparian zone in the Pacific Northwest, United States - 7_EM | ecosystem: Host-associated > Plants > Roots > Unclassified | place...
ACAGATGTTGGGCCAAGAGAAGTGATCGTTAGAAGACTATCGGTTACCTGCTGCAAGTATCACCCGGAGAGGAGAGGATTGTAACATCCATGCACTCGAAGGGACTATGTTCATTAATGGAAAGGAAGCAAATGTCCTGTTTGATACAGGTACGATTGGAGCAAACCTTATTAGTGCTGCCTTTGTCACTACCCACGGTATACCGCGCATCGAGTTGAAAGAGCCAACCAACATACTCATGGCCATGAAGGTATCACGATCTGAGAGCAACAAAGAGTGTACTGTTGACCTAGCAGTAGGAAAACTACATACAAAAGGAAACAAAATACTAGTTGGAAACCTGGCGAAGTACGACGCCCTTATAGGAATGCCATTCCTAAAACAAGAAGGAGCTAGAATCGAATGCGGTGGGTTAGCAATTGACTTCCCCAAGTTCGGAATTAGGATCAACTGCACACCTACCAGTGGACATATCAGAGCAGCGGTCGTCACCACCGAAGATGTAATGAGCCAACACCCAGAGGTGTTCCCAGAAGCCATACCAGAAGGCCTGCCACCACTTAGGAAGATAAACCACGAAATCCGTCTAATACCAGGAAAGGAACTAAGGAACTTACCAACTTACTCAATTCCAGAAAGATGGGCGAAGGACATGCGCTTATGGATCAATAAGAAGGTCGAACAAGGGATTATCGAACGGAAAGCAGTCCATGGACCAGCACCTATCTTCGCTCAAGAAAAGAAAGATAAAATCAGAATGAGACCACTGGTCGATCTCACAGCAAGGAATGAGATAACCATCAAAGACGATGAAACAATCCCAAACCAAAGAATGATCATGAACTCGCTAGGAAGAGCGAGATACCGAAGCAAGATTAACCTCAGTGATGCCTACTTCCAGACCAGGGTGGAGCCCAAGGATGTCGATAAAAACGGTTTCAAATCACCTTTTGGATGTTTCGTTAGCAAAGTAATGCTACAAGGAGACATGAATGCACCAGGAACATTTATGCTAATAATGTCTGATCTATTCGCTCACTACATGGGACCATTTATGTGGGTTTATATTAACGATATTCTCATATATTCCGATACAGAGCAAGACCACCTGAAACACATCGCAATGGTGTGCGATAAACTAAAACAAGGCCAGTTTTACGCTAGCAGAAAGAAGTCGGAATTCTTTGACGCAAGCATGGATGTTTTAGGACATATCATTGACGATCAGGAGTTGAGAGCATCACCTGAGAAGATTGCGAGAATTGAAGCATGGACTACTCCAAAGAACAAGAAGCAATTACAGGAATTTCTCGGAGTTGTCAATTACATTAGCCAATTTATACCACACTAGGCGTCGATCAGAGCACCCCTGACCTCACTTACTGGAACAGAGGAGTTCGTGTGGACTGCAACACATGATCACACCATGGATAACGTTAAGCGAGCTGCAGCACACAACCAGATCATGAAACCGATCGACCATGAATCAGCACCACCAATATGGCTGATAACTGACGCCTCTGATACAGGTATTGGTGCTTGGGTAGGACAAGGAGAAACAGCTGATACAGCTAGACCGGCAGCGCTCCATAGTAGGAAGTTCTCTCACGCCCAGATGAACTATGGCACTACAGACAAGGAAGCATTGGCGATAGTTGACGCCCTTACAGCATTCCATCACCTCCTGGCAGGAAACGAATTCACGCTAGTCACTGATCACCAGCCCCTGATGTACCTCAAAACAAGCAGAACACCAACAAAGAAGCAACTTAGGTGGCGAGGATACATAGGCCAGTTTAGGACAAAAATCATATACCGGCCAGGACAATGGAACTATTTAGCGGACGCTTTATCCCGCCTTTATACAGAAGACAAAAGCTATCCTCATACTGTGCAAGACCCTACTCAAGAAGATCCAGAAAGCAACACTTCTCCTCTTACCCACTTCACCGAATCCGATCCAGAAGACATGTCTCGATTCGAAGTCCTCGAGGTTAACTACAACCACAACCACTCAGCCTGCAGCAGTAACTGCAGTATCCATCGAGCTGCCCTTGATCCCAGCGATTACAGAAATAAGGACCCTATCAACAATTGGCGTGACTATCACAGCATCAGCAGCGGGCAGAGTGATGAGGAAATTGCACACTCAGCCCAACACTGGTCAGATTGTTTCGTGCTAATGTGCCCTGTTCATGAAGATGATAAGATTAGGAATAAAGTCTATGCAGGCGAGTTGAGCAGCAGCCCCCCACTCAAGGAACCCCAGCAAGGAGCAATGCAAGACGCTATGGATCCAGAGATCAATGAGGAAACTATCCTCTCCCCTCAACCTCGACCAGACCTGTCAAAGATCAAAAGAAGACTACATGAAGCCCTAGGCTACACTACTACGAATGTTCCCTGCAAAAGCCCTGAGTGCCCGGTGCACCAAGCCCCCAGACTCTCACCTACCAAACCCCTCTATGGAGAGCCGCGTGCCTCACACAATGTTATTTCAGTTATCGAACCACCAAAGCTACCCCACCACGACAGAAACCTCTACCAGGCATCAGGGAAATGTCGTAGGGTGGTCCACGGTGGTCCTGAACGCTCCTGGTCCACCAAGGGGGGTCGTGGTCCCCGTGGTCCACCTGGTCCACACCGATCCGCTCTGATCCACACTTTTGGAAAATTTACCGAAAATGTGGACCATGGTGGATCAGGGTGGACCAGGGGGACCAGGGGGACCATAACCCCCCTTGGTGGACCTGGAGTGGTTTTTACATTTTGCTGATGGTGGAAGGACTCGTTAAGGCCGTGGGTGAGGGCATCGAAGTAAGGGGTGTAGAATTCTGCGGGAGTGGAGGGGTCGGTGCCTGTGAGTGAGACGGCACCTCGGTTGTGGACTTTGGCTATGAAGCCTTTGGGGAGGAGGCAGTTGGAATGGGTTAGATTGGAGGCAGCAATGTCAGGGAAGGTAGTGGATATGCGTTGTGCGAGGCCGTGTCGGGTGGGGGTAGTCCTAGCAGCGAAGAAACGCCTTGAAGCCCAGGGGACGGAGGACATGGCTGTATACTCTTGTCCCCTTCCCTTACAACCTCAGTGGACAAGGACTTTTTGGTTCCCTTTTGCTTGTTACCTGGGCCGGACCCGGCCGGTTGCGCATAGGTGGGGGTGGTTCTCTTCCGAGCCTAGACCGGGTGGTTCTCTTTGGAGTGTAGTCCAGGTGGAGGATGGCAGGGGTAAAGCTAGACAGGTCGTACTGGCCGGCGCGGAATTGCTCCGCTTCCCAGCGGTAGGGGAAGGACTTGGCATAAGGTTCGGGGTTGCCGAACATCTTCCCCAGGTGGGTGTCATAGAAAGCGCAGTGGAAGGTGTGGTCAGGTGTGACTTGAGCAGGGGGGGGGGGTGAGCCAATGAGGGGGGGTGAGAGGGGGCACGGGGCTGGAGGGGAGGGGGGCCACGTAGTATAGCTGAAGTGAGGGGATGACCTCTTGGAGGGAGGCGTGCTGGTAGGGCTGTGGGGGCTGTGGGGGCTGTGGGGGCCATGGGGGCCGTGGGGCGAGCGGTGGGTGTTGCAGTTGTCACCCAAGTTGATAGGTCCCGTAGGGTGGATTGGAGGGGTCGTGTGTCCTTGTGCGTTGCCGATTCGTTGGAGACTCTGAAGGAGAGGTTGTGGAGATTGGTGCAGAGCTTCTCGTTTTCTTTGCGGACTTCGGAGAGCTGAGCGGTGACGGTCTCGAGTTGAGTGGTGATGGCTACTATGCCAGAGACGGTGGCTCAGAGGATGGAAAGCATGGAGTCCTCCCCTGCAGTGATGGTTTGGAGGGCATGAGGGGAGTGGTCCTGTACTAGGTCGGGGTTCAGTTGGAGGCTATTCCTGGTCTCAGAAAGGATTTCTGCGAAGAAAGCGAGAGGGGGAGAGGGCCAGGAGGAGGGGGACAGCGAGGGAGGTTCTTGGAGGCGAGGAGTGTTAGCTCAGGAGATGGCAGCAGCCAAGGCCTGATTGCCTGTGGGGATGGGTTCGATCTCCATCAGGGGACAGAGAGCTGCGGTCAGAAGTGAGGTGATCCCCGGTAAGCAAGACGGGGTGTGCGTTTGTGTAGAATGTAGTGGGGGGGTTGTAGAGGGCGAGTAGCTTGACCAAACTCTCTTGCTCTGAGAGTGCCCTTATATAGGGGATTTTCCCACAACCCTAGCCCTGTGTGGCTCATACCCTCCTGTCATGCACCTCATGTCTCATAGTGAGTCATATTGTGAAATCTATCTGCTGACTTGTATGAGTCAGGTGCGCCATATCTCGCAACCAATCAAAACCCATAACATAAGTGATATGCCCTAACGGGGTCAGAGGCGTGAAATCTATTACTCATAATTATAAGTCATGTGCGAGATTCATAAACCACATGACCCCAATCACAAATTATGTAATTAATCAGCTAATAACAATGGACCGATAACACGTTATAGCGTTGTCATGTGACAACCTATGAGTCAACTGATCTCCTCATGTGAAAGCTACAAATCAATAACTAATAACTATTAATCAACAGGAAATCAACCTTGCTTAGTCACAGTTTGTGACGGAACACACCACTCTTCACCTACTACAACATCAACCTTAAATACAATATAATCAGTTATCTAATCGAAGGAAAACTAATGAAACCAGAAGAAATCACTGAACTCCAGAAATCGTTAAGGAGGGACATAGTGGTGGTACAATTACGACAAAATAAATATTACGATCAACACAGAAAACCTGATCCAAACCTAAAATCAGCAGATATGGATGGGTTGTTGCCACACAATATCAAAACAACTAAACCCTCGAAAAGATTGCACAAAAGAAAAATCGCACCATTCAAAATCTTGGCAAAGATTGGGACAAGCTTATATAAGCTGGCCTTACTATCCTCAATGGCCATACACCTTCCTCCTCCCCCTCCTCGACTCTTACGAAGACACTTGATTCACACCTCAGATCCAAAAAGCTCCTCCTCCTCTTGAGATAGGAGGAGAAGCCAAATGCGAACCCGACGAAGTCATCAACTCTCGGCTGCACATCAACAAGGTCTAATATCGAGCAAGGTGGAAAGACTGCTCACCAGAACATGACCGAGTCTGGTACCCAGCAGAAACCTTCGATCATGTCGCACACTCAGTCCAACGATTCCATCGGAAATACCCAAACAAGCCCCGAATCACGACACATCATAATCACCAGATCATACTCCACCCAGTTCCCCGTCATCCAACAAGCAGTACCCTCGTACGCTCTGAAAGACAATGCACATTACGTCGGCCACAAAGCTACCCCCACTACCCCACATTACACCGGCTCACCAAGGCAGGAGGTACCACATCCCTCTCTGAGTTGGGTGGGATGTGATGACAATAGATGTCAGATCAATCTGGGCGAAAAACTGGGGTCTGGCTAGTACCCACAATTCATGAGAAGAGTGAGACAACAGACAGTCACCCACGACCACGACTGGCAAGAAGAACTCCAAGCAAACTGAGGAGAGAACTGGGTCCCTCAACAACCTCAATGACGAAAGGCTAGGAGGGCCAACCAGGACATCACAGGATGGGAGTACTGTTTCAACCACAAGTGCCGTGACCACAGATTGGAAAGAGTGGATGCAGGGTAGTACCCAGACAGGTGGCAAAGCAAGGAATACTGTTGAAGGTGGACGAAAATGAAGGAAAGAAGAGAAAAATTGTGAGGACATAGTTGGGGAAACAGCGGAGGGACAAAACCATGCCAGGTGTGGAAGCCCTCGAAAGGCAAATGTCGGACCTGAGAAGCCAACTCGATCACGTGGCCCAAATTATTGTGGCAAAAGACAATGACCTTGAATGACTCGAAAATGACAAGAAAGCACTACAACAAACCTTGAACTAATTCAGTCATATAAAGCAACAAGTGGGAGCCATCTTGTGGAGAGAAACGGTTTAGCATGGTGGGACTGATGCAAGAGGGAGAAGGGAGCTCATGTTACATCAGTGACTAAGCAAGGCAGAATTCCTCATGACTAATGGTTATTAGTCATCGGTTTGTTATCTTTCACGCTATAAGATCAGTTGACTCATAGGTTTTCACATGACAATGCAATAGCATGTCACTGGTTTATTGTTATTCATTGTTTCGTTATATAACTCAAGATTGTGGTCATGTGGTTTATGTATCTCGCACATCCCTCATAGTTATAAGTCATGGGTTTAGGGCATGTGACCCTTAATACCACATGAGTTGTTTTATAGGTTTTGATTGATTGCGAGATAAGGCGCAGCTGACTCGTTCGCGTTAGCTCATGCATTTCACACTATAACTCACGATGAGTCATGAGTCACATGACATGAGAGTATGAATCCCGTAGGGTGATGGTTCAGGGAAGAACCTCTATAGAAGGAGACACTCAGGGCGTGAGATTTGGGTTCTTCACGCAACCATCTAAGGAGATGTTTGGCACACCACTGATTCTGATTTGAGATCATGTCTTGGCAATTTGAAATCCGATTTTGGTAATCTAAATTAGGCTGGTTTGAGATCATGATTTAAAGATTAGGATATGCTAAATGCCCTATGATTGTGTCCTTATCTGAAAAACTAATACTGATTAAGAAATATTCTTGGCAAATATTATTAGAATTAATCTTATGTTATGCCAAACTATAATATATTATTTCAACTGTTAAATACAGGTATCATAACCGTTTTCATCTAAAAAATATATAATTAGATGAAGTCCTAAATGGGATCACATGCATCAAGCAGTGGCATGCCAAACACCACCTAATTTTAAATTATGATTTGAAGTCAAATCACGTTCTGGAAGCGGAATGATGGCGGGCCAAACACCCCCTGAGTCCTCTCATACACCATACCTTCAATACAAGATATTTTATCTATCAGACGTTCAGGAATTCAGAGACGATGGTCTTACCCGAGCCTAGCAATCCACACTGCTAGATACAAGTCAGAAGACTTCGCTGTCACAGTAGTTATCACGCTAAGAGAAGTTATCGTTAGTGACCTGTCGGTTACCTGCTGCTAGTACCACCTGAAGAAGAGAGGATTGTAGTACCCCCTGAAAGACCACCTCCCCTCAAGGGATTGCCTTTCACGCCACCCCTCCGCCAACCCTCTAATGCAAGAAAAGATAGCTCAAGCGCTCTCAATATCCTCCCCTTGGTCCGCCCCCGCCCCGATGGCATTCCATACTTGGTATGGAAGAAAGTCAAGTGTCTCCACCCCAAAATCCGCCTGGACCACTTGTCCTCCATTGCGTCCTGTGGTTACCACCCCCCCACTTTGAAACAAGCATATGGACTGGTCTTAGACAAACCTAGGAAAGCCGCCTATGACTCCCCCTACTCTTTCCACATTATCGTCCTCCTGAAAATAGTATCCAAAATCCTAGCATGGGTCATGATGGTCAGAGTCTCTGCCCTCGCCAGATACAGGGACCTCGTTAACCCCAACCCGTGTGACCCCTTCCCGTGCCTTAGCCCTTTTAACACTTACCTATCCCTCTCTCACGAGTGCAGGATACTTCAAAGACGCAGGCTAAGGCTCTCAACACTCTTTCTCGGCATCAAGCCGGGTTTAGACAATGTCGACCCCTGCACCTGCAGCTTCTCCCTCCTGGCAAGAAATATCCTTTGCTACATCGTCCACTGGGTCCCCTTGTTCCTTTCGGTGAGGTCCTGGACCTTGGTTTTCCATGGCTGACCCAACCTCTCAGCATCGGTTTCGGTCGGCACCCACTAAAGCTCCCCAATATCACTACTCCTCTTCCTCATCTATATCGCCTGTTTACACATGTTGATCCTAAGGGGGGTGATACTCTCTTACGTTGACGACCTCTCCCTCACTGTCACATCCGATTCTCACCGATGCAACATGCGATGTCTCCAAAGCCTCTTGACCATAATCTCCAAAAAGGGTAGCGAAATACGGGTCTCCTTCTCAGGCCCGAAAACTGAACTTATCCACTGGCATACCCCTAGCCAGAGGTCACCTTACTCCAAAGCCCCCATCTCCCTAAATGAGTCCCTCCTGCACCCCTCGGGCGTTGTGAGGTGGCGTGGCTACTGGCTGTCCCCCCTGCCTCAACTCCACCTACCACTTTAATCACCGGCTCTTGCTGGCCAAGGCCACTTTCTCCCTTTTTTACTGCCTCTCCTAGCCTGGGGCCGGCATCGGGCCCTTACTATGCTACAGCATCGCACATGGCCTTCTCCTCCCCATCCTCATGTACAGGACTGACTTAGTGGCCCACAACTACCACTCCCTCAGAGGAATGTACGGTCTTGGGCACAGGGTCGAGAGATCGTCCTCCAACGCCTGTTATTCCACACCCACGTCGGTCCTCTGACGGGAGGCATGCCTCCCCCACATTGTCCCATACTCTAGATAGAAGAGGCCCCTAGCCGCGCTTCGGATCGCCTGTGCCCTACCGACTACAAGCCCCACCGCTGCAGGGCTCCCCTACTCTTGCCCCTCCTTCTCCCTCTTTATGGCCAAAGACTATTGAATACACCTTACCAGAGACCACTTATCCGGATACCTACCCCTCGACTGGGGCACTGATATCCCGTCCCCCCCAATCAGGAAACACCTCCCGGTCCACACGATAGCATACCTCATCATTCCCCTCCCATAGGGGCTATACCAGTTGCCACAAGTCCTCCACGTTCCCTCCTCACAGGGCTCAAACATCTTGCCCACTCAGCTTATGAGACACGCCTACAATGTTCTCCCAGGGAGAGCCCAGGCCATGCTCCTCAAGGAGTGGACAACCCAACACCTCACACCCCCCAACTAGGACCACCACCCCAGCATTTTCCGATACTCCTTCATGGGGCTGGGGCAATTCGTGGCAGGTAGGATCTACCAGCTGCGCCCCGGAAAAGATTCCCTGGCCGCCCACCGCTCCTGGTGCTACCATGATGAACCAACCACCTGCCCTAGGTGCTACCCAGAAGAAGAAGACTTCAAGTACGCCATCCTACAATGCCCTGCCCCCCTCAGAACAGCGACCTCTTCCAGAAAGAAATCTTGTCCATTCGCCCCGGGACTCTACTCTGGTCCAATAACACCCTCCTTCCGGCCTTGAGCCAGTACATCCTCACCACAAAAACCAGATTTCCCCCTACAATACTTCCTTACTTTTTTCCCCCCCCGAGTAGAGATGACCCATCTCTATAGAGAAATAGTTGATGGAATTTATCTTTGTTGGCAGTTTCCACTCGACTATTTCAGGAAAAACTCCCTGGTGGCAGGCAGGGAAAGATGGTTTCTTTTCTGGTTATTTTGCCCTTTAGATTTATTTTTGTGTAAAAGATTCGGCAAAGGTTTTGGCCGCAGTATTTCAGATTGTTGAGAACTTGTGCGGAGAAGGTTTCTTTTATTGTTTGTTTTGATTTACAGGTTTTATTCTTTCCATAGCTAGCGCTGCACCAAGCTCCTTCCACCTAGAAACAATGAACACATGATAAAAATAAAAATAAAAATAAAAAAAATCGTGTGGGATTTGGGTAACGAACCATCTCCACTACACCTCCGGCGATTGAAAACACAACACCTTGAGAATTCATCATCACCACCCACCACTCCCGCACTACTAGTGAGCTCCACTGTCGCCTCCTCCCGTCTCCCTTATCATGATCTTGGGCTTTGGCGCCTTGTTTCTAAGTGTCTCATGGTTAACGCCCCTCCCCTCTTGGCTCGTGTTTTCGCTACCTCGAGTAGCACTAGGACAGTCAGCAACACCTTCTCCCATATCTTACAAATGGCTAGGACTACACTTTGCACTAGGAGACAACCTTTCAACAGGCTACGGTCGATTTCTCCATTCCCTTCTTTACCGTTAGAGGCTCCCCAGTTGGGCACGCACATGGTTACCGATTGTTTCCCTGGTTATTGGGTCTATCCCCTCTCTTCCTCCCTCCGGTCTCGTCCCATTGCTCACTTACATCGGCCATCCACTGACTTAGCTGGCACCCTACTGCCCCTTCGCCCTTGTGACGTACTCCATAGTCGCAGCCCCTCGGGTAAGCTCTGTCATCGTATTGCACTGTCTCGGTGGCCATGTCGACGCCTTGGGTCTATTTGATGTAATAAATTCCACTGGTGTTCATTCTATGCCTTGCGCACACCTATTTTTATTTAGGTTTTCCAGTGGTTATAAGAATGTTTTCATTTGTTGGTATCAACGGCAAGAGTTCCCCTAATGATTTCTCCCCATGTCTTTATTTGTATTTTTCTATTTGACTGCTTAGTCGGAGGGCCATTTCTTATTTGATGTGGCTGGTGTGTCGTTGGTCCCTAACTAGAGGGACTTGGGTTGATAGGTTGTTTCCTGCCCCGGTTGGTTTGTTAACAGAGGTTTTTTTATGCCATATCTAGCACTGCAAGAACTTTTTGTACCTAGAAGACGAAACAAATCTAATATGATAAAAAATAAAAAAAGTAAAAAAATATGAAAAAAATAAAAAGTAAAAAAGTAAAAGAAAAGCCGTGGGAGTTCCGTTCTTCACGTAACTATCTAAGTTCTTTCATACAGTATACTTTCAATACAAAAAATCTCTTATCACAAATTTGGGAATTAAGACACAACAGTCTTCCACGAGCCTAGCAATCGACACTGCTAGATAGGAGTCAGAGCACTCAGCATTGTAGTGAGTAATCAGGAGAGAAAATTATCGTTCGCGAAGCTATCGGTTACCTGCTGCAAGTATCACCCAGAGAAGCGAGGATTGTAACAGCTGCACTAGTTTCTTCACCTTTCTTTTCTTTTTTTCACTTTTGCCTTCTCTCTTTTTTTCCTATTGATTTAATATACTTGACGATTTATGAAGTATTCTGATACCAAGGAGCCAAAAAAGGCTAATCTTGATCTATTGGTATCCAAACACTTTATGAATCACCAAGTATACCTTGCTGACTCTGGCAATAGAATATCGACAATTATGATTTTGGAGTCACAGCCAATTTGGCTCCTCTCAATGGTGGAACCTGGCCTGTGGAATAGGAGCTTTGTATAATCACTCGAGCTCCCCTTCCATCTGTCGCCTTAGTCTTGACTGATATATATTTTGTATTTTACTAACTGTACTAATATAAAGTTAGAGGTACTTGTTTACCTTATAGATAAATGAGAAACGTAGTGGCTGGCTGCGGTTGTCATAGTTCTTATTGCAAAAAATGGCAGATGCCCTTTTTATTGTTTTTTTTTTCATTAATTTTTAAAAAAGATTTTCTCTTACTTCTTTTTTGTATTTTTATAAAAATCTGCATAGTTCATTACTTACCCAACTGAAAGCTACTGGCAACTACCATACCCTTACCCCAAACTATTAAAATTCCGGCCGGAATTCATTCTCCTAGCCCAGGCAAGTAAGGGCCCTCTCTGCCTTGAACAAATAAAAGTAAAAATGCGCTATTGTCATTTATGATGGCTTTTGGTCCTTCAGCTATTGTTTTGACCTATGGATACTATTTTGGCTATTAGGATGGCTTTTCAGCCATTGGGATATTGTCTCAGCCATTTTTACCCTTGTTCAGCATTGGTAATGGTTATTTTTTTGATACCAAAAATAAAATAAAACAATCACTTTACCATCTTTGGTTCCATCCATCTCATAGGCCCTAGCATTCCTGTCTCCTAATATCTAAGTTATCCTGAGCATGAATCATCGTCCTTCGCATCTAGTCAAAAATTATTCAAACCTACTTTTTACATACAATTAGCCTAGGGTTGGATCACCAAGTTGGTTGGAGGGTACATTGGTAATTCTCACTCGCGGGGCTAGGGCGAGGCTGCCCTGAGAATAAGACTCATAGTCAGACATTGGAAATCTTCCTAGTTGGCTTTTTTTGCTGATAATGAAGTTTTGTGTAAGATCTGAGAACATATATTAAGTTTCAGGTAAGATACTAAATACACAGTTTAACTTTAGCCAAGGATAATGATGGCTGGCCTGTGGGTCTTGCTCAACCCTTTTGGCATGTTGCATTTGAACTGATGCCAAAAAGATAGAAGAACTGGTAGGTATTTTATCTGATATCGTACTAGTTTAGAACATTTTAAACATAATGCTAAAGTCTATTTGAATAGAGTTCTGGCTAGAATCATTCCAAATACCCCCATCTCGCTCCTCTAGAAACACCAATTTTCATTACACTAAGCTTTTCTTCTCAACCATACCTGTACATATTGATCAAGAAAGCCATTCCTTAATATAAACTACCTTGGCTCCTTGTTCTCTCAAAATTAATAGATTGCCCAAACAGGTGGCTGGTCAGACCCACAAGAAGTGCAAAATTGGGCTTTTCAGATCCACGGAAATTCGAATGCTGCCAAACAATAAATCAGTAACAGTACTGTGCACTTTCCACTTAGATATTTCCCAATACTGTGAAAGGTCCTAGGGAGATATTTACTTCACCAATAGTATTTACGATTATGCCTTCCTCAAATATTTTCTCTCCCAGACTGGCATTCCCGGTTATAAAGGCCAGGCACTACCACACCAGCACTAGAAAACACTTGGTGCTTGCTCCATTATGTCTTCCCACTTGCACACTCACTTCTTTCTTCATAATCTATTCAAAGATTTTAGTGGTATAATACTAGGTATGATATTCAGTTGCAGATTACCACCTGCTCTATGCCAGCCAGGATGGTTAATTCCCAACTAACACTAACTCAAAATCCGAATTTGAGGGTGAGGGGATATGATGTCACCCGGCCGCCAAGCTACCTACACCTGTTGCGCAAACTCATTCTGGCGCCTAGGTCTATTTTCTGTTAACCGCTACCTAGGTCCTCATGCGCAAACTCTCTAATAATTACCACGGTTTAGTGTTTGAGACGAGAATTCTTGCCACAGGCTAAGATTTAGCATCGAATATCCCACAGAATGGATCTGGGTCGCGTAGTATTTGTGTCGCCAAGACTATTATCCATCCCCGCTAGTTGAGCTCTGATCAAGGCTAAGTTATGTGCGGATACGATCGGTCGCAACATTCGAGGCTACTGTTGGCGGGAACTTACTGGTTTGCTTGTTTGCTAGAATTTTTCATATCGCGCTTAAATAATTAATGTCGAGTGAGATGCTAAGTTGATAAGATCTATGATTGGGGACCCCGCACATCATAATATTTTCTCGGCGAACACTTAGCGAAGATGCTCAGGGGTGTGACCTTCTCACGCGCTGAGTGTAACAAATACTCGAGCACAGGCACATTATGCGGTACTTTTCAATCACGGTATTGATGAGCAACTTTCCCTCACCATTCTTCCGGGTCTCAGGTCTCGTGATATCTGAGTGACCCTAGTCGGGGATTGTCGTTGTTCGCATGTGGCAAGATGGACAGAGAGCCACGTTTTCCTGCACTTCGCCTCCTCGCCAAATGCAGGGGTACCGGTGTGGCCTAGGGTGGTTGTATAGGGTAGTTTAGCAGTCAGGAGAGCGTTTGGGTACGCACTAAACAACTATGTTTGTAGATAGCTTGGCGTGCAGAGTTTTCCTGCACATAAGCCTCTTCTCTCTTTCTTAGCTAGGCAAGCGCAACAACACACACGATCTCCACGGTAATTGGTTCTTCACTTCCACCCTATTGGGCTTCCGTTCCTGCGCATATCTCTATCTACCTAT
>Ga0307507_10008897_pt1 | contig 13652 bp, 7 predicted proteins | sample 7_EM_MG_FD_207223 | JGI IMG/M metagenome (GOLD analysis project Ga0307507, IMG submission 207223) | Populus trichocarpa ectomycorrhiza microbial communities from riparian zone in the Pacific Northwest, United States - 7_EM | ecosystem: Host-associated > Plants > Roots > Unclassified | place...
CTCCTCGACCAGCGCGTCGGCCGGCTCGCCGGCCCGCAGCGGGTCGGCCAGCTCCGGCTGGGTCATCAGCACCAGGGCGCCCAGCGCGAGCATGCTGGCGCTGGTCTCCAGCCCGCCGGTCAGCACGCCGTCGGCCAGCCCGGCCAGCTCTCGGTCGTCGAGCTCGTCGCCGTGGTCGCGGATCAGCGATCCGATCAGCCCGTCGCCCGGGTCCCGGCGCTGCCGGCCGACGAGATCGAGCAGGTACGCCCGGGATTCGTTGATCGCGTCGAGCGGGGCGTAGGCACCGTCGCCCAGATCGAATCGGGCGGTGCTGAACCGCTGGACCGACTCCCGGTCCGCGTACGGGACGCCGAGCAGCTCGCAGATGGTCAGGGTGGGCACCGGCAGGGCGAAGTCCTGCCACAGATCGACCGGGCCGCTGATCCGGGCCATCGCCTCGAGCCGCTCGGCCACGATGACGTCGATCCGCGGCTGCAGCCGGGCCAGCCGGTGCATGGTGAACTCCGGCGTGACCAGCCGGCGCAGCCGGGTGTGCATCGGCGGGTCGGTCATGCCGAGCCCGCCCGGCTCCTGCGCCGCCGTCAGCCCGATCCGCGCGGCGAACCGGCCGAAGTCGTTGCTGAAACCGTCGGCGCTGCCCAGCACCGCCCGGACCGGCTCGTAACCGGTCACCAGCCAGGCCCGGATGCCCAGCGGCACCGGCAGCCGGCTGACCGGCGACCGCTCGCGCAGGCTGCCGACCGCGGGCACCGGGTCGAGGCCGTCGCGGAACAGCGGAAACAGCGACCGGTCCGGCAGCATCGACAGATTTCCACCGAAGGACAACGCCTCGGCGCGGTCGCCGACGAGGCGGCGGGCGATCCATCCGAGCACGCGCAGAAGGACCGACGAGCGGGTCGTGCCGGCGGTTGCCATCTGCAAGTCGCCCTCCAGACAGCTGTTGTTCTCCCCCGTGCGGAACGGCGAGTCTGATTGTGGGCGCAAGATCGTGCGGCCGCAGTGAGGTCGATCACGGTCCGGGCCGGGCCTGTGGATGAACCGGTGGATAACAGGGTTCAGTCTGGGGGTAACGTGCCCGGTCCTGTGGATGATCTGGGCCATCAAGAAAATCTTGAAAGATGTCCTGGTCCAGGTCTTGCGTCGGCCGTCCGATGGGGCTACAAATCTTGCACGCCGCCAGAGACGGAGGCCCGGCTGAGAGGGAAACCTCAAAGCCAGTCAGCAGGCACCAGCACCGGTTGTTCGCGAGAGCGAGCGTCCGGAGCCCCGGAGCTCGCGACAGGGTTCACCGAACTGGCCGAGCCACCCTGGAATGGCGCCGTTCCGGGAGGCGAGCACCGAGTCGACCGGGGTTCGCCACGGCTCAGCCGGGTGATGGTGGCGTGCTCCGCCGGAATCGGCGGGCCGAGCAATCGGACCGTTGACGCCGCCGGAGCTGAGGCCCCTTCCATCTCATACATGGAAGGGGCCTCTTCTATGCTCCAGTATCCGGCGCGCCATCGCCTACGCCGTGGAACGACACGCCGGCGACCGCCACGTCAAGGCGCCCGCCGGGCCGGCTCGTCAGGGCCGGCCCGGCGGAAAGCGGTGTCTCAGCCGACGGCGATGCGGCCGTCGGTGGTGTAGGTGAACGGGTTGGCGAGGGTGCCGACGTACCAGACCAGCGGCACCAGCTCGGCGTCGGCGGTCTGGACGATGTTGCCGGCGCCGGTGAGAACGGTGAAGCCGTCGCCGCCGCCCATCATGAACGAGTTGGCGGTGCCGGTGTAGGACGCCGACGTGTCGTTCGGGATCGGCGTGCTGTTGTCGCCGGCCGCGCCCAGCCACACCCCGGTGATCTTTCCGGCGGAGTAGGTGAAGTGCAGGCCGGAGATCTGCATGATCCCGCCGGTGCCGGTCGCGAGCTGCTGCGCCAGCAACGCCCACACCTGGGCGCCGGTCAGCGAGAACGTGTCGACGTAGTCGTCCTGGAACGGCTGCATCGTGAACAGGTCGCCGTAGGTCACCTCGCCGGCCGTCAGCCCGGCCCGGACGCTGCCGGTGTTGACGAACGCGAGCTGGGTCTTGGCGTAGAGCCGCTGCGAGTCGGCGATCAGGTCGCCGGCCGGCGACTCGCCGGCCGCCGTGGCCCCGCCCTCCCGCTGGGAGAGGACGTCGGCCGCCGCGTGGCCGATCACCTGCTGCGTCACCGGGTTCGTCGCGGTCACCGCGGCGTCGACGATCTTCTGCACCGCCGGGTCCGGCTGGACGGCCGGCGCCGACGGGTCGGTGGACAGCGGCGGCTGGTTCTCCCAGACCGGGAGCACCGCGCCCCAGGTCGCCGCGATCGTCCCGGCGTGCCGGTCGAGCAACAGGTGCACCTGGTCGAACGCCCGGGTGTAGGAGGACGCCTGGATGACCAGCGCGTGCCCGACCCGGGTGTCCACGACCGTGTGGCTGTGCCCGCTGATCAGCACCGAGACGGCCGGGTCGAGGTTGGCCGCGATCGTGTTGATCCGGTCGCCGACCGTGCCGACCGGGTAGGTGGACTGGGCGCCGCCCTCGTGGATGACCGCCACGAACGCCCGCACACCCTGCTTCTTCAGCGCCGCGACCTGCCCGTTGATGGCGGTGGCCTCGTCGGTGAAATGGACGCCGGTGGTCGCGCCGGTCGTGGTGATCGTCGGCGTGGTGATCGTGGTGGCGCCGATGAAGGCCACCGGCACTCCGGCGATGCGCTGGATCACGTAAGGGCGCAGCAGTGGCTTTCCGGTCTTGTCGCTGATCACGTTGGCGTCGACCATCGGGAAGTTCAGCTTGTCGAAGGTGATCGACGGGTCGATCGTGGACACCCCGCCGTTGATCTGCCGCAGCATTTCGGTGACCCCGCGGTCGAACTCGTGGTTGCCGAGCGTCCCGACGTCGATCCCCATCTGGTTGAGCGCGTCCAGCGTGGGCTTGTCGCGCAGCAGCCCGGAGGCCGGCGGGCTGGCGCCCACCATGTCGCCCGCCTCGACGGTGACGGTGTCGCGCGGGTCGGCGGCCTTCGCGTTCTTGAGGTACGCGGCGAGCGTCGCGATCCCGCCCGCGGTGTCCTTCACACCGGTGAACGGGTCGGTGTACGTGAGCCCGTCGTGGGTCAGGTTGCCGTGCACGTCGTTGATCGCCAGGAGCTGCCCCGTGGCGTACCGCGAGCCGCCCTTGATGATCGAGGTGAGCACGCTGCCCTGGGCCTGCAGCGGCGGGTCGAACCCGCCGAGCACGGCCAGCGTCGGGGCGAGGTCGACCGCGCGCACCCCGCGGACCGCCGGGACGTGCGCGATGTCCGGGCCGCCGGCCACGAACGTCGCATGCATGTTGATGTTGTGCGCCAGGTCGACGTCGTCCGGCAGGTACCCGTGCTGGCCGAAGAACTTGGACGGCGCGACGATCGTGCCGACGGTGTTGCCGTCGAACTCGTACGGCACCTTGGTGACCACCACGACGTCGCCGGAGCGGGTCGGGAAGAGCGAGTCGCTGCCGTCCACGTCCGCCAGCTCGGCCTTGGTGAGCACCTTCTCGACGACCGGCTTACCGGTCGCCGGGTCCTTGAGATCCCGATACGCCGCGACGATCTTGTCGACCGTCGCCTGGTAGTCGGCCTGAGCGAGCACGCCGTCCGGGTTGCGGCCCTTGAGGGCGAGGTAGATCTGCACGGTCGCGCCCGCCCAGCAGGCCTTCGCGATCGTCTTGCCGGCCTGGCTGGCCGCGGCCGGCCGGCAGTTGCCGGTCTGCTCGACGTCCTGCAGGCCGAGCTGCTTGAGCACCAGCGGGGCGTCGACCGCGTACCACTGCGGGGCGAAACCGTGGTCGCTGGAGGCGAGGATGTCCGGGTTTTTCAACACCGAGCGGACGTACGCGAGTCGCGCGTCCGCCGAGTGGTAGGCGCCGCGCAGGAAGGCCTCGCGCTCGGCGAGCCGGTGGTCGCGCGGCCCGCTGCCGGCGACCCGGTCGTAGTACGGGTTCGCGCTGCCGTCCGGCGCGGTCGGGGTGAGCAGGCCGAGGATCTGGTGGCTCACCTCGTCGGTCTGATCGGTGCCGGCCAGCAGCACCTCGGTCTCCGGCTGCAAAGACCGCAAGACAAAATCGAAGACCGCGAGGTCGTACGCCTGATTGAGGCCGACGGTCTGGGCGTACCAGGTGTCCTCGTCGATCAGCCCGGCCTCCTCGGGCGCGAAGTCGCCGAAGATCGCCGGGGGCAGGTTGTCCGCGATGTATTTCGCGAGCTTGTCCTCGCCCGGGGCGCCCGCGGGCAGCGCGTTGCAGGCCGCGGTCGCGCAGTGCGCGTTGGGCCGGGTGACCGAGGTGAAGTAGAGGCCGAAGCTGGACAGGTCGCTCGCCAGGTTCGTCACGTCGACGTAGAAGCCGGCGCTCTCCCCGGCGGCCGTGCCGATCAGGCCGTTCGCGCCGGTCAGCTTGACCGGGCTGTAGGTGCGCGGCGTCAGGTTCGCCGCCGCCTTGCTGCCGTCCTTGGCCGCCGCCGACGGCACCATCACGACCTTGTCGTAGCCACGGTTTCGGCTCGCGTAGACGTAGAGGTCGAAGGTGCGGGTCGGGTTGAGCGCCGCGGAGGTCGAGGTGACCGTCAGCGTGGTCTGCTCGGCCGGCTTGCCGGCGCCGGCCGGCACGTTCGTCCAGCCGGTGGCCGGGGTGAACGCGGCGACCTGGTAGGACAGCCCGAAGCCCGCGGCGCTGGTCTGCTTGGCCGGGTTGACCGGGTATTCCAGCAGGCCGCGCTGGGAGTAGAAGGTGGCGTAGTCGACGGTCGGGCCGCTGATGTTGGCGTTCAGCCCGCCGGTCCACTCCAGCTGGGCGACCTTCTTGCCGGCCAGCTCGGCGCTCGACGCGACCGACTGGGCCTCGAGCACGTTGGTCGGGTCGCTGCCCGGGCTCGCGCCGTTGCCGTGGAACGCGAACGACGTCGACGTGGTGAACGCCTGCCGGTTGTCGAAGAACGTGTTGTTGGTGCTGCCGTGCACGCCCGGCCAGGCGCCGGTGGCCATCGTGTACCAGCCCTGGCCGGTGTTCGGCGGGAAGCCCTGGGTCAGGCCGTTCGCCCCGGTCGCGCCGCCGCGCATGAGCGAGGCGTAGGCGGGCATCTGACCCTGCTCGGCGTACCGCTGCATGAGGTCGGGGCGCATGCCGTCGGAGCTGTAGAGCACCACCGGGGTCGCACCGGACTCGTGGTGGGCTGCTGCCGGGCCGCCGGTGGCCGCCACGCCGGCCGCGGTGAGCGCGACGGTCAGGAAGGCGGCCAGGGGCGGATCGAGAAATCGTCTGTTGACCATTTCACACCTTTTGTTCATCTCAATGCTGTGGCACGAGTCGAATGTGGAGATCGACCTAACTCTTACCAGTGCATGGATGCTGGTCAACGACTCTCGGGCAAACTTCCGGTCATGATCCGTCCCGCCATTCCGCGGAGACGCAGGCATCCTCGTAATCCCAGGTGCCGGCGGATCTCCCCGCGCGCAGCCGGGCGATGATCGCGGGAAAGTCCGCCTCCGGCGGAATGTCCAAAGCCGCTATCGGGTACGCCGGGGCCGCGCTCTCGCCTCGCACCCCGAGATCCGCGAACGCGTCGAGCACGGCGGCCGGGTCGCTGTGCGCCACCCGTACCGTGAGGTGGCCCGACCACTGAGCCTTTCGCATGACCCAGCGCGTGCCTTCGTACTCGACGGCCTCGACGATGTCGCGGGTGGCCAGACTCCGCGCGAACCACGGCGTGTTCTCCACCCGATAGCGCCCCTCCCCGAGGGGGCTCGCCCACAGTCCTTCGCTGTCCACCGGTGGCGGCCAGCCATCCACCGGCGCCCGGCCATCCTCGTCGCGCACCAGCCGGAACCGCACCATGACCAGCCCTGGACCGGGTAGCTGCGGATGATCCGCGGTGGATGCCACGTACGAAAGACTATTACTACTACGGCATCCCGGAACGCTCCGGATTCTGAGAGGATCGGGGGCGCGGTTGAAACGTCTCAACCCGGATCGGCGAGCGGTCATGCCGGCAGGAGGAGCTTCGCTATGTCGCCTACGGATTTCCCTGGTGTGCGGTGGCACGGCCATTGGGTGGCTCCGGATGTTCCGTCGTTCGCGATCGACCCGGCGAGCGTGGGTTCGGACCTTCCGCCCGCCGGCTTCTCGCGAGCCCAGTTCCGGCGGGTCATCGATCTCCAGGACGTTCCGGCTCGGGCGCCGCTCCGTGTCTCGGCGGATTCGCGGTACGTCTTGTGGGTCAACGGCCGGGAGGTGGGGCGGGGTCCGATCCGGTCGCAGCCGCGGCGGCTGCGCTACGACGAGTACGACGTCGCCGCCCTGCTACGGCCCGGGCGCAATGCCGTGGCGGTGCTGGTGACCTACTACGGTCACCCGAACTCGTTCTGGCAGCCGGCCGCCTCCAACGGGGTGATGGGCCGCGACGCGCAACTCGTGCTGGAAGCCCGGGTCGGCGACGAGTGGCTGGTGACCGACGAGCGGTGGCGGGCACTTCGGTCTCGGGCCTGGCGCGCCCTGGGGGCCGGGAAGGTGCTGGACGGGGTGCCGATCGAGTTGCTCGACGCGCGGGAGCTCGACCCGGGTTGGACGCGGCCGGACTTCGACGATTCCTCCTGGGCCCCGGCCACGGTGCTCAAGGCCGGCCATTTCGGGGCACTCGGCGAATCCCGGCCGCCGGTCGATCCCTATGGCGCGATGCTGCCGCGAGGCATCGGGATGCTCGGCGGCACTCGAGTCGTGGCGCCCTCGATCGTCGTGCGGAGCGCGCCGGTCGTCCCCGACCTGCCGGACCATCCGGCCGAGCGGCTGATTCGCCAGCTACGCGTCGGCGGGGCCGGGCGGGTGGCTCGGCTGCCGCTCGACGTCGATCGCAGCCGTGCCGCGGTAACCCTGGTCACCGCCGACTTCGGCCGGATCGTCGCCGGTCACGTCGAACTCGAGGTGGACGCCCCGCCCGGCGTACGGCTGGATCTGTTCTACCAGGAGTCCGCGGGTTACGACGCCGTCGCCGGCCCGGTCGACTCCGCGCCCCGCAGCAGTGCCGGCTACGTCACCCGCGGATCCGCCGACCGCTACCGGGCGGTCGACGTCAACGGGCTCCGGCAGATCTTCCTGATGATCCCGGCGGGGGAGGGGCAGGTCACCATCCGGGACATCGCCGTCCGCGAGTACCACTACCCGTTCACCGGCGGCGCCGCGTTCCACTCCAGCGACCCGGAGCTGGACCGGCTCTACCGGGCCGGGATCCGGACCACCGAGCTGAACTCCTTCGACGCCTTCACCGACTGCCCGACACGGGAGCAGCGGGCCTGGGTGGGCGACGGGGTGGTGCATCAGATGGTGCACCTGGCCGGCAACGAGGATTGGCGGCTGGCCCGGAACTACGTCACTTTGGGCGCCTCGCCGCGCGCCGACGGCATGCTGCCGATGAGCGTCGTCGGCGAGATCGAACACGGTGGCGGGTACACCATCCCGGACTGGTCGCTGCACTGGGTCCATGGGGTGTGGAACCTGTTCCGGCACGATGGCGATCGGGCGGCGACGCTCGAGCTGCTGCCGGTGGTCGAGCGGGTGCTGCGCTGGTTCGAGCCCTACATCGATGACCGCGGCACGCTGAGCGACCTGCCGGAGTGGAACCTGATCGACTGGTCGAGCGTCTTCTCCAGCGGCCGCTCGTCGCTGATCACCGGATTGTGGGCGCGGGCCCTGGCGGAGTACGCCGAGATGGCCGACTGGCTGGGCAACACGGCGTCGGCCGCCTGGGCCCGAGCACTGTGGGCCCAGGCCCGCGCCGGCTACGAGGACTTCTGGGATCCCGACCGCGGCAGCTACGTCGACCACATCGTCGGCGGCAAGCGGATGCCGGCGCTGTCGCAAGCCGCCGGCGCGGTGGCGATCGTGTCGGGGCTCGCCCCGCGGGAACGCTGGTCCGGCATCGCCGGCGTGATCACCGACCCCGCCCGCCTCGTCGTGCGGTCCTGGATCGGTGGTGACGACGGCGGCTACGACCTGGCCAAGATCGCGGAGCAGTCACACGGGATCTACCGGATCGATTGGGACGTCGACCGTGCGATCGTGCTGGCCGAACCGTTCTTCAGCTACGTCGTGCACGACGCGGTCGCCGCGGCCGGCCAAGCTGGCCGCCTCCCGGATCTGCTACGGCGGTGGAGCCAGTTTCTGCACGACGGCTTCGACACCTTCGGCGAGTGCTGGGGGTGGGGCACACCGGTCCATGCCTGGAGCGCGACCCCCACCAAAGACCTGATCTGGTACGTGCTGGGCGTCACGCCGGACGAGCCCGGTTACGCGGTGGCCCGGGTCGCACCCCGGCCCGGCGGCATCGACCGCCTGGCCGGGGCGGTTCCGACCCCGCACGGACTCGTCCGGGTCGAGGTGGAAAACGGTCGGGTCCGGGTGGACAGCCCCGTACCGGTGCGCTTCGTGTCCCTGAGCGGCGAGGAATCCTCCGCGACGGCGGGACACAGCGAGTTCGCCCTGTGATCACCCGGTTTCGCGGCCGCGGTACGAGAAGCTCCCGAACGAGACGGTGCCCTCGCTCGCGTACATGCCGGTGACCCGGCCGGTGAACGAGCCGCCGGCCGACTCGGCGCTCCAGTGCCGGCCGTCGAGCTCGGTGAGCAGCCGCTCCTGGCCGCCCACGGCGGCGAACAGCCGGATCCGGTCGCCGCCGCGGGCCTCGGCCCCGAAGCCGGCCGGTGGCGGCGCCGTCTCGATCCGCAGGGTGATCTCGCCGGGCGGGAGCGTCGCGGTCCACTCCTGCCGTAGCGAGGACACCACGGCGACGGCGGTCACCGTCGAGCCGTGCGCCTCGAGCGCGATGAAGAGGTCCTCGTCGTAGCGGAGGGCCAGGCCGCCGCGGCCGCTCCTGGCGTCGATCGTCACGCTCGTGGCGCTGATGTGGTGCCGTTGCCGGCGGCCGACGAAGGCCGGTGTCGGCGCCGCCATGCCGCCGTCGACGCCGCGGATGACGAGCCGTCCGCCATCCTGGTACGCGACCTCGGCGGGCGCGCCGCGCGGCCGGATCCAGCCGGGGTCGGCCAGGGCACCGCCGCCGGCGAACGAGAAGGACTCCGCCTCCTCGCCGGGGCGCGGGTCGAGCGCCACCGGCTCCGGCCGTGGCCAGCCGTCCACCCACCGCACCCGGGTCGCGAACGTCTCGCGGCCGAGCGGGGAGAACTGCCGGGTGGCGCCGAGCGGCCGCATGCCCAGCAGGACCAGCGCGTCGCCGCCGTCCGGCAGGGTCACCAGGTCGGCGTGCCCGGTGTTCTGGATCGGCCGGGTGGTGCTGCGGGCGCTGAGGACCGGGTTGCCGGGCGCCCCCGCGAAGGGCCCCTCGATCGACGGGCCGCGGGCGACCGAGACGCCGTGGCCGCGTTCGGTGCCGCCCTCGGCGATCATCAGATACCAGAGCCCGCCGTGCTGGAAGACGTGCGGCGCCTCCGGGAACTGCAGCCCGGTGCCGCTCCACAGCGAGCGTGGCGGCTCGAGCGCCTTGCCCGCCCGGAGGTCCACCCGCGCCTGCTGGATGCCCTTGTGCGCGCCGATCTCGTCGCCCTCGAGCACGAGCCCGGAATAGGTCACGTAGGCGTTGCCCTCCTCGTCCCAGGCGAGGTCCGGGTCGATCCCGTCGATCCCCTCGATGGTCGTCCCCTCGTCCCACGGGCCGGCCGGGTCGGTGGCGGTGAAGACCACGCAGCGCTTCGGGCTGAACGGGATCGTGACGATCACATGGAAGACGCCGTCCCGGTGGCGGATCGTCGGGGCCCACACGCCGAGGCCGGTCGGCACCTCCGCCACCCCGAGGGCGTCCGCGGTGACGCCGATGTGGCCGATCAGCTCCCACGTCTCGAAGTCGGTGCTGCGGTGGACCGGGATGCCCGGCACGTACTCGAAGGTCGACGTGACGAGGTAGTAGGCCCCGCCGGCCTCGACCACGCTCGGGTCGGGGTGGAAGCCCGGGACCAGCGGGTTGAAGAGTCTGGTCATCGCAGCGTCAGCCTCGCGGTCAGGGGCAGGTCGACGGCGGTCGTGCCGGCGTGCAGCACGTACTCGCCGGGCTCGTACTGCCAGCCGTCGTCCCAGTGGGCGAGCAGGCGGACGGGCACCGCGACGTCGGCGACGGCGGAGCCGCCCGCCGGCACCCGCACGGCCGCGAAGCCGACCAGCCACCGGACCGGCCGGTCGACCGCCGAGCCCGGCTTCTCGGCGAAGACCAGGACGACCTGCTTGCCGTCGCGGTCGCCACGGTTCTCCACACCGACGGACACGGTGACCGTCTCGCCGGGGGTAGCCGTGGCCGGTGCGTCCAGGCGTACGAGGGGAATGTGGGTGTAGCCCAAGCCCGCGCCGAACCAGTAGGCGGGAGCCATCGGCTGGCGCAGCCAGGCCCGGTAGCCGATGTGGATGCCCTCGCGGTACTCGACGATCCCGTCCTTGGGCTTGGTGTCGAGGATCGGCACGTCGGCCTCGCTCTCGCCCCAGGTGGTGGGCAGGCGCCCGCCGGGCTCGCGCCGGCCGGTGAGCACGTCGGCCACCGCGCCGCCGAACTCCTGGCCGCCGAACCAGCCGAGCAGGACGGCGGCGACCTCGCCGCGCCACGGCAGGAGCACCGGGGAACCGGAGTTCACCAGCACGACGGTGCGCGGGTTGACCGCGGCGACGGCCCGGACGAGGTCGTCCTGGCGGCCGGGCAGGGCGAGGGAGGCACGGTCCCAGCCCTCCGACTCGACGAGCGAGTTGGTCCCCACGACGACGAGGGCGACCTCGGCCGACCGGGCCGCCTCCACCGCCTCGGCGATGAGCGCGTCGGGCTCGCTGTCGTCGGGCTCCGTGCCGAACTGGAACGACAGCGCGCCCGACAGGAAGTCGGCCCGGCCGGCGAGGTCGAGCTCGAAGCTGAGGTGCACGGTGCGGCCCTCGACGAGCACGATCGGCTCGGTCGCGCTGGGCGGGTTGAGGAACGCGGCGCCGAGGTCGTCCCCGACCGCCAGCACGTCGGCCTCGACGACGCGCTCGCCGTCCACGCTGACGATGCCGGCGCCGATCGTCGCGAAACCGATCCGCACCGTGCTGTCCTCGGCCGGGGTGAACCGGGTGGTCAGCTCGACGGTCGCGGACTCGGCGATCGGCGCGTCGCCGCCGAACCACACCAGCGACGTGGTGAGCCGGTCCTCCGCGAAGATCTCGTGGCCGGTCGCGTCGAGGAACCGGACCCGGACCCCGGGACCGCCGGTGACCGGGTTCTCGATGCGGTCGGCCGGCAGGGGGCTGAGGCCGGTCTGGACGACGGCGCCCCGGGCGTATCGGACCTCCGCCGCCGGGAACGCCGCGCGGATGCCGTCGAGCGGGGAGGTCGTGTACGCGGGGAGCACGGTCGCGCTGCCGCCGCCCTGAGTGCGGGCGTGCGCGGCGTTGTCGCCGATCACGGCGACGCTGCCGACGGCGTCGACGCGCCACGGCAGGGCATCCCGGTTCTCCAGCAGCACGATGCCCTCGGCCGCGGCCTCGCGGGCGAAGGCGGCGCCCGACTCGACCGGCGCCGGGTCCCGCGCGGGGAACCCCTCGAGCGCACCGACGCGCGTGGCCAGGCGCAGAATGCGGCGGACCTTGCGGTCGACGTCCGCCTCCTCGACCTTGCCCTCCCGGACCGCCACGACCAGCGCGTCGCCCCAGGCGCCGAGCGGGCCCGGCATGGCCAGGTCCTGGCTGGCCCGGGCGGCCGCGATGCTGCGCACGCCGGTCCAGTCGCTGACGACCACGCCGTCGAAGCCCCACTCGCTGTTGAGCGGCGTCTCCAGCAGGTCGTTCTCGCTCGCGGTGACGCCGTTGATCGAGTTGTACGAGCTCATGACCAGCCAGGCCCGGGCCTCGACGACCGCGTTCTCGAAGGCCAGCAGGTACAGCTCGCGCAACGCCCGGTCGCCCACCTCGGAGGAGGCGGTGAACCGCTCGTCCTCGTAGTCGTTGGCCACGTAGTGCTTCAGCGTGGCCCCGACACCGTTGTCCTGCAGCCCGCGCACGAACGCGGTGGCGAGGCCGGCGGTGAGGACCGGGTCCTCGCTGTACGCCTCGAAGTGCCGGCCGCCCAGCGGCGAGCGGTGCAGGTTGATCGTCGGCCCGAGGACCACGTCCACGCCCTTGCGCCGGGCCTCGGCGGCCAGCACGGCGCCGTACCGGTGCGCGAGCCCGGTGTCGAACGCCGCGCCCAGCGCGGTCGCCGACGGCAGGTTCAGCGACGGCTCGCGCTCGTCCCACCGCTCCCCACGCACCCCGGACGGGCCGTCGGAGAACAGCATGGCGCGCAGCCCGATCTTCTCGATCGGCCACGTGTTCCAGAAGTCGCGGCCGGTCAGCAGCCGCACCTTCTCCTCGAGCGAGAGCGCGGCCAGCGCCTCCTCGATCCGGGCATCCGAGTCGGTCATACGTTGATCTCCATCTGTTCGTCCCGCTCCCGCAGCAACGCGAGGAGCCGGTGGCGCTCGGCGCGCCGCTGTTCCTGCTTCACCGGGTCCGCCACGGGGGCCGCCAGGAAGAGGCGCTGGGTGTACGGGTGCTCGGGGCGGACGGTCACCTGGTTCGCGTCGCCCCATTCGACGATCTCGCCGCGGTACATGACCGCGACCCGGTGCGACAGGTAGCGGACGACGTCGAGGTCGTGGCTGACGAACAGGTAGGCGACCCCGGTACGGGCCTGGATCTCCTTGAACAGGTCGAGCACCCGGGCCTGGGTGGACAGGTCGAGGGCGGAGACCGGCTCGTCGCAGACGATGAGCTTCGGGTCGAGGGCGAGCGCGCGGGCGATCGCGACCCGCTGCCGCTGGCCGCCGGAGAACTCGCGGGGCAGCCGCTTCCCCGCGTCCGACGGCAGGTGCACGGCGTCGAGCAGCTCCCGGACCCGCCGCTGGGCCTGCTTCTTGTCCGCCTTCCGGGCGATCAGGGGCTCGGTGAGGATCTGGTCGATCGTCAGCGACGGGTTGAGCGAGGTGTACGGGTCCTGGAACACGACCTGCAGATCGGCGGCGAGCGCACGCCGCTCCCGGTGGCGGAGCCGGCTGATCTCGCGGCCCCGGTAGGTGATCGATCCCGAGGTGACCGGGGCCAGGCCGAGCACCGCGCGGCCCAAGGTGGTCTTGCCGCTGCCGGACTCGCCGACGAGACCGACGCACTCGCCGGGGCCGACGTCGAGCGAGACGCCGCCGAGCGCCCGGAACGGCGGCTTGCGGAACCCCTTGACCGGATAGTCCACGACGATGTCCCGCACCTCGAGGAGCGTCTCGGTCATGCGGTGCCCTCCTTAGGCATGCCCTTCTGGCCCTCGCCTGCGAGGCCGTCGTTCGGTGCGGCTGGGTGCCGCTCGGTGCAGGCGGTCATCGCACCACCAGCCGCCACTCGCAGACGCCCGAGGCCGGGACCGTGGCGCAGTCGCCCGGCCCGGCCTCGGCCAGGTCGAAGACCCGGCCCAGCATGGGTTCCACGCCGATGCTGCGATAGGGCTCCGGCTGCGGGAAGCCGCCGAGGTTGCGCCACAGCGCCGTCGACACCGGCTGGCCCTCCGCGCGCAGCGAGAACGTCAACTCGTCGCCGTCGACGACGGTGGCCTCGGGGCAATCGGTGAG
>Ga0307507_10008901_pt1 | contig 13647 bp, 14 predicted proteins | sample 7_EM_MG_FD_207223 | JGI IMG/M metagenome (GOLD analysis project Ga0307507, IMG submission 207223) | Populus trichocarpa ectomycorrhiza microbial communities from riparian zone in the Pacific Northwest, United States - 7_EM | ecosystem: Host-associated > Plants > Roots > Unclassified | place...
ATTTTGGTTAAGAATTGGTTGAGCTGTTGCCTTTTTTCACTACGGTTGCCATGTGTTCCGCTTCCCGGTGTTGTCCCGGATCCCCGTGTTTTACGTTAGTTGCGTATTATGAAATTTCGAAATGGTCTAGGCTCGGCTGGTCTAGTGGTATGATTCTCGCTTAGGGTTCACTCTAAGTTTAGATGCGAGAGGTCCCCGGTTCAAACCCGGGGTCGAGCCAAAGATTTTTTTTTGAATTTTTCCTCCCGTAATACTATGTGCATATGTATTTCCTAGCGAACTTTACAATCCAAAAAGCTCTTACAAAGTATTAGCAGGGTTTTCCTCCTGTTTTTCCACTTTTTATTATTATTTTAAGCCGCGTTATGCGCCCCGCTGAGGGTTGGTGCTAAGTATTTTGTGACGTACGGTATAGTACTGTGCTTTTGAAGCTAAGCTATGTAGCAACGTTTCCTAATTCCCAACTTCCTGCCTTCAACTTCACACATCGGTTCCTCGGGTCAACGTTAGCTGAAATGGAAGGAAATAAGAAACGCCGTAGCAACAATGAGAGCTTGGATCCTAAATCAATCAAGAAGAGCAAGGTTTGTGCGCCCATACACTGTTTCAAAATAGCAACAGCCAGTGCACCTAATGCTAATCAACGGACAACCGGGCCAGACCAAAGAGTACTGGAAGAACCAGGCGAAAGCCAAGTACCACAGCCTCCACAGCATTAAGGAAGGCTCTCAGGGTATATTCGCTACCTGTGACAGAGGCCGAGAAGCAAGATGCGTCGAAGAAATGTACAGGCTGTTAGAGCAGGTGGGGTCCAAAAATTTACCCCTCCTCCTCTAGTCGGAATGACCAAAGAGCTCGTAATTGATTCGGTACAACACTAGGTCGCCTCCGAGCTTTATGGTCTCGACCTGTCCGGTGACAAGAATGACAAGGATGAGGACGACGAGGTCGAGGATGAAGATATCGGGGCGTCGATCCAAAAGGAGATTAATGACCTGAAGGGAGCCAAACCCGAGAAACCATTTATCTCGGTGAAGCTTGATATCGAGTGTGGTAAGAAACCTTTCCCCAAATACCTTTTTTCTCCCGCTCCCACTCCCGCAGATCAGGATAATGTTGACGAGTGGCTTTTTGTGCCTTTGTTGTTCTTCCTTCTATGGCCTGGTCAATGCTTAGTTATCTTCTTCCGTCTGAACCCTCCTTGCGAGCCAACTGCCATGGTCAATGCACTTTGTGCAGGAACTGTGGAGAACCGTCTCAAGAGCCGATACGTCCATCGCCTTACACCAGTTACTCGGATAGGCAAGGCGAACGCTGAAGGCCTGGAAGCCGTCGCTAAGGAAGTCCTTCCTTCCTACTTTCACCAAGGTGAAGAATGCATCAAGGTGTGTGCCTTTTGTCTTTTTTTACTTCCCTGAAAGAAGAGAAGAGTGGGGGAAAAAGTAAAAACAAAAAATGATGTCGACCCGAATTCCGTTTATCGGGGAAAGGGAAAGTGTTTGATTTTTCGGTTACTGAAACTTGGGTAATTGTGCTCCCCTTTTTAGTTCGCCATCAAACCTACTTCGCGCAACCACAACCATTTGAAGCGCGACCAGATTATCAAAATTGTGGCGGACGTTGTCGGGACAAAGCACAAAGCTGATCTGAAGAATCCCGATTTGCTCATCTTGGTGGACTTTTATCAGGCAAGTGGTTTTTCCATCGTTGTCTTCATCTTCTTCATTTACCAGTACTGCCATGTCATATCACATCATATCATATACCCTTGTGCTGTTATCCCCAGGCGCCTTTTCTAATGCTCATCTCGGGGAAGATGTACGAGTACCCGAAAATTGAGAGCACGATCTTGTTTGCGCGGATGCGCACAGATAATTTGCCACGTATTTCTCCACTCCTATGTACTGATGCTTCTTGTCTGAGATGCGTATCCCCTTTGATTATCTTGTTTTCCACGGTATGACACCACAGCGCGACTTCTAGTTCAATTTCTCTGTTTATGTTATGAGAAAATCTGAATTCCGGCTAATCTGGTTTTCGCCTTTTGCCTCCTTTTCCCGGGTGCTACAGAGTATTTGCGGGATGAGCGTTGTGAAAAACTGGGAGACTCTAAAGAAGTTCAATTTGGCTCAATTGCAGGAGGTCAAGACTGATAAGAAGCAGGGGGGTGGGAGTGAGGGTGTGACTGCAGCAGCGCCCGAGACCACGGCGACACCGTCGGTGCCAGTGGTAGAAGTGCCCGCAGAAAAGTCTTAAATAAAGTGGGGGCGAATAAAGTTGGGGAAATATGTCACCTATTATCCCATCTGCATTGGAAACAAGTCAAACAAAAATAGTAACTAGGTTTATTCCTGCGGGAATCTATACCGTCCCGTACCCGCCAAAATGGGACCTTTAGGGAGTAGGGAAGAGAGAGGGTATTGCTCAACAATGATAGGTAGAGTGCAATTGGTCCGATATCCCGCAGCTGCCTTTTGGACGTACCGGTACTTTGTTTTATGAGACGACACTGTCATAACCTCCCCGGCATAACGGCGACCATTGTAGAGGGGGCCTTTCGATTCGGCTCATCCTTCCCTTTGCGACTGTACCCTTCTATTCCCTTCTATTCCTCTTTCTCTTCTTAGTCCTCGACCGAAGCCCAAGAGGCATATCGGCCGTTAGGAATTACTTGCATCGAAGAAGGGGGTTTAAGTTAGTAATTGTGGGCACTGGGCTGGACTGAATTGGGCTAGTATGTGGGAGTGCGGGTATTCGTGGGGTTCTTTTTCCTTTTTCTCCCCTCACTTACAAGCCGCACTTTGGGATTTTTCCGATTGCAAATCCTGCACAGTACGATTAGGAAACAATTCCTCTTCCCCTTCCCAGGTTTAACCCAACTAAGCCTTCCTACGACCTTTGCAACGTTACACGGAAACAGACGAGAATGCCAAGAAGTCAAGCCGCATGCGGAACTGTTTGGCGAATCGGGGGTTGGTCCGCCTGTCTGGTTCGGCACAAAGTGTGAAGAGCGGAATTATTGCCCCGCTAAAGTTGTTTACTTACTACCGACTCACGGTGACTTAACCCACCCACCATGCAGCACTTGTGGAGGTTTTTTTATTAGTTGTGTAACAATGGCTATGCTTGATACAAGCACCGCGATAATTTAGTGAGAACACAAAGTTCCTAGGAACAAACTGTTCTTCCGTTACCCAGCTAGTTAGCCAGCACGCCCGCGACGGATCCGGCCCCGGAAGTTTCCGCTTCTAAAGGAAAGAGGAAGCGCAGATTGAGAAAGGAAGGAAGGAGTTCCTAGACTTCTTTTTTTTTGGGGGGGGGGTTCTTTGCTTGCTGATAGTGTTCTGCACTTGCCTTCCTTCCTTGCCTTCCTTACCTTCCTTACGATACCACCGCCCCCTTGCCAGTGCGAATGTACCATATCGCCTTGGTATAACACAAGTGCTCGTACTTGTGCTGGCACAGCACGGCAGAAAGAACACAAGCACAAGGGAACCTGATCTAGTGATCGGCGGCGGCGGTGCGGTTCAGTTAGCGCCATTAAAATCACTGACATTCCCACTCTACTCCACTCTACTCCACTCCCTTCCTCACCGACCCTCACTCATGATACAGCGACAGCGTATCCGGCCGGACACGTTACCAAGCTTGTATCATAAGTGAGTAGAGTAATCGCCGATACCAATTCCCAGCCAATAATAAGTGACTACAGACCCTACGATATAAGTACAAACATCTCCCTCCCCCCTCCCTTCGTCCTCCACTTTTGTATTTTGGGGAGTTACGGTAGTGCGTGATTGGATGGTTCTGGGTTACAGAGATACTGTGCGGCCACGGCAAGAATAGGACGAACGATCTGTTTTTTTTTTTCCGTCCTTTCCTCTCCCCGCGACCAATACCTTGACTCGGTCACTGGATTCCTCAAGTTACACCTTCGGTCTCAGATAAGACACTTTTTTTAAAGAAAAAAAAGAAAAACAAAGAAAAAGAAAAATCCGATCACACCTTCTCACTCACCGGCAACGACAATCGCTGTGATAGTTGCAGCCACGACGGCAACGGCAACCGTAAGCAAAAGCAATGGTTCGAACCCCGGGCAACCCTGAAGGGCAGCAGCAGCAAACAGTCTCAGAACTCCATCAAATCCTAACTAAAGCCTTCGACTCCTCCTCCTCCCCAACAATAACAAGCATAACAGACCTCTCCACCTCCCAAACCCCACAAACCTTCAACGCATCATACAAAATCACTCTCTCAACCAACACTTCCTACATCCTCAAGATCTCCCCACCCCCCGAGACGCGCGTTCTCCGCTACGAGAGCAACATCTTAGAGTCGGAAGCAGACATCTTACGACTACTACAGCAGCAGCAACAACGGATAAGGGAGAGAAATGAAGTGCCCGTAGCAATGGTGACACCGGAGGTGATATCCTACGACGATACCCGCAGCATAATCGACTCACCCTACATCCTACTATCATACATCCCCGGGACGAGCTTCCGCTCCGCAAGAGGAGGTATGAGCAGCCAGCAAATCGAGAATGTGGAAAGAGGCATTGGTCGATACCTTCGTTCACTAGCCGATATCTCCCCACGGGATGGAGACCAAGGGGAGGAGGCAGCGGGGAACGGGGGATTTGGTCGGGCCACCAGGAGCGCTAAACGCTATCCTCTCTGGCGAGACGCTTTCACAGCGCTCGTGGAAGCAGTCCTGTGCGATGGGGAAGAGATGCTCGTTCTGTTACCCTACCAAGAAATCCGCCTTCAAGTTCGTCGCTGGTCGTTCGTGCTTGACGAAGTTGTCAGACCTGCTCTTGCTGTTCTAGATTTCGATGATGGAGCTGTATTGCTTCAGTCTGGGAGTTTGGACATCGCTGGGGTTGTGGACTTTGAGAGGGCCGGGTGGTATGATCCCCTGTTGTGCGCTGCGTGTTTGAGGCCTTCTAAGGCGTTTGTTGAGGGGTATGGGGCTGAGGCGCTGGACGCTGAGGGGGCAAAGGTTAGGAGGTTATTGTGAGTTCTGCCTGTTTGTCTCTGATTATTACTTATTTTTGCTTTGTGGGGCGGAATGCTAATGATTGGTTGATTGGTCGGTTGGTTGGTGTAGGTACTCTTGCTATTATGCTTGCGTTAAAGTTGTAGCCACTTACTATCACAAAGCTGGGGATTGTGATGAGATGGAGGAGCGGAAGAACCTGATGAGTTCTCTGAATGAATTGGTGAACTTGGTCGAGCAATAGCTACTTAATTAGATAATATTCTCTTTGCATTTTGAAAGATCAAAGGAATAGTATAACAATGACCTGAGACGGAATATATACATATTTAGTCATGGTAAAAATTCATAAAACTTGCTTTGACATTGCCGCGGAAGAGCATTGTATCATACGAATCAAAACTCCCACCTCGAAGAAAGAGAAAGAAAAACATGCAAATGCAAGTACCGTACAACTATGTTACATAAGTGCAATAATAATGATAATGATAATGATAATAGAGAAAGAAGAATCGGGAATAAACAAGTTAAAAAACCTGGGACTTAAGACAATCATTAAGCTCCTTCTCCCGTAAAAACATGAAATAGACCAGAGCAAAAATAGACCTTAGGAGGGAAAGAAGAGGAAACCCAGCTGTCTATCGTTAATCTAAACCTCAGCATTCTCCATCCTCCTCACTCGTTCTAACGACTTGACCAGAGAGGCCTTTAGCTCTTTGTTTACTGACCATGACCGTTGAAGTTTACTGTATGCATAGGTTAGCAAAAAATATAAAACAGGCAAGGAGCCCATCAGTTACTCAGGACTGGGCTAAAAGTTGGGGCGAACCTCATACGGATGGTGGCAATAACTGCCTGTACCACCGACCTTAGTGCCGGGCGCTTCTCGCGTATATAACGGTCAGGGAATATCCCCATCTGTTCTATCAACTGCATGTTCGCCTCATTGCTGCGGGGAAAAACGTTCATCGCAGGTTAGTCATCAAAACTTTTTTTTAAACGTAGAGCTACTCCGCGGAACCAGCTTGATATTATCGAGGCGGAGCACAACAGAGTGGGCTACAGTAACTGTATAACTGTATGTCGCGAAGGCGAGGGTAGGAAGGAAAGGTAGATTACTCACCAAGCACTATAGAGATTGATTTGCATCAGGAAGAAGTTCTTGCTGAAGGACAAGTCAGCGCGGAATCCAGCCTCGCGAGCTAACTTGGCTCGGAGATATCGAATCTGTTTTGCAAGGCCCTTGATCTCGGCCCTGTGTCGCTCGTCCGCGTCCTGAGCAATCTTTTCGAGAGCCTCGACTTCACTACCAGTCTTCGCATTATCCCGCCTGCTGGTGCTCTCTGAAAACCGCACCCTCTGCTTGATTGCTTTGCGTTCTTCATCCCAAGCGGTTTGAAGTTGGGCAGTCCTCTCAATGGCACGTTGATACCGCCGAGTGATTTTCTTCAACTCCTCGTTTACATTGGTAGATTGTGTGTCCTGCTGCTGCCTCTCCTTGCGAAGTGACCTTATCTGCGCATCGAGTTCCCTCTCGCGCTTGCGGTGGTTACGGATTTCCTCCTCTCTGGTATTCAATTGAGATTGTAATTGCTCGATCTCAAGAGTGGCAGATTTGATGTGGTCATGGAGCTCTTGTCTCTCCTCGGCAACCTCTTGTTGCGCAGTTCGGGTGACCTCTGAATTCTTGAGATGCTTGTTCAATTGGGCGTCGTGCAGCTCCCGTTCCAGAGAATGGATACACTTCCTAAGGTCGCCGATTGTAGTGCTAGCTTGGAGGTTCTTCGCAACTAGGGCATCATTACTCTCCCGGATCTCATTAATTTCCTGCTCAAGCATTGATTTCTCGTATTCGATCTGGTCATGCGAAGTCTTTTGATCATCGACCTTCCTTTGTAATGATCTTGTTTGGGACCGGAGTTCTCGAACTTGTTCATTGGCATTAGTAAGTTGGCGCTTGATTTCCTCGACCTCGGACTTTCTGCTAGAACGAGGTGACCTTCCGTTTGGCGACAAAGAGGCAATAGCGGCATTCTTAGCATCCATGAGCTCTCCCTCGAGTTTGTCGATCTGCGATCGCAATTCACGAGCAACTTTTCTGTTTGCCGACTCCTTTTGAATTGCTTCGTTCTCCCTCTTCCTCGACTCAGCCAATTCGGCCCGGAGAACCTTCAATTCCACATCAGACCCTCCTCCATCTTGTTGGTCGACCTTGCGTAGCTGCTCTATTCTGGACTCCAGACGTGCGATATTGCGCTGGGCGGCTTGCTGGTCATGACCACGGTCATCAGTGACAGCCTTAAGTTGCGCCTTCAACTCCCGGGTTTGCTTCTCAAGTTTCTCCTCCAACTTCTGAGCTGAGTCGAGGGCATCCTTAAGCTGAGCTTCCAAATCACCTGCTTTTTGCTGAGCCGTCTCTAATCGTCGGTTGGCATCTCTGAGATCGGCCTTAAGTTGGCCCTGAGCACTCGCCTCGGCCTCCAAATCCCCCTTGTAGGTTTGAATATCAACGCGAGCAGTGGTGTGTTGGTTCTCTAAGCGGGTGAGTTCTAGTTTGGCGGCATTGAGCTTCTGACGGAGCGTTTCAGCTTCGGCTCTGAAACCATCGATTCGCTCTTCCGCCTCCTCGATCGTCTCATTCGCCTCATCAAGCTGAGCACTAAGTAGTTCAACCTCGTCGTCAAGAGCTTTGACCTGCTCGTCCAGCACTCTTTCGGCCTTCTTTGCAATCCGGTGCTCCTCTTTAGCAACTTGAAGCTCTACAACCTTAAGATCAAATGCCGCCTTTCGGTCTTCAATCTCGCCTTGGAGTTCTGCAATTTGTCTATTAAGAGCGCCTTCTTCCGCCTTATGCCTCTCATTCTCAGACTTGAGAGCATTGTGTAGCCTAGCTTCCTTCCCTTGGATTGTATGCTCGACCTGCTGAAGGTTCTCAATGGTCTTCTTCAAGCCTTCTGCTGTTGCTTCTGCCTTCTGGATCTTGGCCTCAAGCTGACGCTTCTCGGTGTTCCAATCAGAGACAGCACGCTCGCGGCGTGACTCCTTCTCCTGGGCATCCCTTTCGAGTTGCTCCAATTCGTCGCTCAGAGCATTCCTGTCGTCTTCCCATTCGCCTCTCAAAGCTTGCTCGTTTGACGCCGCAAGTTGCCTCTCTGTTTGAAGTGCCGCATTTGCCTCTTGAACAGCAAGCTTCAATTTCTCAACTTGCTTCTGGAGGTCTTGGGTTTCATTCGTTAGAGCGTCGTGGCGCATATGGAGAAGATCCTTCTCGGAGGTGAGATTGTGAAGACCAGATTTAACTTTCCGAAGCTCGGTCTCGAGCTCAGTACGCGATCTGACCGCTCCCTCTCTCTCTCGCTTGAGATTATTGATTTGCCTCTGTAGAGTCGCAAATTCGCCCTCAATATCGCCGTCCCGTTCATCAAGTCTTGCTTGCAGTCGCCCTACTTCTTCACTCTTCTCTTGATGCGATTGTTGGAGGTCTTCGTACTCCTGGCGGATATGCTCTAGTTGGTCCTCGAGTTCTCGATACTGGCCCTCGCGCGCTCCGATATTGTCCTTATATGTAAAGCTGCGATCCCGAATATCACCCTTCAACTTTTCAACTTCATTCTGGAGATTACGTTTTTCTGTGCTAAGGTTTCTATTGTCCGATTCAAGTTGATGGTTCTCAGCTTCCACTCTCTCCTTCGTTTTGATAAGCTCTGATTTCCCGGCCTTTGCATCGTCGAGAGTGTTTTGAAGATTCAACATTTCCTACCAAAAGATATTAGTTCAAACCCCAGACACGTCTTCCGGGGAGCAAATTACCCTCTCCATTTCTTTAATCGTTTGTTCAGCCTGTCGCAGGGCTTCATCCTTCTTTGCAAGGGCTCCATTTTTATCGCCAGCTCTTGCTTCCAATTCCCTTTCCAAAGCGGTGACCTTTTCTTGAAGAGTCTCTGCCTCCTGTTCTAAGTCCTTGATTCGGTCGTCACGGGCTTCAATGTGCTCCTCAACACCTTCCATCTGCTCCTCCCGTTCGTCGAGGGCCCTTTCTTTCTCATTCAATTCGGCTTCTAAGTCAACCTTCTCGCCCTCAAGCTTGTCAACTTCCTTCCTTAACTTTTCCAATTCATCATTGTCTTCATCTTCAATGCTCTCTAATCGAGATTTACACTCTTCCACTTCCTCCCGAAGTCTCTCGTTCTCCTCAAGAATTTGTTGAGCCTCCTGTTCCTTTGCATCAAGCTTTTCCTGGGCCTCCTGTAAAACCCGGGCTTGTTCTTCATTCTTCCGATCGTCAGCATATTTCGCCTGCTTCCCGCTCTGCATTTTGATCATTTGATCCCGAAGTTCGGCAATGGCTTTCTCGGAATCTGTGAGGGATTTCCGATAACGCTTCAATTCTGCTTTGAGAGTTGCCCGTTCGACCTTGATCTCGATGTTCTGTGTTTTTAAAGAAAGGTTACAAATTAGCTACGATTCTCATTCGAGATAGTGATGCATGAGACGCTCGCGTACCTCCTTAATGGCTTCCTCGTGATGCTCAGGTCCTAACTTTTGTAACCGTTGCTCCATAAACACAATCTTAAGTTTCAGGCCGAAGTTTTCCTTTTTGATCTCATCGATGATCTGTCCAAAAGTCAGCAAGCTCCAAAACCATAGCGTATACCCAAGAATCCATACCTTCTCCTGCTCCCTCAAAGTCATCTGTCCATCATGTTCCAACACCCCACCCTTCCCTCGAGGGATCGGCGCAAGGGGGGTAGAATTCACACTCGAAGACGGAATCCCAGCAGGTCCAATCGTGGTCTCATCTCCGCGAGTCTGGTAAGTGGAATCGCCAACATCCGAGCTGCCAGCCTGTGGCAAAGCAGGACTGTCCGTAATGTTGAGCTTCCCGCCTTTCAAAAACGCTGGTGTCGGCGGTACCCCGTTGTTGTTGACTTTCCGGGTGAGGTTCGATCGTTGCACGCTCTTGAGCAGAGGCGTGAACTCGTTCTTTCCAGCACCGCCCCTGTTTGATAAACTCCCAAAGATCTGGCGGGCCGGCGTTATCTCACTTCGGCGGTTTCGTCGCTTGCTGGTCACGGCTTGGAGGATGTCGTCGCCGCCCGGTGATGCGAAGGATTCCATTCGTGAGCCGAAGTCTGCTTCCATCTCTATTGAAGATTCGGTTGGGTACTCCGTCCGTGGAGTATCGATTGCTCCCAGCGCACCCATGATGAAAGTTGGTTTCCAGTAATGCACTCAGGGTCTTTTCTGCCGCAAGGACTTGGGTTTTATTTTCTCAATTATGTTAATAAGGTTTGAGGTTGCCTTTAGGCTGCGCTTGATAGGTTTGTATTGTTATAACTTGATAATGTTGTAACCGGTTAGGTAGATATGATATATTATGGAGAAAGAAAAGGCCCTGGTGGCAGAGGCGTTGTTTTTGTTTACTTCTCGACCCCCCAGGAACCACTGCTTTGTTCTTGAGTCTTGGCAACAACAAACCTCAAGCCCACACAGACTAATAAATGCCCTAACCTCAAAAATCACTAAACAGTGCAGCAGCATTCTGACGTTGCTACTAGGGCCTTCTTATTTATTTACAGCTCGTATCTACCATACCGGTACTCTATGCTGATGCCTCAAACCCGAAAAACTTGACTTTAAACAACCCTACGCAACTAATTACAAGCAAAAAGAAATTTATGCTGAAACAGAAATTAAACAGAACCCACAAGCTCACAGCCAGAGTATAATGCCTTTGAAAATACCTTTGAACATGCTCCCGCCACATCCATAATAACTTTTTAGCCGCAGATGAAACCAACCGAACAATTAAAAGAAGTCTAGATAAATCCATTAAGTAGAAAACCACTTTGCAAACCTGCGCCTCACATATGACCAGGATCACCCTTATTAATGATCGCTGCCTGGCATTCGGCCAAGATCTTTGCTTGTCTACCAACTTCGCCCAAATGGCCGACTACTTTCTTATTGCCATCATAGAACCCGTAAAGAGCATACGGCACACCTGATTTCTTGCAGAATTCCATGACAAGCTTCTGGGCTGTCCGGAGATTGTGTCTCGGAATACGTGGGAAAAGGTGGTGAATCGCCTTTAGGACAAAGTTAGTGGGCAGCTCTTCAATCCACTGGGGCCAGTTAAGAATACCTGGAATTGCAGCCCTCCATGCACGAAATCCAACCACCGCGGGCAGTCGACATCCATAGTAGTCCTCAACATTCTCTGTGCAAAGCTCTCTTTGACCCCCAAATCGGCCGTCGACATAGCAAAATGTGACAACGTAATCTGCACATGTAGAGGCATCGTCACTGCATGGCTGATCATGACAAACAGGAACCGATCCCAATTGGTGGGTATAGACTTATACAGAAGCTGGTACCCAAACCAATACCAGAAGACCGCCATGCCAGTAATTTCGAGCCATCTTTGGTACGCTGCAATTCCCTTACGGGGACCAAGCCCGAGAATAAGGTACTCCCAGGAAAGGCGGTATAAATTGAATCTGCCAAAGCAAAGGATCGGGTAATAAAGATAATTTTGAAACCTAACGAGTACCCTAGCAGCCGCATCAAATTGCATTACTCGATCGTAGTACGTTGAGTATAGATTACTGAAGAAGCGGTGGCTAACGGCAAAGAAAGGAAGATGCTCGATATCGGGATCATGTTCTGGGTCGTTTGTAACAATATGGTGTACCTAAGAATTGAAGTATATTAGGAAATGCATTCGCGGGGTTGTACTCGTTAATTCATAAAGTATCCGGACATAAAAATGCTAAGAACTAGTGCTTCAAGCCTTAAGTTTGAGGGCCTTGGCATCCCTATCTCCGGATACTTTACGAATTGGCAAGTACCTTAGGGTAAGGGGAACTTTACATTATGGCTTCTCTTCCACCATCCCAACGAGAGACCCCCGCAAAAATCTGCAATGAAAATACCGATACATGTATCGATATGAAAGTGGTGTGTTATTCCCATATGGCCAGCATCGTGAGCAGTGAACGTAATCTGATGCCAGAACACTCCCAGAAAGAATGCTGACATCTTGTACCATCCATAATGCAAGAATATCAAGGAAATCGAGAGATACGTCAGGTAACGCATAACTTCTCTCATATACCGAACATAGTTGCAATCGTAAAGCCCAGCAGCTCGTACCCGCTTGTCCAATTCCCGATAAAGATCGACAATTTTACCTTGCGTCTCTGGGTCAAGAGCTGGATATGTCGCAAGATCGTACTCCACTCCCCTCCTCGTCAATTCTTCCATGCTTGTTTCATCATGGACGGATACCGAAGTCATTGAAGACGACGATGAAGCAACAACAGATCCCTGATGCCTACGACGAAGGCTGGGGTCCAACAGAAAACTATTGTCCTCACTGCTGACGGACGATGATGACGAGGATCGAGCTTCCCTGCTTTGGGGGCATTCGGGTTCCGATAATTCTTCATCTTCCTCACCCTCAATGTATGGACGAAACTTACCGCCATGTAGAGGCGGCGTAAAGCTTTCCCAAGGTTGTTGGACTTTTCCAATTATAAAGCTTCTCATCCGAGCCCGAGTTTCAACTGAATGCAAACTACAACCGCTATCAGTCCCCAAACGACTCAATTCCTCATGGTGTGCCGGGGCGCGGGTTTGGGGGGGAGAATGATACGTACGCATTAACCTCATCAGTAGCATCTCTACCGACCATGTGCAAAATAGTTTTGTCACCCCCAGGATGAAAATTCAACCAAGCATCAGCCCGCACAACATTCCCGTCAAAGATGAAAACAGTTTTCCCTTCGGCAATCAACCCTTCAACCTGTCTTCTCGACAGCATCTTGGCTGCTAGCTGCGCCATGGTAGATAAAGAAGATTGTCGCTGCCAACGATAAGATAGGGATGGATAGGGCACTCTTCGGAGCGGGAGGCAAGAATCCCGGAACGAGCTCAAAGGAGGACAAAAGGAGGAAACGACTGTGTAGATGCGAAGTATTTAAATGTGTGGAGAGAGAAGACTTTTAAACTAGGTGAATTTCGAAAAGCATGATTCTGGGGTGATATAAAACTACAAAGGGGTAGAGCGCGATTGAATGAAGTTCAGAACAGCGGGTGGTGTCGGTGAGTTGATGATGGGGCGACAGCAACTCCTGCGGAATCGTGGGTATAGACAATACCCGGCAAACACCGTTTCCGTTTTCGATTTAACAGTTGATCTTTCGAGAGTGTTTACTTTAGGTAAATTCCTTTCTAAGTACAAATATAACTGCTTTATTATTTTTTCCTAAGGGAAAACAAAAAACATCCTGCCCAGTGAAAGATACCAATGCATTATTATATCATTCGGTCAAGGGAAATTTCATGCAGGGGAAGTTCCCCCTTTTACAAAAGAGGGACGTGTGGTCCTTGCTAGACGGCAACCTTTTTGTTGAGCCCCCTCCACGCGAGCTAAGGTTCGGGACCTCCCAACGTGGCATTACCGGCGGGTGTCCAAAGAGAGAGAGAAAGAGAAAACCTTTCAAATACCATGGAAAACAGGGGGGTACCTTTACAATACCATTCTTGGCCGAGACATACCATCCAAAAGGTTTCACATTGCAACAAAAACAAACCATTCCCAGAGTGCCAGCAGCTTCTTTAATTTTTAAATAACCCAAATAATTT
>Ga0307507_10008902_pt1 | contig 13644 bp, 2 predicted proteins | sample 7_EM_MG_FD_207223 | JGI IMG/M metagenome (GOLD analysis project Ga0307507, IMG submission 207223) | Populus trichocarpa ectomycorrhiza microbial communities from riparian zone in the Pacific Northwest, United States - 7_EM | ecosystem: Host-associated > Plants > Roots > Unclassified | place...
CCAGACGACAACGACTAGCCAGCAAACACTATAAACGATTCGATCGATCAATCGAATCAAGGCAGCACAGACAGGTAGGCACAAACAGGGAGATGCTGACGGGTAGGCAGATGCAGATAGGTAGGTAGATGCAGACAGGTAAGCAGATGCAGACAGGTAGGCAGATACAGACAGGTAAGCAGATGCAGACAGGCAAGCAGATGCAGACAGGTAGGTAGATGCTGACGGGTAGGCAGATATAGACAGGTAGGCAGATGCAAACAGGTAGGCGATGCAGACAGGTAGGCGATGCAGGTAGGTAGGTAGATAGGCAGGTAGGTAAGTTAATAGGTAGATAGGTAGAAGAGAACCATCGCTATATTATATTAAATTATCTAAAATAATAATATTTATTTTGCTAGCCTTATAAATAGCCTTAAAGTAGCTTTTATTTATTTAAAATATGCTATTAGTATAAAAGAGGTAAATATAATTGTGGTTACCAAATGCGCAGATTGCTGGCAGGTTGCGCGTAGGTTGCGCGTAGGTTGCTTATAGGCTGCGCGCAGGCTGCGTGTTAAAAAAACACGACATAGGCTAGTCGGTCAAGTTGCTAAATGCCTTTAACTGCGCGCCAATTGCGTCAACCACCAACCATTGAGGCCATTGGTAGGGTACCATATTTTGCCGATGTTAAGCGTAAGCAATTAGAAGATAAAGCTTAATAATAATAGGACGAGAGCTAGGATATAGTCAAGATTAAAGGAGAAGCTAATGCAATATTCCTAGAATCGTATTACACCGGTTAACTCCATCCACTAAAACTATTAACTATTCTTGACTTAGGAACCACTCTCTATATCTTTAATAACCTCTCTCGTTTTTATAATTTTAGGAAAGCTCTAAGATATAAATATATCATTGCCGGCAGCTTAAAAGTGCCTATACTAGGTTACGGCAATGTTACTATCTAAATCACAAAACTAGACAAGAGTAAGGGAATCCTACATCTTAAAGACGTTGCCTTTTATACAGACTTTAACACAAATCTAGTGTTGTTCCGTCTATTTTAAAAATAAAGGTACTACTAGGATAATAAAGGAGACAACAATCTTCTAGTTCGGAAGGATAACACAATCCTATATTAAATGGAAGAATGTTACGGACAATAAACTATTAAATACGTTTAACTAGGAAGTCTATTAGCGTTTAATATAAGCCAACGGCTACTACGTTAAAGGAAGCGCAGAGCATTATTAAAAGATATTCGTCTAGATTTAAAAGGAGATGCATATCTATGGCATCTGCGTCTAGGATATCTAGGACCTATAAGCCTTTATTATCTAGGTCTTAATACCTTAAGAGTTAAGCTTTAAGGTCCAAAGATGACGGAATATTAATATTACAGTCTCGCCAAAATTAAGCGTTAGGTCTTAAGAAGGTTCTCAAAATAGAATATTAATAAACCTTATCTTAACCTCTATATTAACTAGACTAACCTTAAGGAAGCGTATGCCGGATTTATACGAGTTATGCTTATCCACAATACCTTCTTAGGAAGATCCTTCCCATATTTTATAATAACGCATAGCAAGGAGAAGAAGACACTATAAGTGCTTAAAGATTTCACCTAATAGATTTATCTGAGGTACAACCTTAAAGTTAATACCATTAGATTGGACAACGAGCTAGAGAGAAAGAGAACCCTTAAATGGCTATGGACGCAAGGGATTACATTTAAGCCTTTGGCGCTATATACCTAAGCACAGAACAGTACCGCTAAACGCTTAGGGGGTGTTATTATTAAGAAAGGACGTGCCATAAGAATTGCTGCCAATCTACCATATAATCTATGGAACGAGATAGTTAACTGTATAGTGTACCTTTGAGATTAAACACTACGAGAAAGCAATGGATGGAAATCGCCATATAAGAGGTTCCATACCTACTTAGCGAATAGAAGATTAAGAAAACCGCAACTGGCGCACCTAAAAGCATACAGCTATAGGGCATACGCGATAATGTCGGACGCCTAGCTAAAGAAGAAAAGGCTAAGCAAGCTAGATCCGCAAGCCTATATTAGCTACCTTATCGGCTATAACTCTACCAATATCTACAGGATCTGGATCCTATATAAGGGTATTATTATCTCTACTAGGGACGTCATCTTTAATAAAAAGATGTTCTTTAATAGCAAGCGAACGGATATCTTAAAGGATCTACACGCCGAATTAGATACGCTAATTAAGAAGATTTAACTCCCTAATACCCTAACTAAGAATGAGGTTCTTCTAGAAGACAATAATAAAGTATTTAAACTGTTAATTTAAGAGGAAGACGACGACGTTAATAATAAGCTAGTTTAAGCCTTTAATAAGTTAGCAGATCTTAAGCTTGTAAGAGCTCTTAAAGATATATACTATACGCCACCTCTAACAAAAGAAGATAAAGAATCTCTATATACCTTTTATATTAAGTATCCTACAAAGTTAGATATATAAGGCACTAATTAGGATATTATCAGCCAAGTAGGAGACGGGTTTTACACTTAGGGGGTGTTTAACAACTCTATTAAAGACTCATTCAAGAAAGCCTATAATAATAGGTTTAAAGACTTTGTTACCAAAAGGATTACCTCAGCCTATTATAGCGCCTTCGTAGCAGGAAGGAAGTTTAACCTTAATAGTTAACTTAATAACAGCAAGCTGAAATTAGGCAAAACACGTAATATTAGATTATATAGGAAGAACTTACCTCCGCCACCTCAGTTAATCAAGGACCTTAATATATACCCTCTTTAAGATTAGTTCCAAGAAGCTTAACAAGCCCATCTCTAATCTTATTATTAAATAAGGTCGTTTTAAGAAACAGATAAGAAGTATACAAAGGGATAGTAGGTCCTTAGCTTAATGTGGGTGTTCGTCTATAAAACAGACAAGTATAGATTTCTCCAAAAATGTAAGGCACGCTTAGTAGTATACGGAAATTAATAGGCCCCAGGAGACCTACCTACAAGAGCTACTATATTAGCTAGTATGACCTTCCAAACCCTTATGGCAATCACCACAAAATTTGACCTGGAGACGACACAGCTAGATACAATCAACGCATTTGTCCATTGCGATCTCAACAAGGTTATCTATATAAAGCTACCGCTGGGGTTTAATAAAGGAAAGACAGACAAAGTACTGCGCTTAAGAAAAGCCCTATACAGACTATGACGATCACCACTGTTATAGTAAAAGAATCTCATAAGCTTGTTAAATGAATTGGGTTTTAAAGAAGTACCTTAGGAGCTGTGTGTTATGCTAAAAGGTAAAATAGTCGTCTTCTTTTATGTTGACGATATTGTCTTCTGCTACCGAAAGACAGATAAAAAGAAAGCTTAAGAAGAAATTAAGGAGCTATGCAAGGAATACCAGATAAGTACCCTTGGCGAGCTAAAATGGTTCCTAGGAATCCATATGCTATATAATCATAGCTAGAGGCTCCTATAGCTATCCTAGGAAGCCTATATTAAGAAGATAGCTAACTAGTATAAGATAAATCTTAGAGGGCGTCTTTTAAACACTCCTATGGCAGAATCGGAACTCCTCCCTACTAATTACCAATCGATCCATCTAACGCGTCCATCCCCCAATACAGACCTATTAGTCCGTCCTATATCCCTACCAGCCTCTACAATGCTATATTAGAGAAAATTAGGTTCAGTACTCTATATAGCCACTATAACGTGTCCGGATATTGCTTTTACAGTATTAAGGCTAGCAAGGTTTAATTAGGATTTAAGCTAAGAGCATTATTAAGCGGTAGACAGAGTTATCCAATACCTATATAGCATGAGAAGTAGAGCAATCTGCTATAGAGGAGATAAAAAAGGAACGAACAGTAGAGGGAGAGATAAAGGAATATATAACAAAGGACGAGACGACGGAAGAGACAGTAGAGGTAAAGCGCAATTATTTATCTATACTAGCGATGCATTATTTACAGACAACTCTATTAACAGAAAGAGCTTATAAGGATATATTATAAAGCTATTTAAGGGGCCGATCGCCTAGAGAGCAAACAAGTAGGGTATAGTTACGACGTCAAGCACAGAAGCCGAGTTGTTAGCCCTATTATAGACAGCAAAGGAAGCTATCTTTATTAGTAAGCTGTTTAAAGTAATAACGTTATGCCTAAATAAGCCCTTAATTATTAAATATAACAATATATAGACGCTCTAACTAATTACGGAAGACACGGCAAAGCTAATCACAAAGCTCTAATACGTTAACATCTATTAACACTGGCTATATTAGGAATACGCAATAAGACAAGTACAATTTCAATAGACAGCAATAAAGGAGATAATCGCTAATGGACTTATAAGGGCCCTGCCCAAGCAGAGGTTTTAAAGCTTCGTTAATATAATTGGGATGGTGGATATTAAGGAGTAGCTAGATAAGGAGAAGTAACTAGAGGACCTAAGGGACAGTATTGGAGCAAGACAGAAGGATTTAGATGAGATTACGGTTTAATTAACTTATTGACGGACACGAGAAGGTAGCTAGCTTTGACCTTAAAGAGCTTAAAGCTAAGGGGGTGTGTTAGATAATCTGTATTCTCGAAAGGCGTGGGTTATGTGCACAGGTCACATGCACTGTAAAATCTCTTCATAACTCGCAGCCCTAGGGCCCCAAGACAAGAACACGTCACTCAAAACGATCCTCAAGATCATTAATCTATCAACCTATTTTATCAATAAGCAGCTCTATCTGAATCATCTGACAATTAGCTAGCCTAAAAGGCATTACCAGATACTTAAAGTGGCTATATTAGGTCTTAAAGGCAGTCTTTTACTTATCCCCTTTTTTAATACAGAGCCTATAATAGACGTCTTATAAATCCAGCTTTATAAAGATTTTAGCCCTAGATAGTTAATCTAGCATTTTACTAACTAATAGTAGTGAGTAATAGTTCTTAATTGTGATTTTATTAAGACCGTAATAGTCTATATATAGCCTTATAGTTCCATTTAGTTTTAGAATAAAGAGGATTAGCGCGCCTACTAGTGACTTACTAGGCCGTATCCATCCCTTTTCTAGTAAGCCATTAAGGTACTCCTATAGGATCTTAAGCTCTTTATAAGAGAGGTTATAGATAGGAAGGTTTAGTAGCTGCTTACCTTCTTCTAGATTAATTACATAATTATATTCTAAGTTCTGTAAAAGGACTTTAGCTTTCCTACCCAAAAATACCCTTAGTAAGTCCCTTAGGCCTACTAGGATATTTAATAAATTAGGGTCGCGTTTGTCCTCTATATTATTATTAGGTAGGTCCCAGAGCTCCCTTAAAATACTTATAGGCAGCGTTACGGGCTATAGTGGTTATTTATATATAGTTGCCACTATACGTTAAATAGTTTTATGCGGTAGCTAGTAGAGGGTAGGGAACTCCTTAACGCAGTATTTAAGCATACCCTCCGCGTATTGCTTAAGCCAGAGTAACCTATAATAATAAAAGTATCTCATAAGATCTTTAAGATCGCCGCCTCCCTGCAGTGTCTCTACGACCTATCTAGCAGTTCCCTATAGGGTATCTATTACAGAAGGGTTATTACCTATACTAGGCTCTATACCTATCTTGCTATAGAATAGGGGTTAAATCCAATACTCCTTTAGGTATAGAGTATATACTATTTTACCTAAAGCTATATCTTCTAGGATGTTTTTTAAGCTTATTAGTAATATACGCCCTTCTAATTCTTTATTATTCCACTATTTAAAGGCTTCTGTCTTAAAGCGTATCTTAGAATCTGTTTTTATAAGCTAAGGATATCTAAGGATAAGGTTATAACCTGTTACGGAGTAGGCACGAGCTAGAATACAATGTACTAAACGGGGTGGTAATTGAAGAAGGCTACGTACGCGTAACTATGCGTGTTAATACAAAGACATCTAAATAAAGAAGAAGAGTCTTCATATGCCAGGACAAGGTATAAATAGGGGTTGTAGGGGAACGTGCGTAGGTGTCTTGGGACGAACGTAAGTACGGGTCAAGAACGTCAAAGACACGCAGAGGCGTGAGAACGAGTAAGTCCCGTAACATAACCTACAAAATTGGCCACCTAGAAGGGTTACAGGCTAACTACCTTAGTGCGGTTATATATATTGGCCACTAACACTGTAAGCTTATAGACGCTATATAGTTTAATCTAATGCTTATCTAAGAAGCCTATAATAGGTTTCCACCACCTTAGCAATGGGATAAGTTTGTACTCTTTTGCTAAATTATACTATATAAGATTAATTTCGGCGCCGCTATTATATAGTGCTTGGAACTAATTGTAACGGCTTAAATAAATGCCTTACGGCTCGAACAAATGCCTCTAAACCAAAGCTTGAACGAATGCAACGATGGGCTTGAACAAATGCTGTATTATAAAGATATCAAGGTAAGGAGCAAGAGAAGGTGGTAAGGCCACGTCTAAATACACAAGCCAAGCCCTAAGCGAACCCCTAACTAGGTAACGCGCCCCAGCGCCGTCACACTAATGCGTCTTACCTATAGGGAGTGTTATTTCTAGCTTAATAGCAATATGGAGAGTCTTCCCTTCTATATCTTGCCCTAGTTATAGCCAGGAGACGTCCGCAACTAGGGCTTCTCTTTTTTTAGTTTATTAGTGCGTTTGTTGCCCTACTTGTTTTTCCAATAAGAATGTCCTTTTGGCTTTTTATAGTGTTCCTATAAGGGTATTAGATAGGTATTAGGTTGGCTATAAGAATCTTTCCTACTGCTTAAGGCTCCTAACTTTAACCATTCTAAAGTTCTATTTAAGAACGGCTTCTTTAAAGACTAGGTCTGCCCTACATTACTGCTTAAGTGCCTACGCTTCTAGCTACCCCCTAGCTTTTTACTAAAAGACGTTTAGTTCCTTACCAGATCCTTAGTGTTTAGAACCGCTAGTTTAAAATCCGCATATATGGTAATCCGCGGTAGGGCTCCTATATACTTGATTTTATTATAAATTGCTAGCTTAATTCTAGCCTAGATAAATCTAATCTTCTCCTTTTTATAGACGCTACCGTCCTTATTTTTAAAGGGCTCTAGATCTATCTATTAAGCATAAGTTTTTATAAAGTTTATAAACTGGTAGAAATCTTAACAGTCCAGCTATATACTATTTTAGAATTTTTCTACGTTATTATATTATATAATATACAGATCTTGGGTCTAACCCTTTAGAAAGGTTTATAGCTGTGGCTATATAGTAATTTACTCTTTATTAAGTTAATTAAGCGCAATTTGGTTTAGTAATTGGTCTTTAATTTTACTAATAATCCACTATATACATTCTTTGGTATTATTTTACATTATTAGCATCTTTGTCACGGAGTGAGCACAAGCGATGATAATATATAGCGAAGTAGATATTATTAAGCTATATACATGAACTGTATAATGAAGTCAAGATGTTACGTAAGGAAAGGAAAGTAGGAAATAGGGGAAAAAAGGGTATATAACGTTTGCTTAGTTGCTAGGTTAATGGGTACTATGCTATGCATAGGTAGGGTAGAGCTTAGGTGGCGGTTCTAGTAAAACTTGGTAGAATTCGGCAGTTAGAGGTCCTTAAAGTTGCTAGTTAGCAACTCCAACAGTAGAGACAGTAGATTGCGGCGGAATACGGCAGATTGCTATTAGATTGCCGTCTCATGGTTAGTCATTGGTTGTTTAGTTGGTGGAAACAGGTGGACGTATATAAGGTGTTATAGGGGTGTCCCATAATAGTACCCCCCCTTTAAACTTGAGCATCTGCGAGATAGGGCTGTAGTAGTTCTAGGTAGAGTTTATAAAAGTCTTCTGCGGCTTATGTAAGTCCTATAGAGTCGGCAGGTTTCTATAAGGGTTTAATAAAACCTCTCTATTTTATAAGGTATATATATTTACGTTTCCGTTTATTATACTTAATGTTATTAACTCTTTTAATAAGGTACTTATCCTTACTATCCACTTTAACTGGTGGGGGAGGGTCTTAGATCTGTCTAGGCAGGGCGTCTAATATAGGGGTGGTAGGGTAGAGGACTAATATATAGAATATAGGGTAGATTTTAACCGTATTAGGGAGCTTCAGTTGGTAGGTATAAGGAGAGATAACTTTTTCAACCTTATAAGGGCTAGCGTTCTTCCAATTAAGTTTCTTAGTAGGTTATTTTATGTTTAGATTTCTTATATCTAGTCAGACAAAGTCACTAATTTAGTAAGCCAGTGCTAGGGTTTAGTTCTTATTTGCTGCGGCTTTATAGATAGACTGGGCCTATGTTATTTTGTTAGTAAGGAACTCCTATAGTTCTTCCATCTTCTTTATAAATTCGTTTGCTTCTGTAACTTATAAAGCCTAATAAGCTAGATAAGGAATATTACTAAAGGGTTTAAAACCTATTTGCGGGTGCTAGCCGTAATTAGCTAGAAATGGGGAGACCTTTATAGTTTCTAAGACGGAGTTATTTGCAGTAAACTCGGCAAATGTAAGCCAGTCCATCTAGTCGTCCTATAGATACGACGTGTATATCCAAATATACTATTCCATTATAGCATTTGCACGTTCCATTTAACCATCCGTTTCCAGGTAATATGCTGTAGACAATAGTACTTTAGTGCGGAGTTGGGTAGTTAGTTCTTTCTAAAACACCAAGACAAACTAGCGGCCTCTATTAGAGACAATTGTTTTAGGGAGTTTGTAGAGTTTTTATATATAATCTAGGAACAGTCGGGCAATGGCAGGTGCTAATATGTTAGGGCAGGCAATTAAGTGTCTTATCTTAGATAGTCGGTCTATAACTACTATAATGTTTGTGCAGCCTTTACTTTTAGGAAGATTAATAACAAAGTTAATTAAGATATCCTTCTATCTTTGGTCCGGAACAGGCAGTGGCTTTAGAAAGCCGTTATATGTCTTATGCGAAGCTTTAGCTCAGTAGCAGGTATGGCAGCTAGAGATATACCTTTATATTATATTATACATGTTTGGCCAGTAGTACTCCTGTTAGAGTAGCTCTAGGGTTTTTCCTTAGCCTAGGTGGCTAGCTACTAGTAGGTTATATACATGTTTAAGAAGCTTAAGCTTAAGTTTATTATAATTAGGGACAACTAGGCGGTTTTAGTAGTATAAGCGGTCTCCGCAAACTTTATATTTACTTAAAGAGATCTTTTTAGAGCGTCTAACGCCATCTTAAATTAGCTTAAGTATCTCTTAGATAAACTTGTCATTTAGGTATTTATTAATTATAATCTATTTAATCGATCAATTAGTCATTTCAAGGATATATACTATAAGGTCTTTAGCTAGGGGATTAAATAATTCGGGACAAAGTAGGGTTTGTTTACGGTAGGCGCGCGCTTCTTCCTATACTATTATGTCTTGTAAACGTCGAGTTAGGGTATTAGGTTTTTAACCTTAAACGCCTAGGCGGTATGTGATTAAGAATTAGAATTAAGACAGATATTCTAACCAGTAGGCTTAATAATAACTTAGCTGTTTCATGGTTATAAAGTACTATAGATTCTTATAGTTGCTAAGGACCTTAATTAGAAATCCAGCGCCTTCTAGTTTAGGTCGCCATTGTTTAAAACATCTAATAATGGTTAATAATTCTTTATCGTAGATCTTGTAGTTATATTTGGCTGGACTTAGTCGTTTTAAGAAGTATGCTATAGGGTGCAGTACCCCTTCTTTATTATACTAAGACAGAATGCCTCCAGTAACATAGTTAAATAAGTTAGCTTCTATAACACTCTTTTAGTTTAGGTCAAAGTGTTAGAGTATAGGTGCAGTAGTAAACATAACTTTTAGATAGGTAAAGGCCTTCTTATATTCCTTATTAAAGATAAAGGCTTTGTCCTTTCAGGTTAGAGCTATAAGAGGTAAAACCAAGGCAGAGAAGTTATTAATAAACCGTTAATAGAAATTAGTAAATTCTATAAAGGCTCTTATATCCTTAACGTTCTTAGGTTCTTGCCAGTTTATAATTACTTTAATCTTCTTTGGGTCTATTTATATGCCGTCTATAGAGATAATAAGTCCAAGGTATAGAACTTCCGTTTTATAGAACTCGCATTTATCTATATCTAATTATAGTCTAGCTCTATATAGGGCTTCTAAGACAAGGTCAACGTGTTTCTTATATTCAGCTAGGTTATTGCTATATACCAGGATATCGTTAATATAAGCAGTACAGAAAATGTCTAGGTAAGGTCATAAGGTATCATTTACAAAGTATTGGAATAAACTTGGGGCATTTATAAGGCCGAATAGCGTCACTAAGTATTCAAATAGTCCGTATCTAGTATAGAATGCTATAAGCTATTTATCTCCTTTTGCGATACAGAGGCGGTTAAATACGTAGATAAGGTCAAGTTTTATATAGTAGCGAGCCTTACTTAATCGGTTCAGTGTCTCTTAAATTAATGGGAGCGGGTACTGATTCTTAATAGTAATAGCGTTAAGAGCTCGGTAGTCTATATAGAAGCGCAGACCGCCGCTAGGTTTCTTAACAAAGATTATAGGTATAGCTATAGGCGAAGAGCTTACTCTAATAAATCCTTTATTTAGGTGTTTGTTTAAGTACTTCCGCAATACTTAGAGTTTGTTTTAGGATATTTTATACAAGGGTCTAAATCCTAGTTGTTTTCCTTCTTTAAGTACGATCTTGTGGTTGTATGGTTAGTGCTCTGCTAACTTATCAGCTTCCTTTCATAAAAATACTTCCAGATGCTTATAATGGCATACTAGTACTTTTATGGCAGGGTTAGTGTGCTTCTTTAGTGCTAGGGCCTTTTTAATATCGGCTATTGTAACAGCGAAGATCGTATATTTAGGTTTCCTGGTAAGTTATGCTAACGGGGTAGCTCCGATTATATAGATATCCATAGAAAGGGGGGCGAGTTGCTAGCTAGCAACTTCCTTTTAATTATCTACTGTTTCTTATTTAACTTTAGGTTTAGTGTTAGGTATAGAGTTAGTGTTAGATTTGGGTTTAGGTTCTTTAAGTATCCTTTTTATAGTAGAATACCAGTTCTTCTGGTACTTTTATATGTTAAGCTTAAGTTTAGGCTTCTGCTTAGTTTGGGGTAGTATAGTAGTTAGGGTTAGTTCGTGTGGTTTAGTATAATTTTTGGGTTCTTAGTAGAATTAGGTGGACTTTTTAGGTGTAGAGTAGACGTTAGTAGAAATTTTAGACTAATAGATCCTAGTGGATTTTTTAGATTTCAGTTTAGGGTCTACGCAGTAAGTCATAAGGCACTTCTGCTTGCAATAGGAGGCAGTAAATAGAAGCTTAAGGTTGTCCCAATTAATAGTTACCTTATATAGCTTTATTTAAGGTTGTCTAAGTATCATTAAGTAACCTAGAGTGGTAATAAAAAGCTTAATCAGTTCTTTGTGGTTTAGGTATTAGAGTCTTAGGAATACTATATAGGTAATACAGCCCAAGATAGTATATTTGCCATTAAATCCAAATACATTAATATGCCGGTCAAGGGGGGTCAGAGTAAAACTATTATCTTATATAAAGATCTTATTAATGAATCCTATACCACTAGCTCCTATATTAATTAGGACTTAAGTGTTAACCTATTAATTATTCTGCCGAAGACAATAGTTAATAGTTATGCTGTAATCCTAAGAGTTAGAGTTCGTGACATCTAAAGCATTTAACAAGATCCTAAGGCAGCGCCGTTCTAAAGAGCGACTTAGCTCCAGGACCTTCCTTTTAGAGGCGATTAGGGTGGAGTTCTTATAGCGTATTAGTTATAGCTTCGTCCTTATAAATAGTGCTTACTAGATGTAGGGCTGGAACCAGGTAGAGATTGGGGACGGTAACTAGAGGATTAATATGGTAAACGGCTGCTGGTGTTAGCCGTTTATAATTCGCGTTGGGGTATAGGGACAGAGCAGTAGTTAGAAAGGTAGGAGCTACTTCTATACTTAAAACAGAGGCCTAGCTTGGTGCGTCGTTCTTATTTAAAGGACCCTAGTGGGGCGTATCCTAGGGTTCTAGTGTCAATATCTATAGCGTTGGGGTGCTTAGGCTAAGATAATAACTTAGTAGACGTTTACGGGTTTATTATATTGTATTAAGGAGCGGACTTTAGTATTAGGCGTAGTATATTATTATATTGTTTATTAATAACGTTTGCGCAGGCGTTAAGAGCTCTTAGTAGGTCTATACCTATTAAGGAGGTTTTTAGTTTAGGGCTTAGGGATTTAATAAGGCTGTTAATTAGTACGGAGTCGTTCTAGCCTATTTCTTTTACGTAACGGTTAAATTCAGAGAAATATACTAGGAAGCTTTTTATTCCTTAAGTTATATAGTTTATCTTTCTCTAAGCAGTAGCTTGGCGGTTTAGGTTACCATATATAGCTTTAAAAAGTACAATTAGGCTTGGTACTAAGTTCGATTAAAGAGGTTTAATAAGGTTAGCTATATCTCCTCCTAATTGACTTAGGGCGTAGCAGAGTTGGTTAGCTTCAGTTAGGTAGCAGTTAGCGTTACTAGTTAGCTTATTTTTAAGCCGGCTTAGGAATGATCAGAGTTCTTATTATTTACCAGTAAATATTAAAGGGTCTGGTAGTCGTTCAGATCATTACAGTGCAGTAGTCGGTTCTATGCGAGGGCGTCCATAAAGGACTTCTATATTTCTACCAATTGTTCTTAGAGTGCGGATATAATGCCAACGGCTGTTATAGGGGCTTTAGGGTCGTTCTGCATTTCGGAGGGTGGTATATAGGGTTAACGCAACGTAGTATTACGGAGTGAGTATAAGCGATAATAATATATAGCGAAGTAGATATTATTAAGCTATATATATAAACTGTGTGATAAAGTCAAGACGTTATATAAGGAAAGGAAAGTAGGAAATAGGGGAAAAAAGGGTATATAACATTCGCTTAGTTGCTAGGTTAACGGGTACTGTGCTATACACAGGTAGGGTAGAGCTTAGGTAGCGGTTCTAGTAGAACTTAGCAGAATTCGGCAGTTAGAGGTCCTTAAAGTTACCAGTTAGTAACTCCAACAGTAGAGACGGCAGATTGCGGCGGAATACAGCAGATTGCTGTCAGATTACCATCTTATGGTCGGTCTTTGGTTGTTTAGTTGGTGGAAACAGGTGGATGTGTATAAGGTGTCACGGGGGTATCCCGTAACAATCTTAAAGAAGTTATCTACCTCAAAACCCTAATTATCTAAATATTAGGCGCTAGGTTTATAGCGGAGTTCTAGACTACTAGAGGCCTTAGCTAATTAGTCTATATTCTTTTTCTATTTATTATATAAGTGCCCCTCTAAGTCTTCCATACCTCCTTAGGTAGGTACTAAGTAGTCCCTAGAAAGCCCTTAGCCTTAGCTAAGTTATAAAAGAACTTATTTAGCTTAAATTAAACCCTACTAGTGTAACAGAACCTTGTAGTAGGAACTACGGTAGGTCCTATTATTGGGCTAGGTATATAGGTAAGAACAAATCAACAACGTAATAATAACTAGTGGAGTAGTTGCCCAACAGATTAACTCCAATTATATTCTAAGATTTACTACAAGGAGAGAACTATCTATAGTAGGGACTAAGGTCCTTTAAATACACAACTATACTCCTAAGAAATCCTCTCTTATATATAAGGTACGTGTT
>Ga0307507_10008903_pt1 | contig 13644 bp, 7 predicted proteins | sample 7_EM_MG_FD_207223 | JGI IMG/M metagenome (GOLD analysis project Ga0307507, IMG submission 207223) | Populus trichocarpa ectomycorrhiza microbial communities from riparian zone in the Pacific Northwest, United States - 7_EM | ecosystem: Host-associated > Plants > Roots > Unclassified | place...
ATATATGGACAGAGGTTATGTGGTCATTCGTGTCTCTGATTAGTCATCCTTATGATGACTTATCAGCCCCCTACTTAGGCACCGCGATCCTTACGATCCTTTGCTTTCTGTACCTATTAGACAAGAAGCAATCCATCAGTTAATAGGCCAATCAAGTGCACTTGGGTGATACCGACACTAAGAAAGTCGCCGCAATTATAAACTAGGAAAGCCCTAGCAATATATAAGACATTTAAGGATTTCTAGAATTCGCAAATTTCTATTAATAATTTATTAACCACTTCTTAGAAACTACTTAGCCGTTAATAAACCTAATAAGAAAGAATATAAAATTTAAATAGACTATTAAATACAAATAAGCTTTTAACAACCTAAAGTATTATTTTATAACTACTTTAATTCTCACCCACTTTAACCCTAACCTTAAATGCATTATTAAAACAGACTCGTCCAATCATGCGCTAGGGGGAGTATTGTTACAATATAATAAGGACAGTAAGCTATGTCCAGTAGCCTTTCTCTTCTAAAAACTCGCCCCTGCTAAATTAAACTATAAGATATACAATAAGGAACTGCTTGCAATTATTAGATGTTTTAAACAATGGCATCCTAAGCTTAAAGGATTGTTGTTCCTAATATATATATTAACGGACCATAAGAACCTACAGTACTTTATAACTATAAAGCAATTAACACAGCACTAAATTCGTTAGGCTAAATACCTCTTACAATTTAACTTTAAAATTATATATTAACTGGGTAAACTTAATTAGAAGCCTAATACATTAATATAATAATTATAGGACCTACCTACAAACGCTATAGATAAACAGATTACAAATTAATTACAGATCTTATTGCCTCCTAAACATTTTAAAAAACTACATCCTATATTCCTAGATATAGAACTTAACAGAAATAAATCAGAAGTTAATAAATAGGAAATAGAAATTAATAAGCTAATAAAATACAAATATAAGAACAATATATAGATAATAGATGTAATAAAAGCTATTTAAATAGGAAAATGACAGTATAAGGATATTATACTTACTAAATGCGAAATTTAAAATAACCGATTGTACTACTAACAGAAGATAGTAGTTCTGAATTCCAAACCCTTATAATTTAAGATACTCGAATTTATATACAACTCCCCTATAGCAGGGCACCCTAGCCATACGAAAATTTATAAAATTGTTTAACAAGCATACTACTGGCCTACGATGCACAACTATATACAAAAATACGTTTAAGCATATAGGATGTGCGTGCATGGGAAGACCTCTTATATAAAGAAGTAAGGAGTACTTTAACTGCTACTAATTCCAATACAAAGATAGCGCAATATCTTAATTAACTTTGTAGTTAACTTGCCTAACAGTAATAGGTTTATAAATATTATAGTAGTTATTAACCGCCTTATAAAAATGCGATATATAATTCCTATAGACTTAATTAATACAATATTAGTAGCCAAATGTTTTATTAAGTACGTCTTTAAGCTATATAGGCTTCTTAACACAATAGTATCCAGCTATAGAAGCTAGTTTATTTTAGACTTCTAGTAAGCTTTATATAAACAATTAAGCATTTAAATATAACTCTTAACTGTATTTTATCTAGAGACAGATAGCTAAACTAAAATCACAAACGTGATTATAGAACAATACTTATAAATATACTACTCCTACCTACAAAACAACTAGGAAAAATGGCTACCTTTAGCTAAGTTTACCGCGAATAATATAATAAACGTATTAATAGGTATAACGCTATTCTACGCAACCTACGGACAAGACCCTTAACTTGGATTTAAACCACAACCTAAAATCAACATAATAGGACCCATAATTAAACGGATTTAGTTAATTAACACACACAACTTCGCTGATTAAATAAAGCAGTTAACGGAACTATTATGAAGTGAATTAATATACACTTAAACGTTATAGGAATGGCATGCGAATAAAGGACGAGCTCCTATATAGGACTTTAAGGAAGGTAATATAGCCTACCTAAATACACGAAACCTAAAGACTTAACAGCCCTTAAAGAAACTTAATTAGAAGTTCGTAGGCCTATACTAAATTAAGAAGAAACTAAGCCTATACGCCTATAAGCTTAAACTGCCAACTAAGATGAAAATATACCTAATGTTTTACATAAGCTTATTGCAACCTTTAAAAGATAATCCTATAACTTATAAAGTGCCGCCGCTACCTCCTATAATTATTAACAACAGTAATAGTTCTTACTTTATTAACTTAATTAATAATATGTAATGGAAACTATAATCTAAACAATTTAAACTTCTTATTAAGTGGGAAGGATATAAAACACAAACCTAGGAAACCTATAACCAGATTAAGGCTAACGCGCCTACCTTAGTAAAAGAGTTCTATAAGAACCATCCTTTACAGCCTACTTTAGCTAGATGGATATAATATAAAGGTAAATAACTACCACTTAATATAAAGACACAAAACATAATAGTAGGAAACTCAAAATTAAAAAGAACTTAAAATATATCACAACACTTATAACGCAATAAGTTATAAATTCTTAACTAAATTAAATTATTTTAGACCTTTGGCTAAAAAGGGGGGGTACTATAACGGGACTAGCCTAGTTACAGTAGGAATATCTTAGTAAAACACTTAACAGATAACTGTATAAAACTGTTTATAAACTATTTATAACTATCTATAACTGTCTACAACTATCCGTGATTATCTGCCGTAATCTACCGTTTTCTACTAAGTTCCGCTAACTTAATTAAATTCCACCAAATTCCACTAATATAATGGAATTTGGTTGAAACTTGTTAAAATCCGCGTGGGCTTATGCCTATACGTCTACTGCCAAGACCCTAAATATTTAGTTATAAGTTTCCTATATTCCTTTCTCTTCTTTACGCAACGTCTTGTTCTCTTCAAGAGCTATATACCCTTAGATTTAGATAGAATTTATATTATTCCTTCAAATCTTCCCTAAAGCCTCTTCGCGCCCTTACACTATAATACCTACTAACGCTATAAATCGCGCCGCTATAAATCCTATAATAAGCTATAGCCTCTTTAGGTCCCTACCTAAGCCTAGCAACATTATTTACTTAACTTTATTATAGATCTCCCTAAGTCTAAGACTCCTAATAGTATAGAGTGCAACTCTGTTTTTATCTTTATAGACTGTTTTATAAAGCTAGTGCGCTACTATTTAGTATATAAGATAATTAATGCTACGCAACTTGCAGAACTCTTATTTAGAGTCTTTATATAAATAGGGCCCCTAGATAATATTGTCTTTAATAGGGGTAGCATATTTATAAGTAAGTACTGGAGTACTATATACTACTATCTCTACGTTTAGCGTAAGCTTAGTACCGTATTTTACCTATAGATAGCTAAACGGAATACTAAAACTAGGGGCTTAAGGCATACCTGCGTATATTTATAAACTAGAAATAGTCTAATTAAGCCTCCCTACTTAATAAAGCAGCCTTTGCCAATAACTCTAAGGTCTATACTATAATAAAGTGTTCCCCTATTAAGCTTACCTACGGCCAGCTGCCAAATATCCTAGATGTCATGGAGCGAGTATAAGCGGTGATAATATATATCAAAGTAGATAATATTAAGCTATGTATATAAACTGCGTGATGAAGTCAAGACGTTGCGTGAGGAGAGAAGGTAAGGAAACGGGAAGAAAGGGTATATATCGTTAGTTTGGTTGCTTGGTCGATATATACACGGAGCAGAATAGGATTCGAGTAGCGGTCCTGGCAGAACTTGGCAGGATTTGGTGGGCTTGGCAGAATATGGCAGAATGCGGAAGATTGCCGTCAGATTGCCGTAGATTGCCGGTAGATTGCCATCAGATTGTCGTCTCGCGGTCGGTCTCTTCTTGCTGCGTTGGTGGAAACAGGTAGAAACAGGTGGACGTGTATAAGGTGTCATGGAGGTGTCCCGTAACACTAGATGGCGTCTAAGACGCCTAGCAAGGTGGGGAAAGGCCTAAGTTGACAAATATTAAACTTGTAGAGACGTATCTATAACGCCTGCGCCTTATATGTAAGGCAGCGGCGGTGTTGATAATATACGCCTAACAGCTTTAGGCAAAATACTATAATTGTTACTATCTGGCCAAGCATTTTGCCGTTAGTAAATAAGTCCTGCTCTCTTCTAAGAACATTTATATAAAATGTCCCTATAAGAAGCTTAACAGCAAGTTTATGGGACCGTTTTAGATCCTATAGTGTATAGGGCAGCAAGCTAGATCTAACTCTATATCTCTTATTACACTATTAAAACGAAATTAGATAACTTGTTAGAAAAGCTAATCTTATACTTAATTTTAAAGTTAGTTAATACGCCAAGACTAAAGGTAATCAAATTGGCTATTTTTATTAAATTTATAACTAGCTTAAACTAGCAAGTAGATTATCTCAATATACTATTAAAACGATAACTTAACTAAAAGTAGTACCCGTGACGTTTTAATTTTTATAAACTTAATTAATACTACCTAGCTAGCTAGGTGGCCGATAGCACGGTATATAGGTAGGCAAGTAACCTAGCCGATTTTAACTAGCGATTGCTAATAAAACAAAAATTCCCTTAAAACTAAGATAATAAACTATATAGTATATATTATTATAGTCTAAGTTAGTAAAAGTAATAAAGAGTTCTATTTCTTTATACCTGCTATTATTTTAAATATTAAACTCTCTTTAGGAATAAAATCATTAGTTTTTAGTAGAGAGATAATTAAGATTTATATGGTTTTAGATTTTATAAAAATATAGTAGATTTCTATGCTTTAAAAAGTGGGCAGGTATAGAAAGATAGTAATAATAAAGAGTTCTAGCAAGTTTAATTATACTATTTATATAGTCTATAGTTTATTATTAAATTTTTAAATTTTTAAATGATTTTTGGTTTTGTTAGCAATTTGCTAGTTAAAATTTTCTGAGTGCTTTGCCTACCTATGCACCGTGCTGTCAGCTACCTAGCTAGCTAGGTAGTATTGGTTAAGTTTACAAAAACTAAAACGTCATGGGTAGGGTTAGCCGCAACTAAAAAATTATATCTAAATATTAATTAAGTGAATATTTAAGCAATATATAATATAGTAAGCTAGATAGCCGTACTAGAATTAGAAGGATATCTATCACATATTAGGGGGGCTGATTTGGCGCGGTTACGACCCGGGTTAATACGAGGTTAGGGCTACCCCTACTAATAACGCGCCCGAACCCCGCACGAGGTCGCGCAGCGACCGCCCCCAAGTACTTTCGCACGCGATTTTAGGCGAAAAGGTATATAATTTGTGTTAAATCGGTACTTCTGGACGGTCGCGTAATGTTGCTCTGAATTTATAACACCTAAATGGGCTCTATTCCTACATTAAGGCGTCTTAGTCACTATAGTGCAGTCCTATATTAAGACGTCTCGGTTATTAGAGTATAGTCCTACATTAAGGCGTCTTAGTTACTAGAGTATATAGTCCTACATTAAGGCGTCTCGGTTACTGCAGTGCAGTCCTATATTAAGACGTCTCGGTCACTAGTAGAGTCCTACATTAAGGCGTCTTGGTTACTGCAGTAGTCCTATAGTAAAATAGTATTATATATATATATATACTGCTTAATACAGAGCCTTTTTCTCCCTTTCCCTCCCCCGCCTAGTAGTTAGATATTCTTATAAAGCTAATCTAAAGAACGCCGGCCTTGTAGCTGTTCTAGCTGGTTAATAGCCTGTCTCTCATCTCTTGCCGTACCGTCTTCTACGCGCCGTCTTATATCCTTAATTATCCTACGGCGACGGCTATAGAATATAGCCTCGCTGTTAACCCGCCAGCGTGCCCCCTAGCAGCGATTGAGAGCTTTAATTAACGGCCTACCTGCTAGCCCTAAAGTCCACTTGGCCCAGAGCTGGAACACCAAATTACCGCCCTAAAGCATCTTATATTTCCTTGGCGGCGCCTGCGGGTTAAGGATAAATGGGAAAGGTTAAGCGTTAGCTTGTGGCAGCTGCGGCGGGGGTATAGTAGAAGCTTGCGGCAGCTGCTGCGGGGGTATAGTAGACGTTATAGTAGACATTATAGTAGACGGCTGAGCAGGCTCTGCGGCAGTAGATAGTTAAGGACCTCTTAGTATCTCTCTAAGGGTCGGATATATGGGAAAGGGTTTATCCAAAGACGGAATCTGGCCGTTAACGCGTTTAGGAACGGACGCGGGTACGGGCACGGGTACGGGTACGGATATAGGTATGGGTATAAGGCCGTCCAAAGACAGACATATAGACTCTGTAGGCCCTATCCAGATACCCATCTTCCCTTGCTAGATCCATATAGGTATAAATAATGCTGATAACCTTTCTATCTCGCTAAGGCGTTCTAAGATCGTCTGCATGCGTAATTAAACCCCCTTTATCTCTGAAATCGCGGCCTCGTGTCTTAGCTTAGCTACGGCCTTATAGGCAGGCCAGTATTTCCGCATTATTATCTCGTCTGGCGTAACTACGCTGGCTAGTAAGCTTTCTACCTACGCAGCAAACCTCTGGTACTCCTCACAGCCGAAAAGGGAGTCCTTCTATAGGGGGTAGAGTGGGAACTACTTGCGTAGGATTACTAAGTCCTGTAATAGGATTACCCTAAGCGCGTAGAGGAGGCGTAGAAATCCTAAGCCTGTAAGGTCAAGCCGTACAACCTTATTATTGGCCTTCTCTGGGTAGTAGGTCTCCATGCGTTTTAGCCAGATGTTGGTCTTAGGCCATATCTTTAAGTAAAGGGCCTTCTCTGGCACCTCTTACGCGTGGGGGAGAAAGTAGCCCTTTCCTTCCTTTAGGAAGCTAGCGATCGACTATATAAACGCGCGAGGTAGATAGCTAAGGTAGGCTCCTATTATCGCGTCTATATTCCAGCGTCCGGCCTGTCTAATTTGGGTCTCCTTAACACCGCTAAGCTTGGCGTGCCGGACGCTCTGCTTACAGGCGCTATAGGTCTTCTCCTTTAAGTAAATTCCTACCCCCTAGAATATCTTCTTATTCTATTTAAATTGCGTATAATAGCTTAACGGCCGTTGCGGTACTTTAATGCTACTAGGGAAGATATACAGATTATAGTAGTCCTCTAGCTGCCAAAAGGATAGGAAGCTCTTAGCGCCGTCCTTGCCCCAGTAGTTAAAGAAGTAGAAGGCTATTGCAGAGAGAGGGCAGAGGATAGGGTTAGTATTATGTATATAGCCTATATACTCAACCTTGCCGTGTTGATTCTGCTTCCCCTGTGTTATTGACATAATTATATATGGCGCTAGCTTGTCTGGTTTAGGCCCTTTATTCTCTAATTTAATAAGGATAAGGTTAGTAAGCTAAACGTCCTATCTACTCTCACCCTAGGTAACGGTAGTATGGCCTAAGGAACGGGTTAGAAAACGGTAGCCGTAAATACTCTATATGGACCGTAATATACAAACCTAATAAATACTTAGCCGCAGTTCGAAGGTAAGACTTGACTAAACCCAGTATCTTAGAGCCCGTCTCCCAGCACTAAGTAATTGCCTTTTTAAGCCCTTTAACGTTGTAGCCGCCAGTAATTATAAATAGGCCTTGATTGATAAAGTTAACGCGTTGAATCTGGTCCTTGTTGCGGCAGACGCTGTCTAGTACTGCCGAGAGCTTCGCCCCCCATAGCGGCTATGAGGTCTTGCCTTCTGACTGCTACGCGTAGAGCTTAGTAATAGCGGAGACGTAGCTATTTATAACTGAGTATTGGATGGTCTCGTTAAATAGGGCGTCTAGGGCCTCCTTATCCTATATCTCTTCCTCCTTTATAGCTTCCTCCCCTGCGGCAGCGGCTACCCCTGCGGCTGCCTTTCCCCTTGGCGGCCCTCCTATGGTCATCTTCTACCTCTTCTTTGCCCGCTTGCTATCTTTCTATATCTCTTTCCATTTTAACTTCCGTTTTTAATAGCCAGCGGCCTGCGATTCTTAATTAATGACTTACTGCTCTAAAAATAAGTAAAGCTTATCTTCTGTTACCTGGGCGCTGTCCGTATTGCCTTCCAATCTTGTATACCAGTCCTCCCACTCTTTTTGCTTTGGCTCGTACGCCCTTATAGTATTCTTCGAGCGCTAGGCCTTATGAATATCCTATAGCCGTGCTGTTTGGGCCTTGAATTCGTTCTAGAGGCTATAGGGGGAGGAGGCTAGGGGGGCTTCTGTAGTAGACTATAGGGTAAGAAGATTCCTAAGAGACTCTATATCTATAAGAGGTAAGGGGGTAGACGCGTAAACGCGGTATAGGTAAATAAAGCTACCAAACGCGTAAATATCAATGGAGAAGGAGAAGAAGAGGGCTCTATATTATAGAATTAGAATTATAGCAGGCCTTTCTATATAAAATTAGAAGCCCTGCGCGAGCCAGAAGCCAGCGCGGGCATAAGAATAGCAGAGGGTTGGAAAATAGGATTGTTAAGGCAATAATAAGGTTAAAGGCGCGTGATAAGGACCTTTATACTAACCTAGTACTAACCTAGGCCTCAAAAACGCGTCTGAAAAGTAGGGGCCACCACCTAAGGGGGGGGGTAATGTTTGGACGATATATCGCGGACCTTAGGGGGTTGTGCGTAACCTGAGGTTACGCCAAGCCTAACCCCAACCTCTGATACCTAAGCTTAGACCCATAGAACTCGGTTACCCCACTAAATCGGTTACTACGGCACTAGGTTTGTAGTTAGTACTTGGCAGCGCAATTGTCTAACGCGCCCGCTCCACTTATAAGTCCCTACCTCCCAGCTTCCCTAAACCCAGCCTATCTTCCTCACACTTTTCTTAGATAATGGAGATGTAACGTTAGAAGAGCTTCACTACCACGTATGCCTCTTGGGAAGGCCTATAAGGGGCACGGGGCCAGAAGGGTTAGCTTCTAGAAGGCGGCGAGACAAAGGACGATCCTGATAGCGTATAGCAAAAGCAATGAAACAATTCAAAAGCTGCCGACATTGCGGCATACACCACTCGGGTGGTGGCTTCTATGACCAGCGGTCATTGGGTGAACCGCTTGCGTCACCTCGTATAGGACCACAGTCGAGATGAAGATTTTAGCCCTGTTGACGACGAGCACTCCTTAGCTTCAAAAGCCTCGTCAGATGTCAACCCTATACATGAGGAGTGTCCGCTAGCGGCAAATTCGGGCGTCGAGGCTGGCTCTCAGTCAAGCTTGGGGGCGATGCACATATTACTTGTGCTTACAGTCGAGGACAGTCTCGTCCACTGACAACTAAACTTCAACGCCTTGAAGCACTTCAAAACACATACTACCTTCTAGTCCTTGGCATGCGTGCATTATCGTTTGAAGGCTAGCCTTTCAGGGACATACCAGATGCACCGCCTACCTTCCGGATTTAACAGCAAAGACTTCATGCATCTGTTTGCGGATTGTATCCTTGTAACACTCTAACAGTTGAACGTCATTGGATCAATTGCTCCACATCTGGCTATGCCGCCGCTGGTGTACTACACACCTCCATACCGATATGAAATGAGAAGGCTGAAAACATTGGTTGTGAACAGACAGCCTTTCATAAACCAACATCCTTCAGTGGGGGCTGGCCACGGCAATAGAATCCCACTTACGGGCTGTTCGCCGAAACCTGTCGGCTGGCCTATCTCAATGGGTCTCGTTCCTCCTAGCGACCATGTCTCCTCCACGGCTGACTTTATTATAAAGAGGGTTGAGATTGTCTCTTCGGTCTCCACGTCTACTTTTATATTAGAACAACCCTCTCCTAAATAGTCTCTATCCGTTTATCCCCCAGGTCTTAATATCGCCGTCAAGATGATTGCCACAGCAAAGCTCGGTAGCCTTTTCTTTTTATCATGCTTGAGCACGTTCGCAGTCGCGCAAGAAACAAACACTAGTTCTGAGATCAACCACCATATTGACCTTAGCACAACAGATAATATTCTAAAGCACGTTTTTCTAGGCGTTATATTGGCGACACGTTCGTACTGACACTTCCGTAGGAACGCGGAGTTCTCGATTACCTGCATCCAGTGCTCTGCCGTTGGCGACTTCAGCCTGTCCGGAGGTACGAAGTTCTCCTTGCCCGACTCGAACTTTACCGGTCTTCCGTTCGATTTCATGGATGACTGGGTCGGAGCGGTCGTTGAAGACTTTAAAGTTCATATCGAGCTTGACATCGTCTTGAAGCCTACCAGTCCTACCAACGAGATTACCATACCCCTTCTTGGCCAGACTGGCTTGACTTTTCCTGAAAAAGCAAGTGTAAAGACCAGACAAGCGGTACATGTGCTGAGTTTTGCAGATCGGAAGTATCTTTGACATAAATTGGACCTTTGATCCTGTTCTACACGGCTGGGTTAATTCCAGCAAGCCCGCTAACTTTAGCTACGGCTTTGAACTCGAGGTTAGCACTGCCTACTTCTCTCGTTTCCCGCTTCTACTTTGATTCGAAGCCCGGATCGTATATCCGTCGTACACCTCAGCCCCGAACCAAAGCCTAACAACCTCTTTCTTGCTCACCTCAAACCACGAATCAAATCTAATCTAGTTTCTCTATCCACAGATACCTGCCAAGTCTGCCGTCTGGATCCCAGTCTTCCACCTGGACAACATTACCTCCATCAACTTCGACAAGTCTACGATCACGCCACTGAATTACACCTCTCCCGATCCTAATGATGACTTTACCTTTGAGCTATCTTTCCGGCCTATCTTTAAAGTCTCGGGTTCGGTGGTGGGTCTATCAACAGGCTTGGACGCAGAGGTCTTTGCCGACGTGCCAAAACTTGACATCGCTGTCAGCCAAGTCTCCAACGTCACCAAAGACTGTAAAAATGCTCCGGCTGGTACTTCTTTGGACCATATCTTTCACAACTTGACGCACGTTGTACCTACACTGAGTTATGACGTTGGATTCAACGCCACGGATGTCAATACGGAAGTGTTCCAGCTGGGAAATAACACGACGCTACCGACGAGTTGTCTGGACTTCCTGCCGAGCGCAAGTGCGCTGGGGCCGGTGCCAGACTCTAGCAGTGATGGTCAGAGGCTTGGAAGCCAAGTCTCTATGGTGTGGGTTGCGCTTGCCTTTATGGTTTTAGGATTGATTTGAGTCTCTTACTCTAGTGTTTATGCAGTGGGAGCTCTATTCAGGCTGAAGATGTGAAATAATTTGTGAATTATCTCTAGAGACTGGCACCTATGAAATTGCAGCGTAATTGCCGAGGACTACTTTGACTACATGTAAGGGACAGTATCTGCCATACGCGAGTACCAAGTCCCGTGTCTCGTAGTGGCCTTTACCAGCCTCACATCCAGCGTGGGCGAAAATTAAGCGATAAGATCTGATAAAATTATCGTTATCGTATCGTATCATTACATAATTATCGTTTCGAATTCGATAAATATTATATGACTTTAGAAAATTTAGAGCCTATACTTTTAATATATAGCCACTTAACAGCCTAATATCCTTAACTTTCCTACCAATTTCTACTCTTTTAATTTCTACTTCTCTTTATATAAGATACTATAAAATAAAATAAAAGTAGTAAAAAAGAAAGGAGACCCAGCGGTTTAAATTTAGTAAGTTTTATTTATTTCTTATCCTCTAGTTCCATAATCCGATTCTCACCCTCTAGTGCTCCCACTGCCGCTGCTATAGGCTAAGAATTTTTATCATACGACGAACATTAAGCTCTATAATCCCCCTACTTATAATTTCCACAGCACCTACCACAGAACCCTAGGAGACTCCGACACTTAGTAAAGGGGCAAGGGCCTACTGGATAATGCGGAGTCGCCGTATAATCCTTATATAGCTAACATTAATTAGCTCTCTACCTTATATAAGTAATATAGGTTACTTATAATTGTATTTAAAGATCTACGGCTTTAAACTAGAATTGCATTTATATATAAAGGCCTCCCTATCTATACCCACTTCTCTAATACCCCTTCCACCTAAGCCTCTATATTAATTGCCAGTAAAGCTTCTACCCTCTTCTACTTATCCTAAAAGTAGTTAGTTATATAGGTATATTATATAGAGAGGAGAGTTACTTATAGTATGGTAATATTGCCGGAGAATCTCTTATATGGTAGGACGGGAAGTATACTAGATAATTATATTTCCCAATTTTTAATAAAGGACGACGTTGGTGGGATTTAAACTTATAATCTATTAAGTTTAAAGTTAGTATATATTTATATACGCTACCTATACGCCTTTAATGGTTACCTTTTACTTAAATTAATTTTATTTATATATCTTATACCCCTACCCCTTAGTCTTATATAATATATCTCTTATCCCTTGCAACGGTGACGTCCTACGAGAATTGGACCGTACGCAGAATACCAAAACACCAGAATCAAAAGTACGCGTATAACCTACATAGATTTAAATATTATACATTAATCAACTATGCCTTCCAATCGTACTTCTAATGATATAGACTTTGTTCCACCAACTTAATATTTAATTCCACCGACTTGGAAGGCAAAAGAACCCCCCCTGCAGCCGTAGCCGTTGCCCTCCTTTAAGCCCCTATATATTAACGATTTCAACAACTATAGCACCCCAAATCTTCCTTCCAACCTTAATCTACATGACCCTCTTACTATATTTAAGCTCTTCTTTACCAATATAATTATGGATAAGCTTACAGAGTGGACGAATAAATATATGGAGCTTTATTCTACGGAGGAAGAAGATAAGCTTTTGTAACCATGGAAACTAATAAATAGGCAAGAATTATACGCCTACTTTAGCGTGCTAATTTATATGGGTATTACTATAGAATCTTCTATTAAGAACTACTGGGGCGATTTAGATCCAGCCGGCGTAGGCTATATAGTTAAAAACTATATAAGCCTTATAAGATTTTAGTAACTTAATTACTACTTTAAATGTACAAAACCTTGGCTAAAGGAAGATTCTACTCTACAAACTATATATAATAGGGTTAATAACCTTTCTAAACACCTCTAATTAAGATATCGCAAGCTTTATAACCCCCGAACTTACCTTATAGTTAATAAGACAATATAACGCTTTATAGGACGCGCCTTGGAAAATTTTAATATTCCATTAAAACCAACGCCTAAAGGCCTTAAGATTTGGGTATTGGCTAATAAGGGCTATATACTTAATTAGTTATACTACGCCAAAGGTAATAAAAAGGGCCCTATAGATCTTAATACTATATTTACAAAGGAGGAAGGCTTTTTAAAGATATAGGCAGTTATACTTAATACTATATTTACAAAGAAGGAAGGCTTTTTAAAGATATAGGCAGTTATACTTAATCTACTTACATCGGCAAAATATGGTACCCTTTCAATGGCCTCAATGGTTAGTGGTTGACGCAATTGGCGCGCAGTTAAGGTCATTTAGCAACTCGACCGACTAGCCTATATCGTGTTTTTTTGACACGCAGCCTGCGCGCAGCCTGCGCGCAACCTACGCGCAACCTGCCAGTAATCTGCGCATTTGGCAACCATAATTATATTTACCTCTTTTATACTAATAATATATTTTAAATAAATAAAAGCTACTTTAAAGCTATTTATAAGGCTAGCAAAATAAATAATATTATTTTAGATAATTTAATA
>Ga0307507_10008904_pt1 | contig 13642 bp, 22 predicted proteins | sample 7_EM_MG_FD_207223 | JGI IMG/M metagenome (GOLD analysis project Ga0307507, IMG submission 207223) | Populus trichocarpa ectomycorrhiza microbial communities from riparian zone in the Pacific Northwest, United States - 7_EM | ecosystem: Host-associated > Plants > Roots > Unclassified | place...
CTAGCTAGAGGAAATAATTGGGAATGCACACAAACTTGAAATTAAACCCTAAAATTATTATTATAGAGCCAGGGCCTCTATTTAAATGTTAATAGTGTTAGGAGAAGGTAAAATTGGGAGGTAGCAAAGGATAATGAAAGTACATATGCGCGAAACAGTGCGTAGTGAGGAAATAAGGATAAACGCATTAATTGTGCAATCTGATGAGTATGTCACAAGACTCGACGAAACCATTCCCGGATTGAAGGGCATTGACAACTATCAATGCATCACCATCGAAGAAAAATAGACTGTAGCAGGCCATGCGGCTTGCCGCCCTACGTCGTTATAGATGAGGTTGAAGTGACAATTGGTCACGTGTGACACTTTCAATCAACTCACAACAGATGTTGTCGAGAACAGACGACGAAATGGACGTCGACGAGGACTTCGTTGAGGGCGTAAGCGACGAAAAAAGCGACGGCTTAGAACAGAATTCAGAAGAAGATGCCGAGGGCGAGGAAGACGAAGAGAACGAGGACGATGCACCCAACCCCGAAGAAACGTATGGGAAGGAGATTGAAGGAGATTTCGAGTGGGCATTTCTCTTTAAACAACGGAGCGAGCGGGAGCGGATTGACAAAGGATTGGGATTTCAGCATTGAGGAGAAGGAGGCCGGGTTCTGCGATGACCTAAGGGAAGCCTCTGATATTGGCCGGAAACGCAAACGGGTGAGTGAGCCTGCGTATGCTCGCTTTTTTGCTAAAACCCCCACAGAAAGGCCGAACGACGGGGCCAGTCCTCTCTCAACAGGTTCGTTCCCTTATTGGGGATGGGAATCAGGCGTATGTGGACAGCAACCTCCCTGAAGCGATTCGGATTATGCAAGAGGTCATACGCATTGAACCGCGCGCGGAGTGCATGGTCTGTGCTTGCACAGTGCTATGAAGATATAGAACAAGGGCAGAAGGCGCTTCAGCTTAGGATTATGGCGGCTCACCTTCGACACGATGCGGATGAGTGGGATTGATTGGCAAGACAGTCGAGGGAACATGGGTATAACCAACAGGCGTTATACTGCTATCGAAAAGTATACAGTCTCGACCCGACAAATGTCAACGCGTTGTGGGGTCGAGCATCATTGGCAAAGGAGATCAGGGACTTTCGGACAGTAAGTTCATTCATACTCATCTTATTACTACATTAACGTTGCCTTCAGGTCCGCAATGCATTCACCGCAATTCTTAAACGGTTTCCACACGACCTGAACGTTCTCCGCGAACTCCACACCATCCTCGTCGAGCTCTCTGAACTCCCAACTTGTGCCGACCTCCTCCAAGCCGTGTTCGAGCACTACCAATGCATCTACCCCACCCCCTCCGAGACCATCTTCACCAAACTTGACCTGCTCCTCTTGGCGGACTTGTACAACGCCCTCGGGGAACACGAAAAAGCAGCCCAGATGATTAGGCGCGGAACCTGTTGGTTGCAAGGGAGGGCCGAGCAGCGGTATTGGGATTTGTGTGAGGATGATAGGGAGTATGATATGGATGGGTGGCCAGGGAGAAGTGCGTTTGGGGAGGGAGGTGGGATACAGGCTGGGAGGTTCGATTTGGACACGAATGTGCCTCATTGGTTGGCGGTTGCGAGGATCAAGATGGGGGAGGTTGAGGAGGGAAAGGTAAGTTTGGTTCTCTTGGTTGTGGGAGAAGCTGATTTTCGTTGGTTAGTTCCATGTGAATGCGGTCTTGGCAGAAGATGTCCTTGATTACGCGGTCCTCTTTGCTGAGATTGCAGATGCATACTTTGAGAGGGAGATGTACGCGGAGGCAAAGCCTATCTACGAGCTCCTTGGAGCTGACCCTGCGGTATGTGACTCCCAATACGTCTTTTTTAAAAATGGCACTCGAAGACAAGCAGTATTTTTATTCTCTTACAAACAGCTGCATGCATGAAGATGCTCGAAGAACTTCGTGAAGCTGCAGAAGTCTACGAACACAGTACGACTTTCTTACTTGGCAGCTGATTAGCACACTTATCGACACTTATCAAGTCCGACAGGCTGATCCTACGCACAACAACGCCAACCTGAAGCTTGCCGAATTTATGAGATGCTAGGTGAAACTCGACAGGCTTTAGAGCTAGCATATGAAGGTATGCAGTAGTTTTCCCATCCCCTCCCATCCTCAACTCAATGCCTCCCAGTCATCGACTCCTGCAAAAAGTGCACAAAAGCACCAGTGACCCAATCCGAAGGCGACCCCACCACAGCCTCTCTCTTTGCCGAAGAACGTACCCTCGCCAAATCCAAAGCTAACGCTATGCGTGCCCAGAACCGGCTAACGCAGCTGAGGGAGCTGGAGGCGGCCAAGGAGAAAGAGGTGATGCAGGGGTATTGGAGGATAAGGGAGCTGTGGGCAGGTGTGATGGGTGGGGATGAGAAGTGAGTGTGTGGATCGTCGAGGTGGAGAAGCTTGTGGATATGTTTAGGGAGACGAGGAATTTGTTTTTGACTAGTCGGGTGGGTTGTCTTTTATGCTTCAGGGTTGGGCGATGGGCTGGTCAATACGACGTCGCAGATGAAATCCTTCAACATATCATGGTCTCAAACGCATATCAAGCTCGTGAGCGACAGGACTCTATTCGACTGGCAATCATCACTCCCATTCATGGAATTATACAAATGACTGTAAATTATAATACATGAGAAATGAGTGCTACTATGCAAAAAAAGTTCTTTTTTAAAGAAAGGATTCAGGACACCCTGGTGACCCCAGCAGCACTGTCATCAACGTCAGAAAGTAAGATCTTAGAAATAATGTGGAAATCATACGGAAGGGTAACTGTCTCACCGGCATCATCTCTGATGACCAAGAGCTGTGTGCCCTGAGATAAGATGTTCGTTCAGATTTTTAAAAAAAATTAGGGCGACACATAAACTTACATCTGGAAGGCGGCTGGAGGAATTCACAGTCGCGTAGATGATTTGGCCCGTGGAAGCCCAGTAAAAAACACGAGTGCCAGCCTGTGTGAAGTGAGCACATGAATAAAAAATTGCAGTAAAGATTGCTAACAGGGAATGTGTTCATAGCTTTAATAGAAAGTGGTGATGGGAGTAGTGACCTGAAGAGAACTTGACCAATACCGTTATTTATGTGCGAACGAAAGTCGACACCGCGATCGCAAAGTCATAGAACATTCGGTGATAGGATTTTGCAAAGGAGCCCAAATGAGAAAGACATTTGCATTCGAAAACGCAAGCAGTGACATGAGTGTGAAGTGATTGAATTGAAACAAGGCTAGCGGAAATTAAACTCAGTGAAGGCACAGCGACGATAGCACTCGTTTGTGATTGATTCCCTGAGGCCGAAGGCATTACGGATCGCTTCCAGATCTCCGAAGTCAATGGGAAATGAATGTCAGGATATCGCCAAGAAAAAGATGCGTGCTCTTGCTTCGCGGAATTGGAAATCCATGCTGAGGAATTAAATTTGGGAGCCCAATCTTGAAAGCTGGTCCAGATAATATCAGTGGAGCGAGATGAACGAGTTGAAAGAGGCTTATGTGACGGACCCAAGTGGAGATAACTTTTAACTGCCACGTGCCCCCGCAACACATGCACAATGAGCATGTTAAGGAATGTTAAGGAATGTATTTTCTACATTCGATGGATTCATTGATCCAGATTTCAGAACAGACACGCTGATCGAAGAGGTGTTGATCGAGAACTGCTACGTGAGACCATCCCCCTGCGCACTTACACCCTCTCCCATCCATTACCCCTTAAGCCCCTGAAAAAAATACCATGCTGGCCTTCATATCTCTGATCACAAAATTCCGCAAGATCACGACAGAAAGCTTGCACGTAGTATACTGAAAAAGTGATACCTCAAGTTCTGCTGAAATTGATACCGGCCAGCAGGTTTCAGCCAATACCTTACTCCTCTAGTGCATTGCGGATGGCCCCGGTGTGGATCTACTGTCTATTTCAATTCATGATGAACTAATACCTTTCACTTTTGATGATCGGTACATATCTATTATCCTGTTAAACTTTATGGTTAGCTGTGGATACCTACCGTATCCCCCAGTTTTGAGATACAGGGTGGATATTTACTGTCCGCTTCGAATTTATTGTGAGTCTTGGATGCTCACCACGTTGCTCATTTTTGAATACACAGTGGATACCCACTGTATCCCTTTTTTTATCAGAAGGTGGATATACACCTTCCGCTTCAAAATTACTGTGGGCTGTGGATACCCACCGTTTTCCCACATATTTGAAGATGCAGTGCATAGCCACGAATACCGCCATTTGAATACACAGTGGACACCCACCACATCCCCTCATTTTTGAATACACAGTGGATACCCACCATATTGCCCTTTTTGTGATGATGCTCATCAAATTTTTAATACGCAGTCAATACCCACCATATCCCCCATTTTTGAAATATGCATATATATATGGTCCACTTCAAATTTATGGTGTCGCTATTTCTTTATTTGCAGTGGATCCCCACCAGATCCCTCATTTTATAGAAGGTGGATATCCCCCCTCTGCTTCAAAATGATGGTGGGCTATGGAAACCCACCTTTTTTGAAGATGCGGTAGGTATGCTGGAGTCAGTCATACACAGTTGGAGAGGGGCTACTACCAATATCTTCTTCGACCTTTCCTTCTTCACGAAATAAAGAATATATTCTTGTTATCGCCACTCTTTCATCATTGATCAAAACCGGACGATGAGAAAAATATATTCACAACCGAAGGTCAAATATTGAAGTGACTAGGTCACGTGCAATTACGGATCAATATCGCTCGTCAGCAAGGCAGACGTTGTCCGCGCAATTAAAAAGTCATAATAACTCAGATATAGATTCTGAACTCTGGAGACATTACTTTAGATACTATAATGTCGCCCTGCGCAAACCATTTTCATTCATTTACAAACCGAGAGCAGAGGGCCTGCAACTCAAGATTCACCGTCTTTCAGCCTTTCTCGTTCAAAGGAGTCATCCCATCGTCAAACCGGACATCCACAACACCAACAACAACAACGTGTCCGACCACATCGTCCATCCAAGCGCCGAGCTCTCAAGCGCATTTGGGTATGGAGGGAGTAGGAGTTCGTGCGAGCTGTTTGATGGTCTGAACGCGATCTCTTATACTACTAATGTTCGGGACTAAAATTATTATCATCGAACCAGGGCCCCAGTACTGTTAGGGATTTCATGCACAAGCCCACTTTAGTGCATTTTTCTACGTTTAGTCATACATAATTCACTAATACTTTGTTGAATTTATCGCCCTCCTCAGTTTTCATGGATTTGCACGGCATAAAGAAGAAATTTCCTATCATTACTTAGATTGAACTTGGTACCCAAAAGAAGGAGAGGCAAACCCTATCTTAATTACTTTGTCATTTGACTGTCAAATGACAGACTAATTAAGTTAGGGTAACGAACGAAACACCAAAATTTCCCCAGCCCTGAGCTGCAAAGACGACGGTCATCATACGACCACGACTTTTCACGGGCGCAAACTCCGACGTTATTATCGCACTTACTTAGTGATTGATCGCCATCAATGGCAACCCTCATCTACAAGAAACGATTAAATTTACACAGTAGATCAAAAAAATGTTAGGAACTCACACATCCGTTTACGGCCAACCAATCAAAGAGCAGCTGACCAAAAAGGCTTCCAACTGGGCCAGCGACCTTTACGTAGAGATCCTGATTCTTGTTGAGCTTTTGCCCTGAAGCCGGCGACGAGGTTAGTAACATAGGGGAGGTACTTCGGCAGGAACTTCTTCCATAGATGTAGCCCAATATTGAGGAAGCGATATTGATCGCTAAAAGGTCGTATCTGGAAGTGGGGTGAGCACCTTCGACTGCACTCGCTCAAGTCTGATGCACACATCTGTAAAGAAGCCAACACCAGCTGCACAGCACACTTTGGCTTGAAACCACCTTTACAAGGGATCGTCAGAGACGATTAAAGAGGTGATATCTGTAGAGGATGAATCTTACGAGAACCTGGACGTATCAACCCTCGCTAGTGCAGCACGGCGTCGCTTGTCTATCCTGCCATTATTCATTATGTATGGTTATCAAATGGTTATCGTGATGTGGGACATGTTCAATGTTTGGCAGTCCCAGGGGAAAACCACACAAAACCAAATATTTGCATCGTTGCGCCGCCTCAACGCTTAGGAGCTAGCCGTTACAGCTATTTTCATATCGATAGACCCGTTTCGAAAATATATAACAGTTTGGATGCAAATTGAAAAACCTACCCAAAACCTACCGTAGAGTTCCGCCAACCTTAGCTTGGAAGTTAACCGGTGTTCTAACGTTATAACGCTGGCCGGTTGTAACTTATGTAAGTAACCGAAATAGAAAAAGCATAGCCACTGTCAAACTCTCGTGACAGATCTGACGTCCAGCAGATCTGACGCCTTGCTGTCAAGACATTGGAAAATATTACGACCTCTGCACGAACTACGACACCGCGACAACGACTCTCGCCTCCTTTCTTCATCGCTCTTCTTCCTATCTACAAATCCGTCGTTTTCTTCTCTTTTCAGCAAATCTTCAAACTTTGGCCCCCCTTGTTTACGATTGCTCCTACCCTTTTTGAGGTTTGTTCTCGTCAGATCGCCTTCTCTCTCAGCTTCTCATCTCCACTTGCAGAATGGACAACTGGAGAGTAGCTGTGCTGGGCGATGGTGCTGTAGGAAAAACAGCGCTCGCTGTGCAGGTGCGCCCACCTCTTGTCACAAAACAAGTGGGCTTTCAGATTAATGGTTTCTACCTAGTTCACCCTAAACTGTTTCGTCGGTAAGTCTTAACTTCTCATCTTCATTCCATGATGATCAACAAAGTATTGTCCTTTATCAGAGGTACCCATCTACTGACCATTCTCCAAAAATATCCTCTAACAGCTCTGTAGACGTACGACCCAACAATTGAGGATGCATACCGGAAGCAGTTGGTGGTAGACAATAGGATGTGTTTCGTAGAAGTCATTGACACTGCTGGGCAGGGTATGTGTTATTTCTGCCCCTGATGCTCCTTGTTACTCACCAAACACCAGAGGAATATGCCACGTTACGTGATCAATGGGTCCGGTGAGTCATATTGGAATGTTTCGTTACCCTAGTAGCTTATGGGTGATCAGAGAGGGGCAAGGATTCATCCTTGTGTATTCTGTTGCCTCTCGGTCAACATTTGATCGGCTCGAGGTTTTCCGCCAGTCCATATGCCGAGTCAAGTGTGGACAGCCAATATTTCTGCTTGTAGGCAATAAGTGTGACAAGACCTTCGAGCGAGAGGTGTCAAAGGAGGAAGGTGCCGCTATGGCGCGGCAGTTCGGATGTGAGTACATTGAAACCTCTGCCAAGACAGGGCAGAATGTCGAGCGTCTATTCATGAACCTTGTTCGTGCTTTACGACAAACCAGAGTAGAGCCTGGGGGCTCAATGTTGACCAAAACAAAAGAGAAGAAGCCGGGAAAGTGTATCATTATGTAGGGAACTTTTTTCCGGGATTTCTGGGCTTTAGACTCCCTTAATCATTTTACTTTTTCTCACAATACCACATACATTTTTTCTTCACCTCACTATCCCCTAGGCCCGATGCACATTGAGATTCGTCGATTAGCGTTTGGGCTGTCTCGATAGCGCCCACCTCCGCGTAGAGTGTTAGATTTCGATTCCGTGCAGAAGGACCGTAAAAAAACAGGGACAATCCCTGTATGTTCGTCAATGATGACGAAGAGAATCTTGAGGGGAATGGTCCATGTGCTATTTGCGATAACGCGAGGAGTACTTACTTGATACTAGATATCGTTATGATCAGCAAAGGAATGGAGAATGGAAAGCAAAGACGTTTCGTTCATTTGCCAATCGATGGGTTTTCACAGGTTGGTCCCAGCGAGAGTAAAGGGTCATCAGATACAAACCCGAAGATGTTGCGCCAACAGGAAGGTCGCCAACGGGTGGTAGATATTTCCTTGATATTTCTTGGATATTTCCTGTTGTGCGACAGTTCGCTGTGACAGTGTGACAACCTCCGTTCCTCTCGTCATCCATGGCTAAGGAACGACCTGACACTCCTCTCGGGAGAATTGACCCCATGTCATTTCATTACTGTGTCGATTGCAACTGCGATAATTGTGAACGTGTGTTTAGCTGTACATTCTGCCCCCGATGTTCATGTCTGGCATGCACCAAGGACCCAAAGGATCACACTTACATGCCCGAACACGACGAGGACGATCAGCCATATGCATACGCCCTTGGCAAGCGCAAACAGAAATCTCTAGCCCTTACGATCTCTCCTGTAAAAAGGGTCAAGGCAGATTCCGTCAACACTGCCATAAAGAAGCTTGTCAATGACGCCGCCATCGCAGCCGCCAATGCCACCCTGCCTGTGCCATCCAACGTTGATCGCTTTTGCCTTGTATCACTCGGACACTCGGCTGAAGACTGCCTCGAGACATGCCACATCGTTCCTCATGCACTTGGTGAAGACGATGTACTTTTCTTTCAATCATGAAATGTGGCGAGCACTAATGTTTGTTTTTCCAGCTCCAAAAGCTCGAGTTTGCCTGGGGTTTTCGTTACTATGGCCTCTATCTTCATTCCAGGTACAACCTGATTACACGTCAGTGAACATCCTTCTCGTCTTCGAACCACAACTCAAGCTCCGCACACAGTTTCCGCTGGACTTCACGCCTCTTTTGATAAAGGCTCCTGGGCACTCGTCCCTCTGGATCATCAGTATCTCAATGACCTTTATAAATTCTTTGACACAAAGGGGAAGTGGAGGAAAGAGTCGCGAGACGATGCTCGAATGAAGGTATGTGTGGCCCTTTTGTTTTCACTTTTTTTTGGTGATATCAATATTTCCTACCCTAGCGTTTTTATAACGGCACAGAGTCGTTCCAGTATGCTCTCCTTGCTCTTCCTCATTTTGATGGCATGAGGAAGCAGCTGCTTAGATCCTGGACAACAGCGACTTCCGCGAGTCAACTTGAGCTGCACTTCTTCCCATACGACACTCTGCCAATCATTCACTCCCACATTCGGCCGCATTTCGTTGTTTATAATTTAGGAATGAAGCTTTCTACCCTTAACTGGCTTCAGCTCTTGTTCTTCGACGACCAATATCAACTTCTGACCAACAAACACCCGACTCTTTTTGCGTGCATTCAACGGTCAATGGACCTGTACAAGGAATGGACTCGCGAGCAGCCACCAAGCAATTTCGGGAATACGTATAGCTCTGGTGATCAGAGTGGAGGTGCAGACATCAGCAATGCCAATAATGCCAGGCTCGCCTATGGCCGTAAACCATCTAACAAGAGCGGTCAAGGCGATCGAAGTACCGGGAAAAGTGGTGGTGGTGATGCCAGAGGATCGGGTACAGTCGACGACGAAGATGAAATCTATCCCGATGATTCCCTCACTCTCGTCTTCGAGGCCGCTGCGGAGCAAGATGATGCAAATGAACCACCTAATGATGAGCACACCGACGACGAAAGTGATGAGAGCTTCTATGAGAGACTCGACACATGGGTTACGAGCGTTCGACCTGGTCCCCCGCCTCCACCCTCCCCAGCTACAGTCCATTCCCATGCTGGATCGAAAACAATTTCCGAGCGCGATACTGACAGTGAGGACGGATCAACAACATTTGTTGGGGTCATAGATTGCAAAACCGGCGGCATGGAAGTTTCAGTTACCTTAGGAGAGAAGGTTGGCATATTGTCTTCTTTTTCCTTTTTAAACCCTGGTACTGTATAATGGTTATTGGAGATTCTTATTTATTTTTTCCCCATACGTTATACCTGTACCACGTTGCTTTGGCATACCAGGATGATTGTACTAATTTAAAGAATGAGATTTGAATAAAATGTGTCCCCCCTCCTTTTCATCTGATTCTTACGTTCATTAGACATTAACTTGGTGGGCAACTTAGGACTTCATAAAAGTAGGTTGATCTCAGGCGCCGTCTCGCCTCTAATCCAAGTTCCAAGTCCACTGACCCCCTGTGTATTGCCGTGCGACTAACGTGTTAAATAAGTCCAACCCAGAATGGAAACGAATTGACCTTTTTTTAAAGACGTTGCCGATTTCCACGTCAATCCCGGCATTACTCGACAGGAGAAAATATTCGCTTCAACAGTATGAGATTGGGGTGCGAGCTAGAATGAAACTTGGGGTAACATACCATATCATACAAGATACCGAAAGAAAAAATTGTACAACGACGACATTTTACACGCAAGAGGTGAATAATTTGAAATGGTAGTAGGGATAAGAAAATGAAATTAAGAAATCCAAAAGAGAAACATATCAAGTTCTGGGTCCCAAATTCCAGCCTCTCCCACTCCCGACCAACAATGCACCCCATCTCCATCTTCCTAGGGCCATGATAAGTCTAGTAATAACCTGGATATTGCGCTCCCTCTTCCCAGGATGGGTCACCCCGCCCCTTATACTTAATCTCTCACTCGCGAGTTCCCCACCAATACCATCAGAGACGATCCCCAGTCCACTGACGCTAGGTATATGCGGCGGCGGTTCAAAAGTGGACGTCGACGTAAGGGAGAGGGTGAATGTTGGAGTGGAAGAGAGTAAATCGGAATATGAAATAAAGGAAAGTCGTTTCTTGGCGACGGGGGATGAGAAGACAACAAAAAAGGTGAGAATCCTGCATTGGGGCTATTCGTATTGCATGAAGGGTGGGTGCGTTGGAACGGTGGGTTTGGCTCTGGAAGCGAAGCAAGCGGGTGTTCTTGCGCAGTCGTCGTAGTAGGCGAAGACTTAGACGAAGAACTACCCATCGACGACGTCGTCGAGAAATATGCCGAAGTGGGTGTGACAGGGGACGGCGTCGAACCTACCGTCACCGCATCCGTTTGTGTCTGGATCGTAGGCCTGGTGGCGGTGACCCTAAACTGGGCAGGTGAATGTGGAACGACGACGGGGACAGCGGTAGGTGATGCATGTGGGCTCAGAAGGAGGTTATGGACGGGTACACCGACAGCAGTCACGTTCCTTGCACCCAGGGGACTGGGACTCCTGCTTCTGAAACTCAACGGCCTGGCGAAGCCAGTGCTCTGAGACGCAGGGGCCTCTACAGACACTCGCTCCTCTGGATGCAAGTCGTCGATGGACGCTAGAATGGACGCGGCAGAGTCCAAAACGGGGGGAACGGACTGCTCCAATTGTTCAGTTGACTTTGCGCGGGATAATCTGTGGGAATTGGGCGGGTGATGGGGGAATGTAGGTGGAGAGGGTATAACAGGCAGCTCAATGTCCCGTTCGAATATCGCCGATGAAGACGAGTGTCTGCGGTTATCGTGTCAGATCTGGCTATAAGGGAAGGAGAAAGACACATACACCGAGGTGGGCGATGTTGGGATTGAGGCTGGATGTCATATGGTGTAAATCGATGTTCGGAAGAGAGTGGGCAAGTGGCTGCATTACTCATTACTATTCATGGTGGTGTGCGGAATGAACAGGATGAAAACTTACGAGAGGGATTCTGGTGATGATGCCATGAAAAAAGGGTGATAGACGACGATAGATGGCAGAAAAGTGATGGATAGGGTTGTGGAGAAGTGATAACTTCCTTGGTTTGTCATCACATAATATTCCGTCCGTGTTTGACTGTATTGACTGACGCCCATGTCTCCTTTCTTGAAGAAAGGGTTAACATCGCTCACTGACCAGCCCAAAGCAAAATCCGGAACAGGCAAGAAGCTCGCCGCGGCCCCCTTTGGTGCGACCAAGACCACCAAGGCGAAGAAGAATCCTTTGTTCGAGGCTGATGTCAAGAACTTTGGTATCGGTGCGTTCTCGTGTCATCGCCTCTCTCTCGTTGCTCTAAAACTCAGCTTGGGCCCAGGTCAGGACACCCGACCCCAAACTGACCTCACCCATTTCGTCAAATGGCCCGAAGACGTCCGCCTCTAAAGGCAAAAGGTCAGTCTGTACCAACGTCTCAAGGTACGCCCTCTTATACCCTGGATAAGAACACTGCTACGCAATTGTTCAAGATGTTGAGTAAGTGCCGCCCCGAGTCGAAGCAAGAGAAGAGGGCCCTTCTGACTGCTGCTGAGTTTGCTACCTAGGAAAAGGACCAAGGACCGTTCTGGTTTCGTCATTCCATCCCTTTCATTCGCTACTTGACCTCTGACTTTGTTGTTGTAAGCAGGACTTGAAACCCCTCTTCGTCAACTACGGCCTCAATCACATTGTCGCCCTCATTGTCGCCAAGAAAGCCGCACTCGTCGTCCTCATGCACGACGTCGATTCCATCGAGCTCATCGTCTTCCTCCCCGCGCTGTGCCGCAACATGGGCGTCCCCGAGGTCATCGTGAAGGGTAAAGCTTGTCTCAGAACTGTTGTGCACAAGAAGACGGCTGCCGTTGTCGCTCTCGAGGAAGTGAAGAGTGAGGATCAGAGGGAGCTTGCAACGCTTGCTAGTGCTGCCAAGGCTAACTTGTGAGTTGTTGTGATTGTCTCTTGTTTTGAAGGTTGTTGACGGAGTTGGGGGATAGCTTTGACAAGTATGAGGAGCAGCGCGGTGTGTGGGGTGGTGGACTTTATGGGAATGAGTCTACCCAGATGTTTAGGAAGCGCGCCAAGGCTGCTGGGCAGAGTGTGACCGCTGCGGAAGCTCTGAGCGGTCTGTGGGGACGTTTTGAGCGGGTCCCGAGGGGGCTTCGTCGGCAAGCTTTCTGTGATTCCCTTTGCACGCTTGGAGTCTAGAATTATGCATACTTGCAGCTTATGTTTCATCCACTCGATGCACCTGTATCGTCATGTTCATGGTCCTTGATGTTGCCTTCTGCAGTTTCAGAACTCTTTCACAGTTTCACTAAAACCTGGTTACGCCCTGCGCCTTGTCTTGGTGTGCTTTTATCTTGTGTTTCTAGTTCTTTGCTCGTCCCAAACCTTTCCAGATTTACGTGCAGCAAGTAAACTAATACTAACGTCGCCTTTCGATGTAAACTACAGTCTTCCTTGACGACGACGACGACGACAATTCAAAATGGTTCCCGGCATCTACGCCTATCTTAATTACTTTGTCATTTGACTGTCGAACGACAGACTAATTAAATTAGGGTTAAGCATCTTTTTGGGGTACCACTGGGTCTTATAACCCTAGCTAACCTTAACCAAAAAAAAAACCCAAAACCTATGGGTTTTGCCACCAGAGGCCCATGGGTTATGGGTTATGGCTGACCTATGGGTTATGGTATGCATTTCCCTGCCCACCAAGTTGGTGGATAGCTGGAGCTATGGGATATAAGAGGTTATGGGTTTTCTGGGTTATGGGTTATGACAGGTCCGACTGTATATCTATTGGTATAGGGACGGCGAAAGAGGGTAGCGACGAACAATCATGCCTGCTCACGTGCTCGAGATACCCGCTGATCCCGACGTGAGCACTTGTCTTCTTCCCCTGCTCGTCCCTTTCAGCACTAGTTCTAATTCGCCTTTCCAGCCAGATCATTATCCACTCCCTTCACAATGTACAACGCCACCACCACAACCTTTCATGCGCACTCTTTCCCCCGATTCACCGAGATCCGCATAACCTTCACCGTCCATACATAAACGCCAAAAATCATCGTGC
>Ga0307507_10008905_pt1 | contig 13642 bp, 9 predicted proteins | sample 7_EM_MG_FD_207223 | JGI IMG/M metagenome (GOLD analysis project Ga0307507, IMG submission 207223) | Populus trichocarpa ectomycorrhiza microbial communities from riparian zone in the Pacific Northwest, United States - 7_EM | ecosystem: Host-associated > Plants > Roots > Unclassified | place...
CAGAGGTTTAGGGGAGAAAATAATTGCATAGCTAACGATACTCGATGTAGCATCGCGCCCACTTAAGTATCGTTGCCACACTTCTGGGGTGAGTCGCGAAATCAAACGAAGGGATAATAGAATAGCGCTAATGCGGTTCCGGCAACAGCACAAAGAGAGTTTAATCAATAGCGGGCACCACAGTGCACCCGAACAGGTACCTCATCCAAACACGTGCTGAGTAGTGGGTTTTGGATGCGGGAGCAAGCGGTGGTCAGCACAGTGCCGGTATTAGCCACAGTTTATCTGAGTAAACTACTTATTTGGGTTTAGCTATTCCCGTGGGGGTCCTGCTTGAATAGATTGTGACGCTCTCGGCTACCACTTACCTATTCCACGCCATGGCGAGCGCCCCGCATAGCGGGCCACCCAAATGCTGGCCACTATTTAAATCCGGCCTGAGTTCCAGCAAATCACACCGCTTAACTTGCAGTTAGCTCCCTATGCATGGCGCTCGCTAGGCGTATGTTCGTGCCAATATGAGAAAATATTAATTAATTTCATCACACCCTTATTTAGCATTCATCCGCGCGGGGGTTGGCGGATACCAGCATTTGTGGAAGCAGACAGTCCCTTTGGTTTCACAAGTATTGGATTGACCGATCGAACCGGGCTACACCCACAAGGCTTCGAAACCACCATCGCCCCCGCTTTTCTTAATCCTCAAGAATCACATCAACCAAATCTATCACATAAAATTACTCTATAACCCATCCTTTACACTCTTCAAAACAGCCAAAATCCAAAATGTCTCGACAGCTTCCTAGCAACAACAACATTAACTCCTTTAATCCTATCAATTCTTTTAACAATGTGTGGAATAACTGTACGGTGGCTGACGAGAGGTCGCAAATTTTGTCCTGGTTATCTCCACTAGAACCACAGAGACGGCACCACGACATCCGAACCCGTAGGGTCAAAGAGGTCGGAGACTGGCTCCTGCAAACTGAGGAATATCAGAATTGGTTTAGCGGTACTCCAGAGAGTAAATCTGATGGCTCAGCCTTGTTTTGCCACGGGGGTCCGGGGGTCGGTAAGACCTATATTAGGTAAGAGAGAGCATAGTTAAGGAAAGTAAGCAAGTCCTAATAAACTGTGATGTTAGCTCGCTAGTGATAGATACGCTGTGTAAGCAGGCCGGGGGGGGGAATGCTTCTGTTGCTTGCTTCTACTTCGACTTCGCCGCTCGAGAGGAGCAACCCCCAGCTGAAGTCCTTGGCTCAGTGCTAAAACAAGTTGTTGGTGGACTCAACGAGGTTCCGGAAAGAATAGTTAAAGCTTTTCGGAACAGAGAGAAGGTCATTGGTGGCCAGAGGCTTTCTCTCGAAGAAATTGTGGATTTCTTGCAGGGTATCTCATCCTCGCGCAGTACGTTTATATGCATTGATGCCTTGGACGAGTGTCTGCCAATACATCGAGTGAAGCTTCTTGGTTCACTCAACCAAATCCTCCAGAACTCCCCAGGGGCCCGAATATTGCTAACCGGGAGACCGCATATCCGGAGTGAGATCGACAAACATCTTCCTAGGAGGGTGGCGAATAGAGCTATAGTACTCACGAAACATGATATCATCATATTCCTCAGAGCGAAGCTAAAAGAGGATACCATCTCGGACGCGATGGATGGGAGTTTAGAGGAGGAAATTATAAATAATATTTCAGAAACAGTTTCTGAAATGTAAGTAGGAAGCTAAGTATATAAAATATGTAAAGTGGTGTGCTGAAAGATATTGTGTTCAGACTCCTGCTTGTCTCCTTGAGTATCGAGACCATCTTACAAGAGGCGACAATATATCGAAGGAGACAAAGGCTAAGCGCAATGAGGGATGGCGTAGACTTGGGGGGCGCATACGGGGCAACGTTAGGAAGGATAAAGGCCCAAGGTGGGGAGAAAGCAAGACTCGGGACTGCAGTCCTAATGTGGATCTTGCATTCAAGACGGCCATTGCAGGTGGATGAGATATGTCACGCCTCTGCAATCCAGATAGGATCAAATGATCTTGATAACAATGACATCCCTACCATATCAACCTTGCTGGACTGTTGTCAAGGGCTTGTTACCGTGGATAAAAGTGCCTCAACTGTTAGATTGATTCATTTTACACTCCAAGAGCATCTTTCCACGCATCCCGACCTCTTTAACAAAGCCCACTCGACGATGGCGGAAACCTGCTTGACATACCTCAACTTCCAGCACGTCAAGGATATTTCAACTGCCCCGTCACCAAACCCCCAAGACACACCTTTTCTTGAATACTCTTCATTATATTGGGGAATCCACATGCGAATAGAGCTCTCAGATCGCTCCAAAGCATTTGCACTCCAGCTTCTCGGTCAGTTCGATAGTCACATATCTGCCAAATGCCTTTGGAAATCGATTCATGCTGAGTCACGTTTTGACTACGACCCCGACGATAAGCCTTTTTCCGCGCTGCACTGTATCTCGTACTTCGGCATCCCGGAAGTCACAAATACTCTGATAGAGATGAACAGATGGGATGTAAACCAGCGAGATGGTCTCGGAATGACACCACTCATATGGGCTGCCAGATATGGGCATGAAGAGGTGGTTCGGTTGCTCTTGCGGGAAAAACATATACAACCTGATCAGCTAGACGCGGATTATGGACGAACAGCACTCTCGTGGGCTGCTGGAAATGGACATGAGGGAGCTGTGAGGTTATTTCTTAGACCGAAATTTGTCAATCCTGGGAGCGCAAGTCGCCAGTGGGAGAAGGCAGCGCAAGCAGTTGGTTCCCTGTTTGGAAGAAGATATGTCAACCCCGATAGATCCAGTAAATCGGGGCGAACACCACTATCGTGGGCTGCGGAAAATGGCCATGAGGGAATAGTCACGCTACTTTTGGGGCAGGAAAATGTCAACCCCGACACCCCAGACACGAAGCATGACCGAACACCGCTCTCTTGGGCTGCGGGGAATGGCCATGAGGGGATAGTGAAGCTACTGTTGGGGCAGAAATATGTCAACCCTGACACCCCAGACGCGATATATGGCCGAACACCGCTCTCGTGGGCAGCTGAGAAGGGCCATGAGGGAACACTAAAGCGACTGCTGGGGCGGGAGGATGTCAACCCCGATAGTTACAGTAAATTCGGGCGAACACCCCTCTCGTGGGCAGCCCAGAAGGGCCATGAGGGAATCGTGAAGCTACTGTTGGGGAGGGAAGATGTCGAACCCGACACCTCGGACCCAGTGTTTGGCCGCACACCCCTCTCGTGGGCTGCCCAGAAGGGGCATCAGGGAACCGTCAAGCTACTATTGGAGCGGGAAGATGTCAACCCCGATACTTCAAGTAAATACGGCCGCACACCGCTCTCGTGGGCTGCCGAAAATGGCCACGAGGGAATGGTGAAGCTACTGCTAGAGCGGAAAGATGTCAACCCCAACACCCCGGACAGGAAGTATTGCCAAACCCCGCTCTCGTGGGCTGCCGAGAAGGGCCATGAGAGAATCGTAAAGCTACTTTTAGAGCACAAAGATGTCAACCCTAGCACCCGAGACACCAAGTATGGTCGAACCCCCTTGTCTTTGGCTGCTGAGAAGGGCCATGAGGGAATCGTCAAGCTATTTTTGGGGCAGAAAGATGTCAACCCCGAGACCCGAGAAACCGTGTTTGGCCTAACACCGCTCTTACTCGCTGCCGGGAATGGCCATGAGGGAACAGTCAAGCTACTGTTGGGGCGGAAAGATGTCAACCCGGATACCCCAGACACGAAGCATGGCCGAAGTCCGCTAGCCTGGGCTTCCCAGAACGGCCATGAGGTAATAGTGAGGCTACTGCTGGGGCGGAATGATGTCACCCCCGACACCCCAGACACGGTGCAGGGGCGAACCCCGCTCTTGTTGGCTGTCCAGGATGGCCATGAGAAAATAGTGCAGCTACTGTTAGAGCGGGAAGATGTCCACCCCGACACCCCAGACACAGTGCAGGGCCTAACCCCGCTCTCGCGCGCTTCTTATAATGGTCACGAGGGAATAGTGAAGCTACTACTGGGGCGGGACGATGTTAACCCCGATGCCCAAGACAGGTGTGGCCGAACACCGCTCTCTTGGGCTGCCCAGCGTGGCCATGAGGAAATAGTGAAGGTACTGTTGGGGCAGAAAGATGTCAACCCCGACACCCCAGACACGAAGTATGGCGCAACACCTCTCTTGTGTGCTGCCCAGAATGGCCATGAGGCAATAGTGAAGCTACTGCTGGGGCGGAAAGATGTCAACCCCAACACCCCAGACCCGAAGTATGGCGCAACACCGCTCTTGTTGGCTGCCCAGAATGGCCACGAGGGAATCGTGAAGCTACTGCTAGGGCGGAATGATGTCAACCCCGACACCCCAGACACGACGTATGGCGCAACACCGCTCTCGTTGGCTGCCAAAAATGGCCACGAGGGAATCGTGAAGCTATTCCTGGGGCGTAAAGATGTCAACCCCGATACCCGACACACGGAGAATGGTCGAACCCCGCTCTTATTGGCAGCCCATAATGGCCACGAGGGAGTAGTGAAGCTACTGTTGGAGCAGAAAGATGTCAGCCCCGACACCTCAGACACGTGGAATGGCGCAACACCGCTCATCTTGGCTGCCAAGAATGGTCATGAGGGAGTGGTAAAGCTACTACTGGGGCGGAAAGATGTTAACCCCGACACTCCAGACACGAAGTATGGTCTAACCGCGCTCGCATGGGCTGCCGAGCAGGGACGCGAAGGAGTCGTGAAGCAACTATCGGAGCGGAATGATGTCAACCTCAATAGCTCCAGTAAATCCGGTGAAACACCGCTCACGCTAGCCGCCAAAAACGGACACGCGAGAGTCCTGGACCTGCTACGGCGGGCCCGACATCCCCGACCCACCCGATAATTGGATCCCCGCTTGATTTCCTGCAGTTGTCATCCTGCCTGGTGAAAATCTTGCCTCATGGAAATCGCCATTTGTTAGTACAGGTAGTTTCAGAATAATATCAGTTTTGTGAGGAGTAGTCTGCCTTGTTTTTTTTGTTTTTTTGTTTTCCGTTTTTCTTCCAGTGTTTTAGGCATTAAGTTAGCAGATTCTTGCATACGTTAACCTTTTCTCCCGCTCCTGACTCTTTCTCTCAACAATAGAATATGTTTAGGTTTTGGTAGGGTATATTGCTCGAGATTTATTCTCAGGCGGAGGACGTCTTGGTCTTGTACAGTCCGATAACTCTTTTTCATTTTTTCTTACCCGAATTGAGTAGAATGGAAATTTTTATTAGAGTTTTTTCAAATGGGTTGATTGTGGATCCATGCTGGGCACATGGGAGAGAGTGATATCTTGCGGTGTGGAGGCACAGATGCTGGGGTAGTAGCGTGAGATCATAAAAAGCTGTTTGCAATAGAATCGAAAAGCTTCTTTCAATGGCAACCTCACGTCCTGTCTTTTCGAATTATACTTACCACATACATCCTAATTCTTGAATCCAGGACTTTCATAAAATAATTCCAGAAATACCACAAATTAGAGACACTTGAAATTCCCAGCCGAAATCGAAGCTGGGCAGAAAGTACTCGCTACGTGGGAGTCACTGCGCACAAGCGTAGTTGGGCTAGAGGGCTGCAAAAAATTGTGTCCATGTGAGGCATTAAAGGGGCTTCCGTTGGAGGGGATCCATGCCATACTAGGCTCTCCTATCATCAGCCTCTCACTGCCAGTTGATTGGAGGGAAGCCTACAAAATATCCGTTCCATGGCTAGCCATAGATGTTACGGAGGCTTGGAGCGGTGGGAGTTCTTTGTGATCCCTGTCTTTCTTTTCTCAGCACGGGGCTCCGTGAAAGGGAATGAGCATGAGTGGAAGAGAAAGAAAATGTCGCGATCGCTAGAAGCCTAGGCCGTCGATCCGTGGGAGTTATCGTGCATGAACGACGGACGTCCAATAGTGTGTAAATAATTTAGAGGAGAGATAGCGTAGGAGAGAGACCGCGGGGATAAAGTCGTAGTTGTACATTTTTTTTAAAAAAAAACCCATCTCAAAACTGGGGCAGACGGCATGGGTTTTGTGAGGGTTGTGCTAGGTTATTGTGAATGGTGAACTACACTTAATCGGATTGTGGAACAGGCGATGATATAATGCGTCCAAAGTTGAGAAAATATGTTTTACGACGATGGGGCAATTGCGCAAAGCTGTGGCGCTGGTTGTGTGGACTTGCGGGGCTCAAGGCACTGGATGATATTATACTGACAGATTTGTAATAATAAGGAAAGGCTTGAAGGGATTTATCATGCCCCCTGATACGGAGATTTCCGACCATAGCGATAAATCGAGAGAGTGAACGGGAAAGAGAAGAAAACAAGGAAACCCTCGACTAATGATTAGCCCACCACTCGCAAAAAACTAGCAGGGGCAAGACGAAATAGAGACCCATGGCAAATTACAGAACGTGGTACAAATTTTTTTTTTACGAAAAAAGCTCATTCTACTTGTATCGCTTGCGCCCCAGTCAATGCTGGATATATGAATTAACCTCTCGATAAACCTGGACCAAAGTAGCATCGCACACTGCCCATTTATAAGATCCTTAACCCCTTTCTGTGCGGCCACTTCGAACTCTACGAAACGAATCTAGAACACGCTTATTAGCGCAGCGTTACAATAACCAGACCAGAACGCACCACCCCATCTCCCTTCTCCGCAGAACTCGCTTGAGCAACCCTCCGTACCATTTCCCCCAACCCAGCCTCCAAGCCCCCAGCCTCCCTCAGGACAACGGCCTCATCACCAAAGCACCTTTGACAAACTCCAGCATCTTCACAGTATCCTGCCCCTCCCTACGCGCCCACCAACTCCCCCACTGGAACAGCCCATTATGAGCATTGGATGTCAGATATCTCGATCCGCGGCGGGTCGTCAGGGTACCATTCCGGAAACTCGATCGTGGACGGAAGAGCGGCAGATGCATAGGGTCCTTGACGGGAGAAGAGTACGCTGTACCGGGTATCGTGCGGTGGCGCGGGTATTAACCTCCAGGTAACACCCGTATAGTGTACTGTGCCAATCACTATCGAATAAATGGAAACTGGACCAAATTACTCTTCCTTACTTTGAACCACCACCCCCGTATTTAAGATAGGAAGACTTTTGCCTCTCTCTTTATTGTACAAATCTTGATCGGAATAAGCCAACACAACCCCCTCAAGTAGATCTTCAAAAACTGAAACAGCAAACGAAGTATAATATGAAAGTTAGAGCAAAGGCCGCTGGACCCTCCTATCTGTAAAAACCACCCCTTCAACTCACTACCCAACTGCTCCAATTTCTAGTGATGTCTCACAATGTGCTTGGGCCCCCCTGGGGGCCCTGCGCGAACCTGCATCCCAAGGCTGAAGTTGTGTGAGAGAGCATCACAAATCACTAGGGCTTACTCGGTATATGTCACTAAAGAAGGGAGCTTGGTAACAGGACATTAGTTCTTGGACATGATCACCTTGTACAGTACCAACTGAAAAATACGAGAGTAGACTCCATTCCTCTGTGGGCGTGTAGCCAGATTCTTGAAATCAGAGTTTGAGGGAGAGAGAGAGGATCGCTTAGGTGTTATAAGTTCATGTTCAATTATTTCTTTGGTGTGGTACGCAATGGGTGAGCTATTCGATAAAAGTGAAACCCATCCGCTCTAAGGACCCAATCAGAACAGAGGTGTTTCCAAAAATATTACTAAGGTACGAGGACAAAGCTATTGGTCTGATCGGCAGTAACCAGGCAACCCCTCAAAAAACCCCAAAACAATGATCAACTACCCCTCAACAACCATACCTCCAGAAAAGACTGGCAATCTCAGACAGTTTGAGAAAGGGCCAATTGTTGCCTTGAAAGAAATATTTCTCTCCTTTTCGGATATTGGAGAGATCTTAAGTCCTCCCAAGAGTACTGTTCTAAGTTTCTACAATCGGTGCCTAAAGAGGAGTGATGTGAAAAACCTCCCCATGGCTGAAAGACAGAGAATTAGGGATACCAGAATTCCTCGCCGCCTAGTCAGAGAGTCTAAGAAGGCATGCCCATCAGCAAAAACTTATCTTGCATCAGGCACACCGCTGTTGCGTCAGGATACCAGGTACAGTAACTTTGCGCCCTTAACGTTAGGTGCACCCAGAGCTGGGTTGCTGCCTTCGCTTGCGCCAGGTGAGTCAGGAGGTATACTAGCCATACAGTGTTACCCCGGACGCTACTGGCTACACAACCTTACACCCCATGCTTCCTGATGCAGCTCACAACACCATCGCATCTTCAGATGCACAACCCATTCACTCCACATTCAGGGTACCTCTTGAATATGACCCCTATGTCTTTCCAGCCATCTCTTCTACCTGGAAGGGGGTACCCTTGGCAAAAATGATTAGGTCATTATGGGCGCCAAGTGAGAAAGCCACCGTACTCATAATCTTAATATGGCGTTAATCACACCGGCCTGCCAGTGAGCGACAAAGAGTTCTATTTTCAGAACTTGATCTTTCAGGGAGCGAAAATGCCAGCTTACTCCAGTCTGAAAGTGAGTGATACCTATGAAAGTCTCTACTACTAGTACTAGCAGTTGTTGTGGTTGCTCGGCACTTAGCCTTCGACGCGACACGACTCCTCTCCTTCCCCTCACCCCTCAACATCATCACCCCCACCGCTACCCTGAAGACTCCACCACAACCACGGTACCGATCCTGATTCTGACACCTGCATCATTCTGGGCTCGTCGCCAACTACAGACCGGTATAGGATTCATCCCAACCTGACAGTTATTGATCGGATTATAGGGCTCGCGATTTCAAGATTCGATGGCTGATTCCTCTACAACCGCTGGACAGATTCCAGTTCTGTTTCTTCAGGCTTGTTGGGCTCTGCATGAGCTACACAATGGTATAAGGCTCATCCCTACGCGGGCAATACCCATGGAGTTGCTGACCCTTCTTTAGGCCCTGGCGGAACTTTGCTCGATGGCTGATTACGCCAGAACCGCTGGACGGATTCCAATTCTGTTTTCCGGAGGTTATTGAGCTCAACGCCAGCTACACGCCGGTATATATTACGTCCCTGTCGCATCAAAACCCAGGATTTCGCTGTCTTCTGTGGAGGGGCTCTTAGGGAGCATGCTGGCGGAACTTTACTCAATGGCTAATTGCTCCACGACCAGATAACGGATTTCAATTTTGTTTGCGTGATGTTATCGGGCTCGGCGCCAGCTACGTACCGGTATAAGATACGTCCCTGTGTCATCAAAGCCCAGGATTTTGCTGACATCCCTGGAAGGGGTCTCTGTAGTAACCCTGGCGGAATTTTGCTCGATGGCGGTTTACTCCACCACCGCTGGATGGATTCCAACTCTGTTTGCGGGAGGTTGTTAGGCTTGACGCTAGCTACGCAACAGTATAAGTGACGTCCCTGTGACAGTAAGACCCAGGATTTCCCTGACTTCTGTGGAGGGGGTCTTGGGTAGCATGCTGGTGGAATTTTACTCGATGGCTGATTGCTCCACAACCGCAGGACAGATTTCAATCCTGTTTGCGGGGGGTTGTTGGGCTCGACGCCAGCTACACAACGGTATAAAGTACGTCCCTGTCTCATGAAAACCCATGAGGTCACTGTCTGGTGTGGAGATACTAAGCTCGCGGAACTTTACTCGATTGCAGATATCTCCACAGCCGCTGCACAGATTTCAATTCCGTTGGCGGGAGGTTGTTGGCCATGACGCCAGCTAAACGCCGGTGTAAGGCACATTCCCACGCGGTCAATAACCATGTAGTTAACACTCTGACAGGGGGGGATACCGGGAGGAATACCCGGAGGGATACCTGGAGGACTGGGAGCCATAGGGAAGCCATGATTGAGCTGCCGCCTGTATTTAGCAGAATTAGAAATTCAATAGAAGACTATCTAAATGGACTATATGAGTGTGAAATATATTGTGACCCAGGTCAGAAAGCAAAGGGGGGACCCTTGACCTATTTTCAGAGTGAATTCAGAAGATTAGGTTGCGTATGAGGCTGTGCCCGGCAAAAATGATGGTGCCCCAGTGATGCCCAGAATATATGGTGTTGTACAATGTGACGCCCGGAGGATATCGTGTTGCGCCAGGTGACCCCCTGAAGATATCGTGTTGCGCAAGTTGCGCCTAGTGATAGTTAGTCGAAGTGGTTGCGTCCTGATTCACGGTTGACATTATGTGTGCTAGGTGCACGAGACGAAGTCGGTGCACCAGGCGCCAAGGATTAATTTTGCTCATGCCGCCTCCCCTTATAAGAATTGCGCAATGAGATTGCACCACATGCCTCAGTCAAGAGTATCAAGCAAGCTTTAGCATCAGTCAACATCAAGAAGTGCAGTAGCAAAAACATACCTTGCGTCTGGCACACCGCTATTGCATCAGGATATCCGGTATAGTAACTTTGCACCCTTAACGTTAGGTGCACCCAGAGCTGGGTTGCCGCCTTAGCTTGCGCCAGGTGAGTCAGGCGGTACACTTGCCATACAGCCTTACCCGGGACGCTACTAGCTACACAACCTTACACCCAATGCTTCCTGATGCAGCTCACCACACCATCGCATCTTCAGATGCACCACTCATTCACTCCACATTCAGGGTACCCCTTCAATATGACCCCTCCTTCTTTCCAGCAATCTCTCCTACCTGGAAAGTAGGTACCCTTGGCAAAAAGGATTGGGTCATGATGGGCGCCAAGTGAGAAGGCCACTTTACTCTTAATCTTAATATGGCGCTAATCACACTGGCCTGCCAGTGAGCGACAATGAGTTCTATTTGCAGAACTTGATCTTTCCGAGAGCGAAAATGCCAGCTTACTCCAGTCTGAAACGAGTGATACCTATGACAGTCTCTACTACTAGTACTAGCAATTGTTGTGGTTTTTCTGCACTTAGCCTTCGACGCGACGCGACTGCTCTCTTTCTCCTCACCGCTGAACATCATCACCCCTGGGCCCCCAGCTACCCTGAAGACTCCATCCCAACCACGCTACAAATCCCGATTCTGACATCTGCATCATTCTTGGCTTGTCGCCAGCTACGCACTGGTATAGGATTCATCCCAACCTGACTGTTATTGATGAGATTATAGGGTTGGCGATTTCAAGGTTCGATGGCTGATTCCTCTACAACCGCTTGACAAATTTCAGTTCTGTGTCCTTAAGGTTGTTGGGCTCTGCATCAGCTACACAATGGTATAAGGCCCATCCCTACGCGGGCAATACTCATGGAGTTGTTGACCCTTCTGTTGGGCCTGGCGGAATTTTGCTCGATGGCCGATTACGCCAGCACCGCGGGACGGATTCCACTCGTGTTCTTCTGAGGTTATTCGGCTCAATGGCAGCTACACGCCAGCATAAGATATGTCCCTGTCGCATCTAAACTCCAGATTTCACTGTCTTCGGTGGAGTGGGTCTCAGGGAGTATGAGGGCGGAATTTTACTCGATAGCTGATTGCTCCATGACCATCTAATGGATTTCCATTCTCTTTTCCTGGAGGTTATTGGGCTCGACACCAGCTATGTACCGGTAGAAGATATGTGCCTCTGACCTCAAAACCCGGATTTCACTGACTTGCCTGGAAGGGGTCACTATAGTAACCCTGGCGGAATTTTGCTCGATGGCAGCTTACCCCACAACCGCGAAATGGATTCCAATTCTGTTTGCGGGAGGTTGTTAGGCTTGACTCTAGCTACGCAATGGTATAAGGGACGTCCTTGTGGCATCAAATCCAGGATTTCATTGACTTCTGTAGAGGGGGTCTTGGGTACCATGCTGGTGGAATTTTGCTCAATGGCAAATTGCTCCACAACCCCTTTACCAATTCCCATTCTGTTTGCAGGAGGTTGTTGGGCCCGACGCCAGTTAGGTAACGGTATAAGGGACCTCCCAGTGGCATCAGAGCCCAGGATTCCGCAGACTTCTCGGGAGGGGGTGTTAGCTAGTATGCTGGCAGAATATTACTCGATAGCAGATTCCTCCACAACTGCTTGACGGATTCCAATGCTGTTTGCGGGAGGTTGTTGCCCTCGGCACTAGCTACGCAACGGTATAAGGAACGTCCCTGTGGCATCGAAATTCAGGATTTCGCTGTCCTCGGTGAAGGGGCTCTTAGGTAGCAGGCTGGCCGAATTTTACTCGATGTCTGATCTCTCCATGACTACTTAACGGATTCCAGTCCTGGTTGCGGGAGGTTGTTGGGCTCGACGCCAGCTAGGCAACCGTGTGAGTTACAGCCCTGTCCCATCAAAGCCCCGGATTTCGCTGTCTGCTGTGGAGGGCATCTTAGGTAGCATGTGGGCTGAATGTTACTCAACGACTGATTACTCCACAACGACCTGATGGATTCCAGTTCGGTTTGCGGGAGGTCGTTGGGCTCGACGTCAGCTACCCAACGTTATAGGATACGTCCCTGTCCCATGAAGACCCATGAAGTGAGTCTCTTCTGCGAATGTACTAAGCTGGGGGAACTTTACTCGATTGCAGGTTGCCCTACGACCGCTTGACGGATTCCCATTCTGTTTTCGGGAGGTTGTTGGGCTCGACGCCAGCTACGCAACGGTATAAAGTACGTCCCTTTCCCATGAGAACCCATGAAGTCACTGTCATTTGTGGAGAGACCCAGCTGGCCAAACTTTACTCCATTGCTGATTACTCTACAACCACGTGACAGATTCCGGGTCCGTTTGCGGGAGGTTGTTGGGCCCGATTCCTGCTGCGCAACGGTATAATATATGTCCCTGTGGCATCAAAACGCAGGATTTCGCTGTCTTCTGTGGAGGCGGTCTTAGGTACCATGCTGGCCGAATTGTACTCGATTGCAGATTCCTCCACAACCGCTCTACGGATTTCAATTCCGTTTGTGGGGGGGTGTTGGGCATGACGCCAGCTATACAGCGGTATAAGGCCCATTCCTCAGCCGTGAATAAGCATGAAGTTATCAGTCTGACTGGAAGGGATGCCTGGAGGAATACCCGGAGAGATACCGGGACGAGCCATAGGGAAGCCATGAGTGAGGTGCCGCCGGTATTGTTACAATCCTCTCCTCTCCGGGTGATACTTGCAGCAGGTAACTGATAGTCTTCTAACGATCACTTCTCTTGGCCCAATAGCTGTGGCGATAGCTAAGTCCATTGACTCCTATCTAGCAACGTCGATCGCTAGGCTCCTATAAGACCGTCGTGTCTTGATTCCCGAAAGCGTGATAGATAAAGATCTTTGTATTGAAAGTAAATAGCATGAAAGAACTTAGATGGTTGCGTGAAGAACCCAAATCTCCTGCCCCGAGGGTGCCCTTATATAAGGGTTCTTCCCTCAACCCTAGCCCGGCGCGACTCATCCCTTCGCGTCACGCGACTCATGACTCATTATGAGTCATAGTGTGAAATCCATCAGCTAACTCGTTTGAGTCAGCTGCGCCCTATCTCGCAACCAATCAAAACTCATAAAACAAGTCATGTGCCCTAACGGGATCACATGCGCAAAACCCATGACTCGTAAATATGAGTCATGTGCGAAATACATAAACCACATGACCACAATCGTGCGTCATGTCAAAATCACATGACCACAATCGTGCGTCATGTCAAATATCAACCA
>Ga0307507_10008906_pt1 | contig 13640 bp, 14 predicted proteins | sample 7_EM_MG_FD_207223 | JGI IMG/M metagenome (GOLD analysis project Ga0307507, IMG submission 207223) | Populus trichocarpa ectomycorrhiza microbial communities from riparian zone in the Pacific Northwest, United States - 7_EM | ecosystem: Host-associated > Plants > Roots > Unclassified | place...
AAGGTCGACGCACCATGCAGCTGTATGACACTCGATCTCTCGGCGGAACATTCGCAGCATACCGTGGACAATAGAACCCACAAGTAACCTGGCTGATGCCTTGGATCCAGAAGATATAATTAATGCCTCCTTATATAATTCGACTGGAGCAGATAAAGACGTTATAGTCAGGAAGCAGGAAGCACGAAACTTGTTCTCCAGCAGGGCTTTCAGGAACGAAAGAATACGAACAGAAGTAGCCTTGAATTCATCGGAATCGGGGGAATGATTCGCCTCAGAAAGATCAACAACGAGAAGTGCATTTCGATCTTGCATATTGGAAAGGACGGAGGTGAGTTTTCTCTGATCGGAAATATCAGAGAGGCACAGCGAGACCATATTCTTCGCAGATCTCGAGAGAGTCGGGACGATTCGAGAATTGGTACTGCTTCCAAGATACAAAATATCCTCGAACGTGGGGACAGCAACTTCCGAACTAGAAAGCGATTGAGGAACCCACACAGTGCGATACCAAGATTTTGTTTCGATCAGAGGAACCACTTCTTGTTGTTTGTGAACAACTCCTCGGGGAACCCAAGCAACGGAATACTTTTTGCAAGAAAGGAGGAGCTCTCCTGTGTCTGCGAATACCTCGAATGAGGCACTGAGTGTCCGGGCACCTCGACCAATTTCCAAGGGAAGGTAATAACGGCACGTGAAGTTGTAAGGAATGTCATCGGTATGAAGTGTGAAGTCTTCTAGGGAGGTCGGGACATAGGAACCTTTATCATCGTCCATGGGCGGAGCCAACCGCGAGGACAGAGCACCAAACATATGTAGGCACGCATCTATCTTTCTTATGCGGTCGTGAGGAAGGTTTGTGGTTCGTTCGATCTTGACATCACCGTCAGCATGCGTTTCCCAGAATTTGACCTCGTGCACCGTACGGAAAAGGTCGCCAAATTGAACGTTTTTGAAGCATCCGTAGATTTCCGCTTTCGACATGACTTGAATTGGGGAACAGAGAAGTTTCTGCTGCCTAGGCGTGAACATGGAGGTTTTCTCGCCAACATCACCAGAGCAGATCCTTGTCTTGGAGTCGTCCTGCAGAAGTAACTGACAAACACCTTTCTCGTCGATTTCGGCACGAACTTCGATTTCGGGGGTCTCGAGCACCAAAGGGACATGAAAACGAAAACTCTTCAGTGACTTTTTCTCAGTGGCTCGGGCAAACAAATCAACCATGGCAGCGCCAGGAAGAACGCGTCGACCTTCGATGCGATGGAGGTCCAAGAAGTCATACAGAGCTTGGTCGATTATCAGCTGAGGAGTGGAAATCTTGGGTGGTTGGATAGCAGTCCCAAAGCCAGGGAGGTGATGACGGTTGGCAATAAAGGCAGGGTAATTATGCACACGTTGGAATGGATAAGTAGGTATATCGGTCATCGTCAGCTTGTAAGGCATCTGGCTGTGCAATGAGTCAAAATCAATATTGAATCCCTTTTCGAACAAGCCCGAAAGTGCTGTGAGCATGGCAACGATTTGGTCCTTGCCTCGTTTTCCTGTAAAAGCAAGACGAGTTTTACCGCTAAACTCTGCAGTTTGCATGTTCGACCAAACTGTAGGTTGTGGTCCTATGTCGACAATGACATCAATGTTGCTGGACTTGTTTGCCAGTTGGGCCGTCTGAAGAAAGCGTACAGCATTTTGCGCGTGGTCAACCTAAGGAAAATTCAGCGGCTTGATATGGTATATAACCAAGATACGTGCCCAGTACTGAGTATCAATTCGTTGGTGCTTAGGAATCTCCTTGGCAAGAACAGTCGAAAAGAAAGTTTTCTCGAGGTCTTTCATCATCGATTCGTGCTCCTCTAACCATTGCCTAAGAGCCGGAAGACCTGGGGCAATAGAATGACTATGGAATCCTAAGGGGCGTCAACAGATCTCAACTTGGAAATTAGATGCTCACCTTGCGCCACTGCCAACTTTGTTGCACGCATTCCATCCCGTTTGACGGCAGCCATAAGCTTCTCGATAGCCTTTAGATCGCCGGAAACCACATTATTGTCGGCGGCGTTGTAGACGGCGATAGATATTTCGTGTTGCAGGCCCATTTCTGCTATGTACCTTGCCACTACATCCTCTGTTGCAGCAATTGCGGCCATACCACCTGGACAAGCCGGATCTGAGCGGAGAACTCTAGCTCGTGTAAAGACAAATTGAAGGCCTATCTCGAAGCTGAAAGCCCCAGATACAACTAGAAACTTGTCAGTGAATTTCTCAACTCGCAGAAATGATGATGGGCCTTACCCGCAGCAGTGATCTCGCCTAAACTGTGTCCCATCACGGAATGAGCTTGGATTCCCACTGTTCCCAACCAGGTGGCCATTGCGTACTGGAACGTGTAGATGCAAACCTGCGCAACCTCGCTGTTGTCAATCGATATCGATCCAGGAAGGGCAGAGTCTTCAACTAGGTAGGGGAAAACAGGATAACCGGTAAGGCTGGATGCCTTGGTGGCGGCATCAGTAATTATTTTGCGGAAGCCAGAGTACTGGTTTGCGAGGTATCGACCCATCCCTTGGTATTGGCAACCCTGACCGGGGAAGCCGAACAAGATGCGGCGACCAGTGGGGCCTGATGCAGAGGGGGGGTTCTGAATTCGTTCCTCGATGCGAGCAATGAGGTCTTGGATATTGTGGACCACACAAGCAAACCTGTAGCGAAAGTGTTCACGACCAACGCAGCTCGTGTAACATATGGAAGGGAAAAGAGAAGGCGATGCGTCGAGACAGAAATCGAGATATTTGTTCAGGTAGTCTGTCAGTGCGTCGGGACTCTTTGCACTTACAACGAACATCAAGGGGGTGTTATCGGGCATAAGGAGAGTGGCCACATCTCTCGTATTGTTGGGTGGTGCTTCGAGAATAGCACCAGCAATGGAACCTGCAAAGCCATTTGACCTGGGCAATTTAATTCCTCCAAATAAAGTAATTAAATAAATAAAAACGTACAAGACCAAAGCACGAAGCGGTCGATCAAGGCTTTGTTTCAAAATAACGTTTTCATGTGGAATGAGCAACGGTACCACGCTACAGTCGAGAGAAGGGTTCATGTTATTTTCGGTCAGTTGGACCAACCCAGGGACTTTGCCATTGTTGAGGGATCCGATCGTTTTCAGAACACCAATTAGACCGGCAATGAGTTCTGTATGACCAACGCAAGTCTTGGAAGCACCAACGACTAGAGGTGCATCAGGTGTGTGCGAAGACTTGAAGACCTCATTGATCCCTTGAATTTCGATGAGGTCGCCCAAAGAGGTTCCTGTAGATTCAATTAAGCCACTCGACATAACACCGTATTGTTAGGAAATCTCACCGGTACCATGTGCTTCCAAGAAACTGAAGGTGTTTTATTTTAAGTGGTATTCCTGTCAGCAAAGCTGTGGAGACTCACTCGATTTCAGATGGAGAAAGACCGGCTTTTTCGATAAGTTCAATTTGCATCCCGATTTGTGCCTTGACGTTCGGAGCTACCAAACCCTGCGACCTTCCATCATGTTTGGTGATAGTGGATCGGACTACACCAACTATCCTATCACCATCTCGAAGAGCGGCGCGCTTAGTTTTCAAAACGATGCCTGCAGCACCTTCAGACGGCACATATCTGAAGGGTAAAATGTAGATAGGATTTGCTTGATAACTCCAGGAATGCGGAAAACGTACCCGTCGGCTTCATTAGTAAAAGTAGCGCATCGTCCTTTAGGTGAAGTCATTTTTTGAGCAGTCAAGAAGCCGAGGGTGCCGGGCCTGCAACGAATTCAAAACTCGAACTCAAATGTCTCGGGAGATATTACCAGGGATGTACATTTGCCCCACAAACGATTGCTGATTCCCCCTCGCCAGATTGCAGATATTTTACAGCTGAAGTAAGATTAGCAAAGATTGCGCATATCAAAACAAGGGCAGCTCATTCACTACCTTCGTGAAGAGCGATCAAACCAGAGCTGCAGGCAGTGTCAACCGTGATTGATGGCCCATGAATATCAAGAAGGCTGAAAAAGGGTTATGGGATGAAGATGGAATTTAGAAATATTAATCACTAGCTTAGACGTCCACAGGCCGTACTGGCGGCGGTACCTGTTGCCCAATAACGGGAATAAGCTTCGAACAAAAATTAGTTGGCCAGTTATCTTATAAGAAAATAGTTGCAGCCTACCACCCCAGCCTTTATCGGCAAACAATAACTGAATATATCCATCATCCATGGCGTTCGCGACGAACACTCCCATATCAGAACCCTTAATCTTCGATAACGGAATATTGGCATTTTCCAAAGCTTCGAACGCCATTTCTAACGTGAGACGAATAGTAGGGGCCACAAAGAACGCCTCAGATAATCCGAGGCCAAAGAAAGAGTGGTCGAACGAAGCCAAGTCGACCCAGCCTGCCTTGTCAAGCGAGATTTCGCAAGGTGAAGGAGGGTCGTTCGAATCCGGGGCACGATAGAAACTGGCGTGGTCCCATCGAGAAGGAGGGACTGGTGTCATGATGTCATCTCGTTGTTCGATAAGTGCCTCCCAGAACGAACGAGGGTTTTGAATATCACCCGGTAAACGAACTGACTGGCCGACGACGACGACTTCTTCGTGCTCTGGAAAAGTTTTTCGAGAAGTACGAGTCTCTAACGACGCGGAGCCCTCAACCCCAAGCTCAGCAACGATGGCATTCGTAATGGAAGCTAGATCGATATATGTGTGGCAGGTATTCAGTGGCAGATGCATCCCCAGCTCTCGGTTCAGCCTGTTGACGATTTTCGTAGACATGGACGAATCCATTCCAAGCTAATTTGGTGTGTCAGCCAAAAAAAGGATAATCCGTCTTCAAACCTGACATACCTCTGCAAAAGTAGCATCAGGGTTATTCTCCAGAGTTTCAGCGGTTATTCCCAATGCATCGACGACAATATTCACAATAATAGAGGCAATTTGGTCCTTGTTTAGACCAGAGGCATATTTACCGACCGTCGAGGCTGGGCCCGGGGCTAGTGTCGTTGTCTTGACCGACACGCGAGGGTCGTCTGATCGATTCAACAAATTGCTCAGTTGCTCTCCGAAGATTTCCTCCAATTTCTTCCTGAAAACAGCTCCCTTCCTCGTCAAAGGGATCTGCTGGCCTACATTCAGGATGAGCACTCTTGACCAGGAAATACGGAGAGGTGGGGCAAGACCCCTGTTCGCAACAGCAATGGTTCGGATGATTTCAGCCAAACGGCTGTCGGAAAAAGAAGAGTTTTCATCGCGAACGGGGTCGATGATGGCGCAGACGACTTGGGACGATGTCCTGAGGAAATTATTGCCGACGACGCAGCTCCTGGCAACCGAAGGACACTGATTTAGGATAGCTTCGATAACCCGAGGATCAAGAGATTCGCCGGAACTCATCTGAGGGAAATTTGATAAAATGTTTTGCATTTCACAGAAATGCACCGTACCTGTATGTAGTCTTCTTTACGGCCCTTCCAGATGAGTCGGTCGGCATCGACGTAACCGTATATATCGCCAGTGCGGAATCTAACCAAATCGCCATCTTCAATGGTGAAAGACGAGTTATCGTATCTAAGGTATCCCTTCGAAGTGAGGCGACTCGTAATAACAAGCTCGCCTTCTGAGGCGAATCGTGAGTGAGAATCCAACAAGAGAACAGTCAAAGGCGCACCATCGGTAGCGGGCGAACCATCTTCGTTGATGATACTGATACTTGCATCGGAAACTAAGCAATCCCGGACGTCCCAACCCTTCGAACCATTGATGGTCGAATGGAAAATAGGTGCTGCCGAGAATTAGTCTATCATAACAAAGGGGTCGACCAATCACATACACCCGATTTCCGTCATGCCAATATCAAAAACAAGAGGAATCCCAAGTTCTGTACCAAACTCTACACATTCTGTGCTGGTTACCGCCCCACCAGATCCAAAAACCTTGAAGTGTTGAATCGCGTCTTTCATTTTCTTCTTGGTTTCGAGGTCATTTTCTTGTGAGAACGTACGCATAATTCCCTCGAGAACCCACGGAACTCCCGAGAAGGCCGTCGGCTTCTTCTCTATGGCGGTTTCTAGGAGCTGGCCAGAGACATCGAGAAATCGAGATGCCTTGCCCGCTTCCCCGTATGCCGAAGGGATCATGGCAAAGACATATGTACCGCGGGTAAGAAACGTAGCAGCTACAATATCGTGCGAGATCCCGATGATGTGGGACCAGGGGGACCAACCGAGAACGCGTAAGTGGTCAAAATTCTGCTGCGGCCAGGTACGTTTCCACCAGGCGAGACGAGCTCGAGAACCAGCAAGGATGCTTTTGTGACTTAACGGGACACATTTGACATTGTTTACAGAAGACGCCGACGACGTATGAACGTAGAGGGCAATGTCCTCCAAAGTTGGTGGGGGAAAGTCCTCCCTTAGGAGGGGTGCAGAGTGGTCGAGATACCTCTGCATAAGCGCTGTGATCGTGCTATTCTTAGTATCGAAAGGCACGCATATACATGAGGTTTCTAAAACAAAGATGTTAAAAAAATTCAAGAGACTGGCGTTCGACGTTACCTTTGATGACCTTCTGAATATGAAGCTGATTTGAAGGAACCAGTACAAATGTTGGCTTGATATCGAGGAGCATACGTTCCATAATATCGCGAGGAACGTTGTGATCCAAAGGAGCGACAATGCCACCAAGTTTCCAAGTCCCCAGTATCGTAGCAAGGGTATACGGGTGGTTCTCGCTCACGACTACGACGATAGGCTTCGGACCGTACCTCTTGTGCATTTCCAAGGCAAGCCCGGTGGAAATAACATCGAGTTCACCATACGTCCAGCGCTCTTCGCCGCACTCGACGGCATCAAGGTCGACCTCTGAGCGAGCAATGTTCTCAAAAAGGTCCAACAGGGTACTTGCAGCGTCTAGAGAAGCCATACTGCAAAGCACAGCGAAGACAACGTCGGAATCGAAAGGAAAATGCCAACTTGAACGACCTTTTTGTATTTAATAACCCTGTTTCCATTATCCACAGTACCACGCCGAGATTCGCGATGAGCAGTATTTTCGAACTTTGATCGTCACCCGGAGTTGGTCAGTCTTGAAGAATTGGTAGGCAATATAGACTCACTTATCCGGCTGTATTCCGACACGACAGGACCTTTTTTGACTCAGAGTTTCATACATGGAAGGCGAATTGTAAGTTACAAGTTGTCATGTGCATCTGGAAGCAAATGCTTCGAAGTTACAACCGAAAGATCGCTGAGAAAATTCATCTTCCACGAGCTTCCACGTAGTAAAAGTCAAAGTGACGCTGCAACCCGTTCCCATCAATGATTGGCCATCTAAAAAAAGTAGAATATGTAAACTGCCAGTTACATCGGATTCGGGACATTTGGCCTGACTCGGAAGATCCAGGATAATAAATCACGTAACCGATAATAAAAGAGGGGACTCATTTTCCTATCAAATCCTTGATCAGATCATAAATTCTCTTAAAGCATCGCAGCTGTTGAGAAGAACACCATCGAGGCCGGACCATCCTTGGACCGTCCTTACACCGGTACAAGATTTCTCACCAACCAGCTGTATTCGACCTCGGGGCTGAACTTGTCAATGAATAATTCTCCGTTGGTCACTGGTGTTTGTCAGATAGCTATTACATTAACCTGTGGAAGTCGAGCGGTATCTATGCGGTCAGACTTCATAAACGTCAATCGCACGCAATCACTGATCCTGAAATTCAGGGATTCTAGTACGACTTCATCCTCATGCTATCACTACTGACTTGAAGAACCTTCTGATATGAACCCGTGGCTGGCCCATGCCAGATGTGGATATTTACTTCCTATATCTAGAATCGTTGTATTAAATGCTTGGGAAGGATGTTAACCAATAAGATCGCCATTCATTTCGCAATCATTTATTATAGAAACACAAAAGAACACATGTAGGATTCAAAGTAGGATTCAAAAGAACCTTTTTTTAATAGCTCGGACGGACGTCGGACACAAATGAGATTCGAGCAGACACAAATATTTTACCACTTTTCGTGGGCTGGACGAACTGAAAAAAGTACATATTAGTTGGGTAAGTATCAGCAAAGGGAATTCGAAGCCACATACGGTCAAGTTCCCAAGTCCACGCTGATCGATCTTGCTGAACCAGATACCAGTAAGCCTATATGGATTAAGGAAACGCGGCAAAACAACTTAGCACTCTTGGGGCTTACCGAAGCAATACTCTCTGGGAAGAGACGGTCATTCTGCTTATCTGCGTCACTTGGAGTACGATTATTAAGGATCACTGTTAAATATCGTCAGGATATCATGAATCCGACACCGAACATAAAGGATATCTTACTCCCATCGATAATTGACTACATCAACCGCCCGATATCAGCCCCAACAGAGGAGAATTATGCAGAACACATCACTCACATGTGCGACATGAATATTTTCCTTCCCAAATTCCTTTGCCAAACTCTGGCTCAGCGCCCGAACCCCATGTTTCCCCACAGAAAACGCACTCGTAAGTGGTCCACCTCTCAAACTCGCGGTAGCACCTGTAAAAATCAATGTTCCCCTCTTTCCACTGGACTGCTCAATATCATTATCTTTAAACGCCAGGATGGCTCCTCGGGCAAATGAGAAAGCAGCCGCCACTCCTGTCTGTAACACAGCCTGAACTTCCTTCGGAGTGATGTCAAGGAAATTCTTGAAAACAGGTTCTCCGACGTTGTAAACCGCTGCACGAATCGTAAATTCTTGTTTGGGATACCGAGCCTGGATGGCAGACCAGGTCGAAGTGATGTCTTCGTGCGAGTACGAAGGAATGGAAAATGGTGTGGCCTACTCATGCCTTTCAATATCACAACGTATTTGTGCAAGAGAGGATCTGTACTTCGCCACCACCAGAGGAGTTTATTTCTCCAGCTAGTTTGTTTACGACTTCATTACCTCGAGCAACCAGTGCAACGTTAAATCCGTTCTTGGCAAATAAACGTCTGTTATTGATGTAAGAGTTAGCAATTACGTTCCGATTACAGCTCACGCAGTTGCAGCACCAGTTCCGGAGCCATTTCCCAAACCTGGTAATGATATGATTGTATCAGTACTTTGCCATGAGATAGAACCTACCAGCGACAACCAACACCCGTTTCGCAGCTTGAGTTGTCATATCTGTTAAACTGAGGTGAAACAGAGAAGATGCACTGTGGAGGTTATATTTCAAGTTGCTCAGTCAGCAAATCAAATGTTTGATCGACTTGACTAATCCTTCAGTTGTACAGTAATTGATGTTACCTCATTGAATTTTACTTCCAGGCTCAAATGGTATAGATTACTGATCAAGGAATGGGATAAACTAAGGAAGCATATCGAGTAGACGACGAGGCGCTCAAAAGTTACGCACGACCCCTTTTTGGCTTCCAAACCCCCCGACTGGCCACTGTCTGGAAACCGTCATCGTCTTTCTTTGTCTCCTCCTTGACCGCAGGAGGAGGAGTGGGGGATCCTGCAGCACCGTTCCCCGATACCACCCTTGGTGCAGGTCCGTTACTCGCGGCAGCTTCACGAGTGCGCCATCCGCCACCTGAACTACTAAACGCTCCGGGTCGGTACTTGCCAGTCGTAGGAGCAGCACTTGGTGCGGGGCTCTCCGCGCGTGATGGGGGTCCTTCCCGAGTGGTAGTAGAAGCCTTCCGCCAGACTTGGGGCTCCTCTGCTGCTACGGTCGGCTTCCGCACAGGCGTTTCCAAACGGCGGGCTTGTTGTCTCCTCGCCTCCGCCTCTTCTGCCCTCTTTTCTTGTAGGCGAGCAACCTCAGCAGCTTCGGCACGTTCTTTCTCGCGCTGTTCTCGTCTTGCAGCTACCTCTGCCTCTGCCTTGCGTTTCGCTTCTTCTGCTTCTCGCTGTTTCGCTTCTTCTTCCGCAAGCAGCCTTTCCTCTTCAGCAAGACGTTCTGCCTCTAGTCTTGCCTCTTCGGCTTCTTTCTCTCGTCTGGCTTGCTCCTCTTTCTCTCGCTTCAATCTCTCTTCCTCTCTTTGTTTCATAATTGTCTTTCTCCTCTTTTCCTTCTCCTCTGCAATCTTCTTCTTAGCAGCCTCCTGTTTCTTCGCAAATTCGTCTCCCTTTTTCTTATACAACACTTCTCGCCTACCAACGAAGTCGACCATAATCCTCTCCAACCTCACTTTCGTCGCAAGATCGTCTTGGTGGGCTTGACGAGCAGCTTCTCGTCTGGCACGTTGAATAGCCTCGAAAGTCTCCTTGTCCGTCTTCTGTTGCATTTCGTAGTCCTGAGCCAACAGAGGACGTTCTTCTTTGCGGAAGGCCCGCTCGACATGGTCAATTCGTTTTGCGGCAACGCGCAGACGTTCGTTCATTTCCTTCTTCTCCTTTTCCAGCTGGGCAACTTGTATACCAATGAGGCCTTCTTTATCAATGTTGTCCATTTTCTAAAGAAAGACAGTCGGTGAACAAGAGTAGGAAAGAATAAAAAGATTCGTACCTCAACATCATTCGGTTTCAAAATCCCATTGTCCACTAAAGTCTGAGCATATTTCTTAGCTTCATCGTTCCTAATACTTTCGATTTCCTTCCTCGCCTGCTCCTGTTTGCGCCTTCTCAGTTCTTCGTTGGCTTTCTTTGCTTCTTCCTCTTTCTCCTTCCGCGAAAGCTCAGCGCGCCGTGAAATTTCCTCCTTCTCCTTCCTAACCGACAGTTCGCTCAACAACTCTTTTCTCCGAGCTACTAGAGAACGGCGAAGCTGAAGAGCTTTCCGCTCCGATTCAACTGCGGCAACCAAGATTTTGAATTTTTCCTGCTGCTCTTCTGCAGTCGGTGTACAAGGTGACCCATCGATAACTTCAAGGGATTTATGCAAGCAGTTAGCGATCGTGCTAAGTCTTGTCCGGACTAGTTCGGCGGTGGAAGGTTGTATCGGCGATTCTCTGGAGGATGTGGAAGGGGAATGAGCCGATGGTTCATCAGTCAACACGAAAGGATCGTCGATGAAAGTAATGCTTCCTTCCTTGTGATCCACCCTCACATTCAGCTCGCCCTTTCTAGCACAGCCCATGATGTATGCTTCCACTTGTTCGTCATCGAATGAACCTTCTAGTCCTGCTTTCTTGAGTGGTGCGACGAGGGACAACAAGTTAGAAATTTGGATCGTCGAATACACTTGAGAGAGCTGGGACAATAACCTGGATAGAAGGGCACGTTGTAGGAGGGTAAGGTATGGCGAATATGCCTCATCAGTCGATAATGATTGGAGCAATGGTGTGATTGTGTGGCAGAGGGTAAGTGGGTCGAAGGTGACTTCCAATATGTTATACAAAGACTTGATAACGGTAGGTGACAATCTGAGAACGTCGCGGGAGAGCTGACGGAAAGGGTTGGCACTCCTGAAGAACAAATGATATGGAAACGTACTGCATCTTTCAGCAAGCCCGAACGAGTAGGCATCCGCGCGAGTCCCAACAGGGAGGTGAGTCTAACGTTTTTTCCTTTCAACTCATCCAATTCCTCCGTACGCGAACCAACAGGTACCGCAAGGGCGCTTACCAACACCTGTCCCGCAAGTCTGCTCATCTCCTCTTCACTCTTGCCGCCGATACTTGTCACAATCCCATAATACCGGGTCCAAGCAGCCGCATGGTATAATGCGTTTCCACTCATCAAGAAAATCCTTGTCAATTTTTCGTAGTAGTTGGCCATCATCGCTGGCCGTGGAGCCTTCTTGGCCAAAGTAAGCAGGTTGTGGACATCCTCGACGGAACGGAACGCCTCTTGCCATAGTTCTAGTTCCACGGAAGTATTAAGCTGGGCGAAACGGGTGTCGAGGTGGTGTTGAAGAGTGTCAGGGTCCGAGAGGTTAATGGAATGTTGTTGGTGGGAATATTTTGCAACATTAGAGAGATGTAGGCGGAGGGTTTCGCATAGACGGCGGAATTCGACTTTACGTTGATATTTGAGGCAGAATTTAAATGCCTGTTGGGCAATTTGCTAAACAAAGAATAATGAGAGATCAATCCGTAAACATAATCCCCACGAACTTGATAAATTGTTTCGAGCCTGGCATTATTCTTGAGTGTTTCCAGAGAGGTTCTGTAGCTTTCCCAAAGGAACTTCAACCATGGGGTAACAAGGGCCCTATCCGTCCTGTCCTTGCTCTGATCCCCACTAACTGCACCAAGTAAAATGCTTTCGGGTGTCTCGCTGGCCTCGAGGTCATCAATGTCCACAGCACTTTTCACAGCCGCTTTCTCCTGGGCCTCCTTTACTTTTGCATCAGCAAGTTGCACGAACCGAGTGATCACAGCTTCTATACTCTGCACGCTCGTATTCTGAGCGATGTTTTTGTACTGCATTAAGCCTTCCTTGGCCGTCCGGCCTTTCCGCATCTCAACGCAAAGCTCGATGAACCGGTGCATGATGGGTTCAAGAGCTGTCAACGGGGTCGACCTAAATCGTTTTGAAGAGAACATTTCTGTCAATGACTGTAACGCAGCGTGGCTTTGTCCGACAGAAACCAAGCCTTCTGCTTGCTTGAGAACAGTTTCTGGCTTTGAGAAAGGCGCCATTTTGTTAACCTAAGTAAAATATCAGATATTATATTGCTAGAATTAGTGCCAAAATGCACACCACGAGCAGAGATTGCTAGAACTCGTGTGTCGCCTGGCAAGTGTCAAGGGTTATTACAATAGATCAATATCTGTGCTGACTCCGGAAAATTGTGTGTATTGTTGAGGGCAGGCTGTTGGCATCAGCCCTCGGTTCCGGTCTGACTTGGGTCAGTCAATTGACACTGTCATTGAAATGAAGAATTTCACTAATAATCATGTACTTGTCCGCCATAATAACCGATTCTCGAAGACGAACTTCCAGAGGACGACTTACAGGCGACTCGCTGTGGAATATCCTGCGTCTCACCAAGCTTTTCTGTCTTGATCATCGCACCTTTCATGCTTTCTTTCTATCTGCACCATAAAGGGAATTGGTTCTGGCAACAATCTTCAAAACGCTCCATCCAGAGACGCTCCTAAAAGAGCTAATCGCTGTGAGGGGGCATGGGAGGGCCATCTCTGGGCTGAGATCGGAGTCGACTCTGGTGTTCAAGATATTTCAGCAGGCTGACTCGAACGGACAACTTGGGTTCTTTGGAAAAGTTGAAAGTGTCATTGAGGTATGTCTTATGATTTCGTTTTTCCTCACATCTCTGGCCGCAATCATGAGTGTCGAAGATCAGGCTAATTCCTCTGGCATTAACGGCAGAGCTTAACTGACTGACAAGAGCTGTCGTCACTGCGGAGAGAACATAGAAAAGCATTATGTCCTTGTTCCTAAAAACCGTATTCGAGGCACCATCTCTCCGCCGCTATCTCGAATTCCTCATCTTCATTCGACCCAAAGCCGACATCCAGAATTTCTTCGAACGGCTTCAGGACTATCTAAATGCCATCGACTTACCAGCATATAGCCACACTACTTCCTACAAGACCTTCGCACAACCATATCATGACATTGATACCCCATCCTATCTACGACGACCTTGGTTTCGTCTCCTCCTTGTTGGCGGAACATGGGCGCCCTTTCCATAATCGTCAAAGTTGGCCACAGATCCC
>Ga0307507_10008907_pt1 | contig 13639 bp, 8 predicted proteins | sample 7_EM_MG_FD_207223 | JGI IMG/M metagenome (GOLD analysis project Ga0307507, IMG submission 207223) | Populus trichocarpa ectomycorrhiza microbial communities from riparian zone in the Pacific Northwest, United States - 7_EM | ecosystem: Host-associated > Plants > Roots > Unclassified | place...
AATTACTACCCAAACCCAAAACTTGTTAAATCACTGTCAATTTTGCTCTTGGTTGCTCTTAAGGTATTCTATTGTGCTTTACACACTCTACAGTCACATTTCTGACCCATAACTAATACATTTCGAAATTTTTCTTTATTTATGATGAATATCATGTGACTGGCTAAATGTCAAGGGCTTGTCATGCTTCTTTACATTTAAACTAGCTGAGTGCCGAAAATGCCTTGTTGTAGCTTAAATAGGCACACTGATATACTTTCATACTTCTCCCACTTCTTTTAAACCAAAAATAGCATAAGTTTTTCTTGGAATTGCCTTTTTTGGCCTGACATATCTATTTTAGGAAGGAGGGGGAGGGGGGGGGTCACATACAGTGGCTGAAAAAAATTTACCAACCCCGTGTTAATATTAAGATCCTTGGGCCCCCTTGGCTCAAGGTGAAGGAAATGAAAATCGTGTCACATCCGCCAAGCTCAAGGCTCAAGCAGCACTTGCCATGGTAGAAAGAGAGAGCCACCCGATTTTGTTTGACCACGTAGTGTCATGAAAACCTTTGAGGTAAAGCAAGCCAGTCTGCCCAACGGTACAACAACTGATTTTTGCAATCTTTTCTGACCTTCTTTAGTGAATTCTTTGAGAGGTGTGGTGACGAATTTGGTTTTCGGTGAATGAACAATTATGCCTGTAAGTTATAAACTTGAAACTCTCTTCTGGGCCAGGTTCACAAGGTAATGCCAGCTTCCTCATCGACAACCTAAGTAGCGCAAGAGCCGAGGTAGTGTTTACCAGGAATGGCAGCAAGCATTTGGGGTTGCTTTGGGTGATCGGGTGAATGCCTTACAGGGAGGCCGTTGGCGCATGCAGCGTGAAAGCAGAAAGAAGCACACTGTCGGAACAATCTGCAGGGTCTCTGTCAGGATTCTGTCAAGAGATCCCTGATGCTTCATTTCACTCCTGTGCATGGTCCTGGTGATGGCAAGATGTTGAGAAATAAGCAAATCACAAGTTCGGTTTTTGGGAATGTATGAGTCTGAAGCCGTTTCGTTCGTTTTTGGCCTTTGGCATGCACACCTGACTCTTCAACAGTCCCCACCTGGCCTTCCTGCAGCTTCCTGCTTGCACTTCAAAGGCACCCAGACAATGAACTCTGATCTACAATGGCCTTCTATTCTTCAATTCACTCATTAAATTGGAGCCTTTCATCAGGCACCAACGGTCCTTGCCCTCCCCCACTATGACACACGTGATGTGTCAGTAATCACCGACCTTCCATATATGGTACATTAGTAGTTGGTAATCACCGAGTCTCACGACTTTGGGCAATGGCACCAAAATGGTACATTGCCCTAAGTCAGCTTGGAAACACGCTACCGCATGTTCTCGAGCCCCTAACTTGCTAAAATAAAATAAAATAAGCTATCCTAATCTCCTAATTTAACTGAGAATGTGCTACTGTGCAGGGGAGAAATAATCCTATCTCTCTTAACTCTGACCTCCTAACCTAGCTGATAAGAGCTGATACTAGAACAGTGACAGATCCTCATACTGTGCAGGGAGAAAAATACCCCTAAACCTAACCATTAACTCTAACACCTAACCTGATTTGTAAGTAAATAAAAGGTACTTAGCCCCAGGTGCTGCAAAAAATAAGTGTCTCGTCCGGGAATTGAACCCACATTATTTGACTAAGCAACATCAATTTCTCATGACTTTTACCACTGCACCATCTCGGCATTAGTTGCAACTGTGCAGTGTAAACTATGTGTTGTAATCTTCCAAATTTGGAATAAGATTTGTCATACCTTCCTTTAGAGGAAATGTCATAGTGGGGGAGAGCTATGGCAGCTTCAGGCGCCACATCATCTCTGGTCATTATTTGCAGGGGCAGGCCTATAGGCAATCAGAGAAGCTCCAGCCGCAGTCTCCTAAATTCTTGGGTGTACATGTGCTGAAAGAGTACATTCAAAGTTGCACTATCGATGATGGAAGCCCATTGCTCTTGGAGGCCCCTTGGGCGCTCATCTGTCCGGACTTCTGAACCAGTAAGTCGTCTCCACCCTAAACACGAACATGTGGTGATATTGATATTGAGAAGGATGCATGCCTCGCACCATAGTCAACTCGGATTTGCTAATGTGCCAGTGTCCTGCAGCCTGCCCAGTGGGACCGATGGGTGAACAAATTTCCATGGGGCAGTCCGCTTCTCCTTGCATTACCAATGCAGTTCTGAGTACAAAATGTGGCCCATCGCTTCTTGTCCTCCCACCCCTCCACCAAAAGAAAAATAGAACTTTAACAAGATGTCAGCACCCAAGATCAAACTCAACAGCGGCGTTGAGATTCCTGCCATTGGACTAGGTCAGTCGCCTAGTTCAATGAACTCCTTTGATGGATCTCTTATCATGATTATCATCCTAAGGTACATGGCAGTCAAAGCCTGGCGAAGTGGCATCTGCAGTTGAATACACGATCAAAGAAGTAGGATACAGGCATATCGACTGTGCTTGGTGGGAGAGGAATCTTCCGAATACATCCCCTTTCTCTGACGTTTTTTCAACCCTGTAGGGCATACAGGAACAAGAAGGAGGTGGGTAAGGGGATCCGTGCATCTGGCATCCCCAGGTCCGACATCTTTGTGAGTCTTTGGTTCAGGACACATATCTTCTTTCAACATTGTGGCTGACATATCCCCTCTATGACCACAGATCACCAGCAAACTCTGGGGGACATATCATACTTGTGTTGAAGAGTGCCTTGACAAGACTTTGGCAAACCTTGGGATTGCTTATCTTGATTGTAAGACCTGTTCCCCATTAGTGACCAGGAGGCAAAGTATCGGAGGTGGTGACCCACCTCTCCACAGTGTACCTCATCCACTGGCTGGTCCCGCTTAATCCCAAGGGAAACCATCCTGTGTTCCCCACCCTTCCAAATGGAAAGCGCTGGTGAATGGGAGCTCAAAGACACATGGAAGCAAATGGAAGCAGTTCTAAGGAAAGGTTTGTTTGCCATTGCTCGGAACATGTCAAACCTATCATTGACCCGGCAATGATTAGGCAAAGTTGTTGGAAATAGAGGGTGAACTACTAATATTCTCAGGCTCCTGCAGCCCTTTATATACCTAGCTACAATGTATCTACTGTATTCTAGCATTATCTACATACTCTGTATTACTAAGTTAAATGTCTGATATTACTAATTACTTGAGTGCGAGAACATACTGGCAAATGCCAGATTGTACGATTCCAACACTCCTCCTCAATTCAGCATTTCCGAAGAGCTTTGAAATAAATCCTAAAAAATTTCCTAAATTGGTCAAACATGACCCAAAAATAGCTTCTTCATCCCTGTGCTTGTCAGCATCCAAATATTTGTAGATCGTTCCTTGCATCTACAATCTTCTCACCTGATAGTGGAGTTGGACAATCCCTGGGAAGTGTGACGACCAGTGACATGCCCTGTGACAGTGTCACACAGCCAATTTCTTGAGACATCGAGTTTGTACTTTACACATCACCAATTCAAAGTATTTTTTGCTATGAGTTTGATAGAATTAAGTGAATGAATCCACTGAGAAAGTTTTGTATGGGAGAATTGTATTTATTATTCCAAAAATGCGAAATCAGCCTGTTCTCCCTGCCAAATGTGGCACTTTGGAGAGATTGGTTAATAACTTTTCAACAACAGCACGTATGAACATGATTGGCAGGAGGATTTTACTTAGAATTTAAATTCCAATCGATATACAGGTCCAGAATCTTTTTTTTCGGCCCTTGTGCCGAGATAACCATAAAAAATGCATACTTTAAATGGTTAAGGGGTAGTAATTAAAATTCTGGACCCATAGGATTAAAGCCACATATTAATCGATGATTTCGTCTCTGCAAACCTAAGCCCAAATCCTATCTGTTGTGAAGCTATTAGCTCAAGTAGGGAGCCTTGGGCTAATAGGTGCTGCACAGCCACTGATCCATGGTTGTGCACAACATGTGGCATGTGCATGGTGCTGCCATGCATCCTCATGCATGAAGGGATGTTGCTGCATTCTTGAAAAAAGTTTCTTTACACCACCACCTCAACAGCCTATAACCCCAAAACACCCCCATTTTAGTGCTTTTAGTTCATTTTTTTCATAAAAAATCATCCAAGTCCATATTACAAGTGAGGATCTGTGCTTGAGCTTCAAAATTTCATATATATCTTACTTTTGTCTTACATCTAGAATTTATACAGTGATCTAATATCTACTCCAGGTATAAATATAGGAAAGTTAACCAATTTGAGTCTATATAATTATATATCCTTGCAGGTATTGTTGGTGCCACTCTTGTCAGGACATTCTTTGCTCTGTGCTTTATCTTTTGCCTGTCTCTCTTGTTCTTTGCTTGTTGTCTGGGCTACTTTCATCTTAGGTGCCTCTTGCATATTAGCTACTTTACTGTGACAACATCTCTGGTTTCACATTATGCCACTAGCGTCAGGACAAAAACGACAGGCAGCAGGAGCTAACTTGAGGGCACAAGAGGTTATTGCTGAAAAGGGAGCTGTCTTGGCTTCAGAGACTACAACAGATGATCTCTGGAATAGCTTACAAGTTGCAAACTCATGCATAAAAGACCTGGAAAACCTGCTTGCTGAGAAAGACACAGAATGTCAGAGACTTCAATCAGAGCTTGATAAGGCTAATCAGAAACTGGATATGCATCAGGATAGCTCTGCTCTTTGGAAGGAAAAACATGAGAAAACTTATCATGAGCTTCGCATGCAACGCCAAACCACAAAACAAGGGCAAAAAAAATTGACCCAAGTACAGGAACAGGTACAAATCCTCAAGACTGCAGAGAAAGAGGCTTCTAGGCAGCTTTTGAGAGGATCTCATGAATCACATCAGGCTATGGCATTACTTCAGAAGCAGAATCAGGCTCTCCATAATGAGCTCTCCATGTCTATGGCTAGGTGGACCTCACAGCTTGAGAAAACACATGTCAAGCTTGCTACATCAAGCTCAGACCTCAAGACCTTATGCAACAAAGCTTCTAAGTTGCACAGGGCAGTCAAACGTGGTAAAGAACAAAAGGAGCAAGCAATGGCCTCAGTCAAGAAGAAGATCTTAGACCAACAATCAGTTCATCATTTAATGCAAAAGGGTGTCTTCACTGAGGAAACACGCAATGTTGTTCATCTACTTGTTAAGGCTGGTTGCTCACGAAACCTCATTAGTGAGGTTATTTCAGCTGTCCTCAAATCTGCAGGAATAACAGCTGTTGGAAGCATTAGCAAAACTTCTATTTCTCAAATTCTTTGTGAGGGATATTTTGCTGCACAAATTCAGCTTGGATATGAGATGAAAAATGCAGAAAGTATGACCTTTAGTGCAGATGGTACAAGTCATCATAGCATCAACTACAATTCCCACCATGTTCATCTTATTGCTGAGGATTACACTTCACCAGAGGGCAGTTCAAAGCAACAAGTAACCTGAACTTTTGGAATTCAATCATCCAAAGATGGATCCAGTGAAGAGGCTATTGCAGACTGGGAGAATACTCTCAAGAAAATTGTTGACCTCTACAATAACAGTCCACTTGGAAAGCGCTCAGGTGGACTTCTCAAATTTATTGATCTTTTGATCAAACTTGCAGGAATGAATACTGATCATTGTTCAAAAGAAAAAAAAGATGCCTGATTGCTTGCAGCTCTGAAGGCTTGGGCTGTTGATCAACATCTTGGAGAGGAAAAAATGTTAGAAATGACATTAGAGGAGACTCGTGACTATTTCAAGAAAGCAGAAGAGGAAATGATTAGGAAAGCTGGTGGGGCAAATAAATGGAACAAATTATCTGACATCAAGAAGGCTGAGAGGAAGGCAAAAATGATTGAGGAGGCAATTGCTGAGTTAGGAAAAGAAGAGTTCAATAATCTCTCTGATAAGGAAAAGCGTCTCTTTCGGCTTTTCATCTGGGCTGGCTGTGGATGCCACAAGGATCTGAACACTATTAGGGGGGGGTATCTAGCAATGGCAGCTTGGTGGATTGAGAATGAACTTGAGGAAGAACACCCCGTTCTTCTTGCCAATCGTGACAATGATCCTGTGGTTAAAGAGCGAGAAGCTGTTCTTGGGAAAGGTGACACTCCAACCCCAGCTCAAGAAAGAGCCTTTCATAAATCAACACGTGGTGCTATTAAAACTGCAGAAATTGCAGGTGCAATCTTCAATCATAAAGATGGAAAAAAGGGCCACCATGATATCTTTCGTTATTGGTGGTGGGAACATGTGGGAGTTCCATTTACATTTCCTGATACATCCAATAATCAATTCCAGTCATACTGCAATGCCGCTGCAGCTCTTATCCTTTATGCAGATGAATTCAAGGATTTTCTTGAGAGTTTACGCATTAACAAGCAAAATCCAACACTCAATCATATGGAATCAAATCTCTGGAAGGCTCTCCACTGCACTTCAACAGTAACTGAGCTTGCTGTTCTTGCAATTTATGCTGAGGCTATTTCATATCCATATATGAAAGCAATCCGTACTTCAGATGCCCAAAAAAAGAACATGCTTGACCTTGGTCCTTTTCATTCTCGTGTCTACGATCATATGCAGAAAATTATTGCAAACCCTGATATTCTGATTGGAAAGGACTTAGACCTTTCTGAATCATATAAAACAGCTACTCTAGATGGTGAGAAGTGGCAGAATCCTGCAGTTGTAAAAAAGATATTTGACCTCATCCCAACACTTCCTCACTTCCGCAACCTTTTGATTGCATTTTTACAAGGAGCAGCACAAACATGGGAACGTTTCACATCAGAATTTACACCAGGTGGCTTGATTGATGAAGCAACTGCAGAGGAAAGGGAGCTTGCATTTATGCCTGCAGCAAATGATGAAAATGAGGGTCTCTTAGGGTCTTTCCGATGCCTCATGCACTATCAGCCTCAGCTTACACTTCTTAATTACAATGCCTTAACAATGTTTTTCCACAACAACACACCAGCATTTATGGCAGCAAAATTTACTGAGGAGGAGGACTATCACTATATACATAAACTTGGATGAGAGGCAAATGGGGAGGAGAAGAAGAGGTGCAAGGAACTTGTTGATTTCCATGATCAACAACAAGCAAAGAAATTTGCACACAAGGAGGTTCAGGAGCGAAATGCAAAGGCAACTGCAGAGCAGATTGCCCAGTTGGAACTTGTTTTTGACAAGGAAAAAGTCCCAGAACTCAAAGGCACATCCCTTAAAGACCAACTAAAACTCTTTAAAACTGCAGGTGCTCCAAACCTCAAGAAGGGACCAATGCCAACCAAAGTTGCTGATATCCGCAAAGCACTTATAGATGCTATTGATCTGCACACAAATGGCACTTGGAAACTTGTCCAGGATGAGACTGAAAATGTAGATCTGTCTGAGGAAGAGGGAAATGGGGAGGAGGAGGAGGATTGGGAGGATACAGATGACTATGACTCTGAGAGTGAATGAGATCTTTGCCAGAGTACTACATTTTGCCACATATTTTCCATGTATTTAGCATTAACACACACTTTAAATGCATTATGTAGGCTATTATAACACTATTCTATAAAAAAAGCTAAGGGAAATGGTCACAACCCATGGATCAGTGGCTGTGCAGCACCTATTAGCCCAAGGCTCCCTACTTGAGCTAATAGCTTCACAACAGATAGGATTTGGGCTTAGGTTTGCAGAGACGAAATCATCGATTAATATGTGGCTTTAATCCTATGGGTCCAGAATTTTAATTACTACCCCTTAACCATTTAAAGTATGCATTTTTTATGGTTATCTCGGCACAAGGGCCGAAAAAAAAGATTCTGGACCTGTATATCGATTGGAATTTAAATTCTAAGTAAAATCCTCCTGCCAATCATGTTCATACGTGCTGTTGTTGAAAAGTTATTAACCAATCTCTCCAAAGTGCCACATTTGGCAGGGAGAACAGGCTGATTTCGCATTTTTGGAATAATAAATACAATTCTCCCATACAAAACTTTCTCAGTGGATTCATTCACTTAATTCTATCAAACTCATAGCAAAAAATACTTTGAATTGGTGATGTGTAAAGTACAAACTCGATGTCTCAAGAAATTGGCTGTGTGACACTGTCACAGGGCATGTCACTGGTCGTCACACTTCCCAGGGATTGTCCAACTCCGCTGATAGGCATCCTAAAATATATTTCCCTTCATGTTTGTGCTGGTCACTTAGCATCAGCACCCAAATTTCTGTAGATTATTCCTTGAATCTACAATCCTTTTGCCTGATAGGCCTCCCAAATATATTTTTCTCCATTTCAGCAGGAGCTCCTCCTCAACTGCTTACTTGCTGATAGCCTGAGAAATTTCATAAATCCTTCAATAATATACATCTCCTAGCGATGCATATTGTGATTTTTCCCTGTTTGGTGAATCACTGATATCATTCCCATCAGCTGTTTTGACAGCTTCACAATTTCGGGCGATATGCCCAGTGCGTCCACAGCGATAGCATAGGCGATTATCAATTAATCCTTCACGGCGATCCCGATTTGGACCTCTGCGCCCACTCGGTCCCTTTCCATCATTTTTGATGCCGTTACTATATAAGGCAGTTTCTGTGCCTGGCCCTCCTTTTCGTCGTTCCTCCTCCAGTAATGCACTTTTAACATCAGAGGTTGTTAATTCCTCCTTTGATGCGACAAGTGATGCAGCTATGCTTGAGTATTCATTGTCCAAATTAAATATAAGGACATCTGTAATTTCTTGATCTGAGAGTGATACCCCGATGGCATTGAGTTTTCTCGCCAGATCTGTGATGCCGTTGACATAAGCAGAAATTGATGCGCTCGTGTCATGCTCGAATCCATAGAATTTCCGTTTAAGGTCAATGCGCGTGGATCGACTGTTTTTCTCGTAAATATCTTTAAGCGCTTTCCACGCCTCTGGTCCATTTTTAGCGTCTCGGATGTATGTGTATTGGCTCGCCTCGACGGTAAGTGCAATCAATGTGAAGCTTTCCTCAGCTTTAATCTCCCATGATTTCTCTGCATCCTCTGAGGGTTTTTCTTCTTCCCCTGAAGTCACCTTCCAGCATCCCTTCTGCCGAAGCACTAAAAGCTGTGAGTCTCTTTACTGGGGGCCGGGGCCCATAACCTGTTGGAAATAGAGGGTGAACTATGCTGATTGCAAATTTCCAATCGTGGTAATTTTCACCATTAAGCTTTGTGATGGACGCAATTATTCAATCGTGGGACATCGTGATATAAATAGCCGTGGGATAAGATAAGGCAGCAAGTGCGTGCGCAAGTGCAGTACTAATATTCTCGGGCTCCTGCAGCCCTTTATATACCTAGCTACAATGTATCTACTGTATTCTAGCGTTATCTACATACTCTGTATTACTAAGTTAAATGTCCGATATTACTAATTACTTGAGTGCGAGAACGTACTGGCAAATGCAGGATTGTACGATTCCAACAAAAGTGAAGTCGATTGGTGTATCCAATTTCTCTGAGGTAAAGTTGGAAGAAATCCTCCCAACTGCCGAAATTATTCCGGCCGTTAACCAGGTGAATATATTCATTCTACCATTTATCACTTTTTTTGACACAAAACGCGTGTGGATATTCAGTTGGAACTCCATGTGTATAACCCGCAACATAAACTCATCTCGTACTTGAAGTCGAAAGGCGTTGTTCCGCAGGCGTACCCACCTCTCGGATCAACGAACTCCCCGCTGCTCACCGATGAAACAGTCGTCCAAGTCGCAACGAGGCACGCACTCCAACCCGCGGATGTCCTTCTAGGCTATCTCCGTATGATATAAAATATCAGGCTTGGGGAATAGACTGACATTCCTGTACAACCCAGTCGCCAAGGGTATAGTCGTGCTTCCCAAGTCGGTTACGCCCGCGCGAGTCGATTCCAACTATACCGGCAGTATTGCGGCATTGGAAAAGCTGGATGCATCCGATATCAAGACCCTAGATGGTTTGGCTGCTGGCGGCAAACAGAAAAGGTCCGCTTGTCATCTTGTCCTATCTTGTTTGCTTTGCAAGTGTTAATACTGTTCGTCATAGGTTCATTACACCTCCCTGGCGTAAGTCTCCCCATGTAATCTTGAAAGTTTACGCCTATTTACTACTGTGATCTTGGTTCAGCTGTGGATCTTGGCTTTGAGAACTGGCCCAAGTTGCCGTGAGCGATAGCGCGGTCCATTCAACCTTCTTCTAGTACGGCAAGCTCACGATACGTTGCTGAGTTATCGGAGGCAATCGACCCGACGCCTGTTAGCTAAACGGCCGATGAAAGAACTATACTCAGCTGGCATGTACCCTAGATTTCTTGTATTGACATCATTTGAAAGGATCCCATACTTACTGCGCCGCGGGCTGGGACGGAGATGAAGTCATTTACCCACTACTTACAAAGAGCACCGTTGACCCCACTGCCGCGACCACTCCCAACGCCTCAGTTCAGACTGCGGATCTGAGCTCTGGGACAGTAAAGTAAGCACAAACGGAGGGGAGCGACGTATAATATTAGTACATGACGGCAGTGTTTGCGATCCTAAGGGTAGACCAGGCTCAGGTCGTAAAAGGCTGAAAAGCACCAAGTCACTAGACGACGCCTTCGAAATTCTAGATGGAGAACTAGTTTATGAGCTTGGGAAAAAGTTGGGGCGTACTAAGTAGGTGACTGGTGAATGCGGTCGTAGTGCGTTGTCCCCCTTTAAAATGTACTATTCAAATGACTCGCGCAGACTCAGCAGAGCTTCCCATGGTGTTACATAAATATCCTTTCATTGATGCTTGCAATCCGGACTCGGCATGCAAGCGTCAATTGAAGGTGAGAATTGGCCCTGCTATACAAGGATTTGGCCGAAACATACCTCTCGCGGACTCGGAGTTTTTTCGGTGGCAAACATGGAGCCAATTCAAGTGGTGATGGAACGCGATCGCAGCCTCGCTTCGGACTAAATACGGTAACTTTGAATACCACAGCCAACAAACAGCCAAAGCCTTTGACACGAGGATCATGAGCGCCAAAAGCGCTAAAATATTGGAAAGTGATTTATTGTTCGTTCGCTTTCTCTCTAAGATTTTTGAGCGTAGATAGGAGCCACCGCAGAAAAAGAGAGTAACATTCCTGTTTCGCGGTCATCAGTTCGAGGGTGCTAGGGAAGGGACCTCGATCCACTTTCGGCTAACCCTGCTGTCAGCTAACGGATGGACACATGGCGCCGATCCCTCGTATGACGGGTCCAGGCTCATGTGCGGTGTCTGGAGGTGGCTTATGTCCATATATAGGACATAATTATGTACAAATGCGGATGTCCCTTTTAAGGCAGAAAGTCACATGTAACATCACATGCACCATTGTTGGTCATGTGTGTATGGCGTGGATTTCACTTTTCGTGTCATTCCCTTGCTCCCGCTCATTTGAAAAAATTCATACATGTTTAGTCAGTATATAAAATACCAATTGCAGAATTTTAATGGGATTCATGAAGTGTACAAAATGTGAAAAGCCAAAGAGTGAAAAATTGGATAAGCATATGAAGCTTTGGCCACTAGGAACACTTGCTTCACCCGGCATTCTCTCAGTTTTTTTATAGACACTGTCTAATACAACACCCAACCCACCTTCAAATTTTCAGGTAAACAGTTCAAGTGGAAGTCATCAAAATCAATTTTGAGAGGAAATGCATGACAATTTCCCTGCTTTGCAGACTGTCACCTTGACCAAAATCCCTCAATTGATTGTGAGTTGCCTTTGCATATTTTACCTTCTCATATCCCAAGACTACAATACATCTTCCAAATTTTTTCAAAATTCAGGGAAACATGTAAAACTACATTGAAAAGACTTTGTAAACATTCTAGGTTGCGCAGCATGATGTTGAAGCTACATCAATAAAAAGGTCGAATATCTGCTATTCCATACTGCACCAGTACCCATGTGACTTTTTTCAATTTCGAACAATCTCAGAAATTCTGAAAAATGGGGAAATAATTAAATCCACAATAAAAAAATTGACCATTGCACATTACTGCCAAATTGATTGAAATGGTACAGTATAAGTATAGCAAGCCCAAAAGAGAATGTTGAAATGAGAGAGAAATTTACAAACATAGTAACAAATTAAGGTACAAGCTAGTGTTGCTGCAATTTTGTTTTGACTTCAATTTTGTTTTGTTTATACAGAGCGTAATTGTTACTCGAATTTTATGTTCAGGGCATCGCTGGGAAGATGAAAAGTAGATCTAAAATGTCAAAAAAGATTGTAAAAAGTTACTCAGATTTGATTGAGATATTTGACCAACTATGAAAAAAGTCGACTTTTTGAGTCACAACTTGGCTATCAGCTAAATGTGAATAACTCAATGAAAATGTAAATTTTTTCTTTATGTTTTATTTTTCCAAATTTAGATCTACTCCCTATCTATCCATAGGTCTTAAGAATGTAAAATGTGAGTGAGAATTGCACCCTATATAAGCAAAATAAAAAAATATTGACTCCAAGTCGCAGCAACACTAGTACAAGTTGACAAGCTATAATTCTTCCAGCTATTGAATTCCTAAAGTAGACTTTTAAAAGATTAAAGGAACAGAAATGAAAAGAGAAATACAGCACAATGCAAATTGGTTATGTGAACATGGGTGCATTATGTATTTTAACCTTATGTAAAGAAATTTCAGATAATCTGCATCCCTCAACTGAGCAGCAAGCAGAATGTAATGATCTGGTTCAAGCAACATCTCAATCAATGGAGTACAGAATGGTTGATGTGGATGAAGATCCAGAAGAATCTTTATTCCAGGATGCTCCACCCCATCTGGCTCTCCACCCCAACAGGATTCTACTCCAAACTTTGTGCTTGGATCCTCCTCCACCTTTTCAACTTCACAGACCAAAATAAATTCATCAAAACAACATGACAAGAAGACATGTGCTGCTTGCCAAGATGCAGGGTGCAAGCAAAGGGATGGTTGCAAAGGATCTGAAAATACAAAATGGTGCACCAGTATAGTGACTGGTGTGCATGGAGAGTCAAAGAGATAAATTTGTTTGTTATATTGTGGAATTTATGTGAATTTATGTGAATTAATTTGGATGTAGGTACTGAAATGTTGTATAGATGCAGCACCATGACAAGCTATATTGAGTATGATGATAATTATTTTAACTTGATATATGGTGAAGTGGTTATGTTGTGCAGTGAATGGCATAATCTCAGTGATGTGCCCAAGGTCATGGGTTCAACGTTCAAACCCTGAACTTGAAAAAATAAAGTTTTTTCAAGATCACCTCCAGACATAAGACATGAGCCCGGGTCCAGGCTCTAGGGCTCAAGAGGTGTCAGATCCACGATCGGCGTACATAGGAAACAAACTGACCCTATACATTCACACGTCAACAGCCAATCGGCAGACTCATTCAGATCAGTGCGGCTACACCATGCAGCGAGTAAGGAAACGTTGAGGATATGCGTACTGTACATTATATACAGTCGTGGACAAACAAAGACAACAATTTTCCTAAACCATTTCGGGATGTCAGACAAATGCTCAGATTACATTTTAAAGCATCAAAACAGTACCTTAGGGATCCAATGGACAGATCCTTACGAGC
>Ga0307507_10008908_pt1 | contig 13638 bp, 8 predicted proteins | sample 7_EM_MG_FD_207223 | JGI IMG/M metagenome (GOLD analysis project Ga0307507, IMG submission 207223) | Populus trichocarpa ectomycorrhiza microbial communities from riparian zone in the Pacific Northwest, United States - 7_EM | ecosystem: Host-associated > Plants > Roots > Unclassified | place...
AGGGCGTTGCCAGGCAACACAGGAAGCACAGGGTGTTTGCGTGCGTTGCAACGAAATTCAGGGTGCACAGGGCGTAGAGAACGCAGAAGCGACGTCGCTTGCGTCAGGGCGCAACGCCGACGGATCTCACGCAAGGTATTTTTTTGCTGATGAATGTGCATAACTACATTGAGAGAAATCTGATGTCGTGCGCTTCATCCGACATGACACCTGAAAGGGGTGTGGGGTTATCGTCTAGTGCGACCCATAGCCCTCGTTGGTTATTGTTCCTAGTCACATGCCGGCCATTTACCTTTTTTCGCTCGTGTTATTTAAATCCTGCCTGTGGGGAAAATTATGCTAATATCACTCTCGCCAGGTGCCAGCTTTTCACTCATCAGCTTGGCTCGAGTTCCGTACTGTTAGGCACAGAGCTTCTAGATGGATAAGAGGGTTAAGTTACCCTACCTCCGTGCACGAACCTCTACAAAACCCTTAGCAACACCCCCCTCCAGCCCTTACGTTGGGACAATAGGTCACCATATGTCCCCTGGGAAGTTGCATCCCATCACCAAAGACCTGAGTAAAGAAGACCCTACTCATAACACTGTACATCGCGGCCTATCAGAATAGTCTTGGACTTTTTTACCGGAGGTCCCGTGTTCGACCCACACATCCGTTATAGTTATTATTACTATGCTGGGAATGCCAATGAGTCTTTAGGCATCGGCACGAGCACTGCGACCGTGGGATTTCTGCCGACTACTATAGAGGAAATGAATTTCTATAAGTAGGAAGTCATACACCGAAGTTTGAACGGTTGGATCAGATGTAATGGCGCTTCAAAGTTAAGCCAACCAACATATGTAGTCTGATATGTAAGACATAAGCATATGATTACCCGGCATGAGAAATATTGATCAGAACATGACCGAAAGGAACGACTGGAATGATAGTGAGCCAGGGTACATATTCAGACTATGTTCATATGGCTTAAAAGATCGAGAGCAAGTAATTGGACGCAATTAACTTGACTATAACCAAAGCAGAAGTGGTGAGCGAATTCTCAGGGTCAAACTGTGTTCGCACATTCATGAGAATTCGCCAGAAGTACAAGAGGTACTTAAGAACTAGAGGTGGATGAAGTACTCCAGATAAGGGTATAAGTAGTGGGCATGAGCTGCGGTGATTACAAGATCATGAAGCAACGGAGAAGAGACTTTAACACTATATACACGTTAACAAACATTTATCGTTTTACCTATTACCTATATCTATCATAACCTTCGTCTCCCTAGAGGTATTCTCCGAAATTACCAACAACCGGGCTTAGTACATTCGCTTGTTCTTAAAATATTAGTACCTCCATAACACGTACTTGGCTCTTGTGTTGTCATCTTTGTGTTCTCTTAGGTTTTGTACTAACAGTCATTAGTCCTGGGGGTCCCCCCAATAAGATGAGCCGTGTTCGGGTCGTATTACTCAACATGGGTTCCTTCCTTACTTTCTTTCTTTTGTCTAGGGTATGGACTTTTGAACTTCTTCGCCGTACAATACCCAGCTGCTACCAGTTTCTCAGTGGGAATTTATCTGTTAGGCACAGAGCTCCCGGAAAGATAAGGGGTCCAGTTACCCTGCCTCCGCACACAAACCCTTAAAAAACACTTAGTAACACTCCCCTCCAGCCCTAAGGTTGGGACAGCAGGTCATCACATCTCTGATGAAAAGTTCCGTTCCCCGAACAAACACATGGGAAAAGAGCACCCTACTCGTAACACCGTATACATCACGGCCGACCGACCGACCAGCTCCTCTTTGCAGGATATATGAGAGGAGGCCTAAGAGGACCTAATCCAAATGGAAGTCTCTCGATCAGACAACATTGCATAGAGTTACAGTCACTCCAAGATTGGGTATCGGAAAGTGGGCACTAACTCATGGGACCTAGCTACCCTAGTTAGGCTTCCTCGTCTGGAAGGTCGCCCAGAAACCCGTAGGAATGCACTATGGTGGGTTAGGGAGTCGGGAAACTCCCAACGCGGTTGTTGCCAACTGACCGATAACTATAGTCGTAACAATTTGTTCGACTCATAGGACAGAGTTGTGTAATGCCAGTTAAGAAGGAGGAATACTGCTGCAGCCCAATTCGAAACGGAGCCAACAATTTGAAGACAAGCAATTTTCTGCCTAGCCAATAATCAACTGACATGCGAACACATGTACATTCTTCTTAAATCGATTTAGCAATGGAGGAATGTTCGTCTAGCCATCTAGGATGAAAACTCTACCCCCTCCCCATAAGAGGTGCATACGGGGCAATAAGTTGCGCAAACGAGAGTAGAAAGATAATGGTTGTCCAGGGTCACGTCGGGCTCCCACTTCAAAGAAGTCGGGCTAGGTGAGAGAACAATACGGAGTTATATGGAACGGATATGTAGTCCGCGAACACCCAGAAACGGAACATAACTATCGAGGTGTCGTTGTAGCTATTACCGATTATCAACCAATGGAGAAGGGACCTTAACAATGTATACATGTCAAAACATTTTATTGTTTTACTTCTACTTTATATTTTTACCTTGGCCTTTGTCTCCCAAGATGTATTGCCTGAAGTACGACGACCAGGCTTAGTATATTCGCTTGTCCTCAGAATTTTACTACCCCTATAACAAAAGTCAACGAAAAAAGCAATGTACATTGTTAAAGCAAAAAGAGTAGACCAAGTGAAGAAAAAGGTGGAGAAGGTGGAGAGAGGGAAGGCGGCACCCAGGCCGAAGATAATGCACAGGCTATGGGCTGACACATACACCAGTATCGCTCAAAAGAAGCTTGATGAAGGAAAAGCCAAAGAGCAATGCACAAGAAACACCCTAACAAACCACAGATAGAAGCACTGTCAAAAGAAAATTCGAATCAATGCCATCCTGAGGAAATCGGTGAAATTATCAGGAGGAAGATCAAAGGAGACTAAGCTGAGGACATCAAGAGTGGCCACCATGGCTGAGGCTATGGGTGGAGAAAGCTCGCGATAGGCGACCCAAAGGCCAGTAGTATTGGCCTTCCTGGAAGCCGAGGCGATATGAAGATCACTTGCACCAGTGGCGACACCCTGTGGGTTGTCCGGCCATCGAACTGGGAACCCAAAAGGTCTGAAGCAGAACCTTCAAGCCCATATCATGGAGAGTGTCACGCATCAAAAGCAAGGTAAGTTCAGACGGGTGGTGGTTCATCTGCAAGGTGTTTTATGGCCAAGGAACTAGATGCCTAAAAACTAGACAAACTCGAGACAGTAACGAAGAAGCCCATCTTAGGTGACCCGACTCGAATACCACTCAACTAGTTAGGGGGACGCTTAGGACCAACGAGGCGTAGTACCAAACCTGAGATGATACAAAGACAACAAGAGAAGAACCCAGTACAGAACCCGATCATGGATGATGAGTGAGGAGCTGGCACTAAATCCGAGTGCCATCAGCGTAATACTCCCTAGTGGCAGATTTTAAAGCACCTGATCGACCAGTGTTAAAAGAAAGGCATGTTACAAGGAAAATTAGCCAAATAGTACAATAGGTGGCATTATACGATAACAGGACACCCCTTCGGATTGTCATGTCGGATGAAGCGTGCGACCTAACATTTCTCTCATACTAGTTGGGCACGTTCATTGCACACAGAGAACCGCTACCCACCTCCTACAGCAAATTTAGCTGGGGCTGATGGAATCAGGCGATAGGTACGGTAAACCCCTCTTAACTACTGAGAAGTGTGGATAAGTCGGTCGGGACAGAAGGCCAATCCAAGTCGCAAAGCAGAGATCATAAGACGAACTATTCCTACTATATGGAACTCCCTTGCCAGGGAATGAAGACCGCTTGTAGTGGGCTGCCAGATGTAGAAACAACAAAGTTTGATCTTTCATGAAAAGGTCCTATACCGAAATCCCATTTATTGTCAGACCAAATTATGTTTTCAGAAATATTTGGTAAAAGGTTTGGCTGAGAAGGCTTTAAGAGCCAAAACTGCCCAGGTGTGGTATTCAACGCCAAAGTTACCACCAAGAAAAGAGTTTAAGAGCCACGGGGGCCAGCCTCTAAGCGAACCAAGAACAATCCAAGCCGGCACCATTAGGAATGCCCAGCGAGCAATGCCTGCATATTTACATCAGACACACAGGCTAAGTGTGCAGTATAACTAGACTCCGGCTCCAACAACTTGCTCCTAAATCAGAACAGCACACGAACCCTTACAACCCCTGACGAGATAAGGGAAAACCCGTTTAAAACAATCGCATTCAATGGCCAAGTATCCTCCACATGAGGAGAATACTACTCATACCCGATCAAAGTCGAAATCGGAACTCATAGCCATACAACTATTTCCTCCTCCAAGATTGCAGTTGCTACCAAGTATGATATGATCATACCATTTGGATGGTGGCACCAGGAACATCCGATAAAGCATATTGAAACCCCTGAAAAATACTGTTTCCAACAAACTAAATGTATGGAACTTGTACATGATGAAGGCATCGCTGACATGTTTGAATGGGACGAGACAGTGGCTTTTGAGGAAGAAGGCAGAATGATAGGGAGGATTGGGTCCAGAAGACAGGAGGAAGTACAGCTACAAGAATTACCAAGGCCGTATTGGCAGTATAAGAAGCTATTGGAGAATGAAAAAGCTGAAATGTTGGCTACTAGGGGAATATTCGACCATGCCATTGACCTGAAGGATGGGGCCACCCCGTCCTGGGGACCAATATACTCAATGTGGGCATACCAATTAGAACAAATAAACAAATATCTTCATAAAATGTTAGCAGACAGAACAATAGTTCATAGTATATTCCCGCAGGTGTACTGATCCTATTCATCCCCAAACTGGACGGAAGACTACGAATGTGTGTGGACTACCGCCAATTGAATAAGTTAACTATACTCAACAAATACCCTTTACTGCTCATGACCAAATTAGGGGAGAAAGTAGCTAGTGCAACTATCTCCACCAAACTAGACTTAAGAGAGGGTTACCATATCACCCGAATCAGCAAGGGAGATGAGTGGAGAACCACCATTCGTACTCTATATCTATAGTACGAATACAAAGTAAGGCCAATCAGTTTAGTGATCTCAGTCGCTATATACGAAGCTGTGATGAAAACTAGGCTACGAGAATTTCGCGATGACGGAGTTATAGCATATTTAGATGATATTCTAATAGACTCAAAGACGATGGGAGAACAAGAGACCCTGGTAAGACAAGTACTAGCAAGACTAGAATGCCATGACCTCGCAGTATCCCTAAAGCAAGTAGTGTTCCATGTCGATAGTATCGAGTTCCTAGCATATATGGTGGGAAGACATACGACCACTATGAGTGAAGAGAAAGTTGTGAGTATTCTCAATTGGAAAGCCCCGTGATCGGTAAAACATGTATAAATCTTTATCGGTTTTGCAAATTCCTAACAACGATTTATAGAAAATTTAGCAAAGGTGGGCAAGCCAATCACTGACAGGCTGAAGAGCAAAGGAGGGAAACTGTTATGGTTTTTGGGAAAGGAACAAGATAAAGCTAGTGAAGAGCTTAAACGAAGATTTACCACAGCCCCGATCTTGGCACCTGTGTATCCGGACTGAAAAACGGTAATCAAGACAGCTGCTACTGATTTTGCACTAGATTGAATCCTGTCCCAGTACTTGGGGAATCAGCTACACCGAGTGGCATTCCACGCACAAAAGCTAAACGATGCCGAACAAAATCATCATATTGATGATAAGGAACTCTTGTCTATCTTAGAACCTTTCTGCGAAGGGAAACATTATCTGTTGGGAGCAGACAAACCCTTAACAGTATATACCGACTATCAGAATCGACAATACTTGCTCACAACTAAAGTCTGGAACCCTCAACAAATCTGAGGAGCCCAATGGCTAGCCAATAGTAATTTTAAAATTGTTTACCAACCCAGAAGGCGAGCTGGTAAACCAGAGGCATTAAGTAGGATGCTGAAGTAGCGCTCTGAGGAGGGAGCTACATATTGCGAATAGTCAATTTAGAAACCAGAACATTTCAAAGTTTCACTTTGCCACAGAAAGGACAGAAGTCAGGTCAGCCTTGTAGAAGGAAAAAAGCGGACAACAAACTCGCTTAGAATAAAGAACCTATCACAAAGCTCAATAATCCCAACAAAAGGTTTGAGCATGGCAGTAGGTGATGACATTTACGCTCTGAAGGATGGCACCATACCGGCCCAAAGAAAGATGGTGGTGGATACCGGAATTGCGATAGCATTGCCCAAAGGAGGATCTGGCACGCTGGCCGCAACAAGTGGCATGGCAAGCAAACATAGGATAGCACCAGGTGGTTGTATTATAGATGCGGATTAAAGCGGCAATATGCAGGTGATACTACGGAACCAAGGAGATACCAGCTACGAGTTCAAGGCAGACATGCGTATTGCATAACTGATTGGGGAAAATATACAGAAACACGAGGCCATGGAAATCGATGAACTGGATAACACTAACTCAAAAAGGGGAACTCAGGGATACTGGTCGAGTAATATATGTCCCAAACATCTAATTACTAGTCCACAAGTGGAAGTCAGAAGATGTTAGCTAAACCAAAACCTGCAAGACAACTAATACTTCAACAAAGAAGATACCCACACACACACGAGCCTACTGAAAAAGATAATAATTCCATCCAGTACCCTGATTGCCGCAGTACAAATGCAAGCCATGGACAACTGATTCTTGAATAGAATAAGGATAGCAGGAAAGAAGGATGATACCTGGACGTCAGGAGAAGGCGAGCTAAGCCACTTAAATGAAAGACTGGAGGCACTATTGAAGAACTGGGAGCTCGAAGATGGGGTGCTCTATTATAAGAATAGACTAAGCATTCCTTTGAATAAAGAGCTCATAACTTAGATTGCAAAACGATGCCACGACACTAAGGGAGCAGGACATTTCGAAGAAGAAAAACCAACTGAATTGATCATGAGAACGTTCCACTTGGAAAAGCGCCCCGAGTGGATCAACAACTATCTCCTGTTTTGTGAGGAATGACAACTAAGAAATGTCCATGGAACTCGAAATATGGATTGGTTCAACGGATAGAAGTACAATAGGCAGCATGGACCTTAATCTAAGTTGACTTCATCACCCAATTACAGGAGTTCCAAGGACGAACCCAGATCATGAAAGTAGTAGACCTCTTAGGGAGAGAGCTCGCAGAAGGATAAGGGGATCAGGTTACCCTACCTCCACGCACAAACCGCGAAAAAGACTTGGCAACACCCCCCTCCAGCCCCAAAGTTGGGACGATAGGTCACCACACATCACCTGGAGAGTCGCGTCCTCTCACCAAAGACAAGAGTAGAGAGCAGCCTACTTGTGACACCGTGTACATCGCGGCCGTCCCTATGACGAGAACCGGTTTGCAGGAGACATGAGAGGAGGGGTAATGGCAATTAATGTATGTGGATGCCTCTCGAGTGGATGACGTCGCATGGAGTTATATCTACTCCAAGATTCGGTATCGGAAAGTGGACACTCACTCATGGGACCTATCAACCCTAGTTAGGCATCCTCGGTCTGCCAAGTGGCCCAGAAACCAGTAGGAATGCACAATACTAGGTAAGCCAGTCGGTGAACTCCCAAATGGGTGGTTGGCAACAGACCGATAACTATAGTCGTAACTATTGGTTTAATGCATAGGAAAGAGTTGTGTAATGCAAGCTAAGAGGCAGGAATACTTGCTGCAGCCTAAGTCAAAACAGAGTCACCAATATTAAGACTGGCCATCTTCAACCGAGCGAATAATCAACTGACATGCTATTATGGGGGTAGTAATATTCTAAGAACAAGCGAATATACAAAGCCCGGTTGTTGCTAATTTGGAGAATACAAGTAGGGAGAGAAAGGTCAAGATAGAAATACATGGTAGATAGGACGATAAATGGTTGTGAACGTCTATATATTGTTAAGGTCTCTTCTTGGTTGCTTAGTGATGAATAATAGCTAGAGAGACACCTCAATATTTATATTCAGCGTCTGGGTGTTCGCGGGCTACATAATCTCTTCCGATAACTAAGTATTGTAGTTTCATATAGCTCAACTTCTTGGAAGTGGGAGGCCGACTTGACCCTGAACATCCCTTATCCTTCTAGTCTTGTTTGCGCAACTAATTGCCACGTATGCCTCTCTCATGAGGAGGGTGTAGAACCTGTCCATCTAAATTACTATACGAACATGTATCCATTTCTAACAGATTTACTCATAATCTCCATATATTCACATGTCAGACAATTATTCGCTAGGATAAAGCATTGCCAGTCTTCATATTGTTGGCTCCGTTTTGACTTGGTCCAGATTGAGTAGCCCCTGTCTTAGCCGCCATTACACGACTCGGCTCTATTGAGCGAACCAATGGTTACCACTCTAGTTAGCGGTCTCTTGCCAACAACCCCTTTGGGAGTTCCCCAACTCCCTTTTCCGCGCATAGAGCATGCCTACTGGTTACTGGGGATCGTTCCGGACGGAGGAAGCCTAACTAAAGTAGATAGTTCCTGTGAGTTTGTATCCGCTTTCCAATACCCACTTTTGCAGTGATAGTAACGCTGTCCGATGTGGTCCGATACAGATGCTTCCACTTGAAATAGGTACCCTGAGGTCACCTGTCATATATCTTGCGAACACGAACCTGTCGGACGGACGGCCCCCAAGTATACAGTGTCGTGAGTAGGGTCTTCTTTATCCATGTCTTGGGTCTGGGGACACAACTTTCCAGGTGACGTGTGGTGACCTATTGTCCCACCGTAGGGGGTGGACAAGCATCTTGCTTCGTCTTTTTTAGAGGTTTGTGCGCGGAGGTAGGGTAGCTTGTCCCCCTTGTTCTCCTGGAAGGTCTCTGCCTAACACGAGCTCCCTTCTCCTAAGTTTTGTCCTGAATACCTTTTGTCTAGCTATGATACTTTCTTAATTCTTTATAAGCTCCCTCTGGTAGGGGTAAACACCCGAAGCGTTTACTTGTCCACAGATGGAAAACCTTTCTCATACTACTCATCCAAGTTCGGCCCCAGAATTCCCGGGTTTTCTCTACGAAACTTTTCCACCTCTTCTCTGGAGTCTTCCAACCCCTCCGGTGGTTCCCAGGTGTTTTCATCTTCGGAGCATTCGGCCAATTTTAGAAAGTATCTGAGCTCCTTAAACTCCTTATTTACCCTTCTGATCTTTCTCGTTTAGGTGATTATCTCGCTTTTGACGATTCCTTCAACCTCCCACTCCTGGTCACCTTCAACGTCCTCTGGTTCTCGTCGGGGTTGTTCTCTGTTGTTTCGGTCAGAAGCTTTGTAGGGTTTGAGAAGTCTGACGTGGAATATTGGCTGGATTTTCCAGCGAGCCGGGATATCAAGTTGGCACGCCCTGTTTCCTGTTTTCTCTAATACTGTAAAAGGGCCGTACTATCCTGGGGTGAACTTTCTTGTTGGTCATTTGCTCTTAATATTGCTTGCGTTTAACATTACCATGTCACCTACCTCGATATCGGGCTGTGGGGTCACTCGCCGGTCGTAGTACCACTTCATGGCCTCCCTTGTTTGCTCGAGAGTTGCCCTCGCCTTCCCCTGCACAGTTTTTATCCAGTGTGTATACATTGCGGCTCCAGGGTTTTCAACTTCTCTTTCTTGCATCCATTCCGTCTGCGGATGAAACCTGTAGTTGGCGAGGAATGGGGTCTGTTTATGTGCTTGCTTTGGAATTATTTTAGGCATATTCACCTAAGTGTAGCAACTGCTACCAGTTGTTTTGGTCATAGTTGACAAAGCTATGAAGGTACCCTTCCAGCACTTGGTTGGTTATTTCGGTGTTTCCGGCCATTTGTGTGGGATATGCCGTTGACATTCGCCTTCTGATTCCTAATGCCTGGAACAATGATTCCCAAAATTCCCCAGAAAACTTGGCGTCCATGGCTGACACAATTTCACAGGGCAGTCTGTGTAGTTTCCAGACTTACTTAAGGAGAGTTTCGGCGACGTCTGTTGCGAAGGCATTTGTCGCTTAGCAGATGAAATGTGCCATTTTTGTCAAACGATCTACTACTACCATGATCTGGGTTTGTCCCTGGGACACAGGTAACTGGGTAAGAAATGCACTGAGATAGATGTCCATGGCGCGTAGGGTACTTCAAGTGTTGGAGTAATCCATACTTCGAGTGTCGTGGTGATTTGTTCTGTTGACATTCGTCGCAAGACCGGACATAGTTGTTGATCTATTCGGTGAGTTTTCCCCAGTGGAAATTTCACGTACCCAATTCAATCACTTTTTTCAGGTCTGAATTGTCCAGCTACCTTAGACTCATGACATCCTTTTGCAATCTCGGTCAGGAGTTCTTCCTTCGAAGGAATGAATAGTGGATTTTTGTAATAGAGTAGTCCGTCGTCCATCTCCCCGTGCTTGGTTAGTGCTTCCCGTCTTTCTTTTAAGGCAAGCGATCGGTAACACAATACGGGAATGGATTCCGCCTGGTGGCGAGCGAAGCCGAGTTAGACGACTGGACAGGAGGAGAACTACTCCTGGCGGGAATGAATACCGAACTCCAAAACGCATGGGGAGCCAGCAGCGAAAAATATGAAGGCCTCGAAGCCTTAGCCCAGGGGGCCATCCGGAAGGAAACTAAGCTGGCAACGGTGAGACACATTCAAGGATCTGCACGGACTAAGAATATCAACAAAGATACCATGACGCCACCAAATCCCGACGGAAGATACAAACCAACAAATAATAGCCAGCAATGCTACAGCGACCCCATGGAATTGGATGCGACCTGGAAACAATCAAGATTGAACATCACAAGAGAAGAATTCCAAAGGAGGATTCGAGAACGGCTAAGTCTCAAATACGCAATGCCTGGACAGTTAGCCAGGGATTGCACGAGGAAGGACGGACCCAAACCATTCAATGCACAGGCCTGGAGTTGTCAACCCACGAAGAAACCTGCCCCCGGGTAGACCAGACCGAAGATCAGGGAAATCGAGTTCGAACCAGATCCCGAACAGTCGGGAAACGACGAAGGTACCCAGTAAGAGATGGTCTGATGGACAAACCCGAACGAAAACCCATCATCATTGAAAACTACTACGCGGCACTCAACTACACGGAAACACTCCAAAACGACAACCACCACATCATGGTCAAAATACAACTTCACGGCAGAAGGGAGTCAGTCACTATCAACGCCATGATTGATTCAGGAGCAACAGAGGACTTCCTCGACCGGGAAGTCTGCAACAAACACAGGATCAAGATGATCAAAGCAAAAAACCCAAGGGAGATTCACCTCGCGGATGGAAAACCAAGCACTATGGGTCCAGTTCCCCATATGACGAAAGTACCTATGGACATTAGTAGCCATAGGGAATTAGCAACTTTGCAAGTGGCAAACCTCCAAAACCATGCGGTCATCCTCAGGATGCCATGGCTAAGAGAACACAATCCAACAATCGATTGGAATGACAAAAAGATCACATTCAACAGCGAACGATGTACGACCTGGTGTCTCAACAGTTCACCCGTTGCATATGCGATACAAGAACAAAAAGCCCTGGAGGAGAACTTTATCACCAGATTCTCCAAGGTCCAGGTTCAGAAGGGCCCGAAGGCCAATGACCAAAGCATCAGAGTTAAAAAGCTATCATTCGAAGCTAAAGTGCCGACGAAGGGATCAGCCCAGGCGGCAGGGCACGACCTGTACGCAAACGAAGGAACCGACATTCCTGCCAGAGGGCAAGCAATTGTCAGAACAGGAATAGCCATTGGATAACCTCACAAGACCTATGGACGAATTGCACCACGGAGCAGTCACACAGTCAAACACCGACTCATGACAAATGCAGGTGTGCTCGATGCCGATTACAGAGGGGAAGTAAAGGTAGTCCTAGCCAACCTGGGAGACCAACCCTACTGAGTGTAAAAGGGAGAGCCAATCGCACAACTGATCATCGAGAAGATCAACAACTAGGAGCTACAAGAAGTAACCCAGTTGGACGATACTGAGACTGGAGGTCAGGGGTTCGGAAGTTCCGATATCACCATCAACCAGCGTGTCAAGGGCCAGAAAGCCAAACCACCGATGGAAATCAACGAACTATCGGCTAGAGCTTTCGGACAGTTCTAAAGACAAGGAGAAATAACGGGTATCCTAAGATAGGGCGAGGTCGACAACGAAATTCAACTGGAAGCTATCAACATTACCACAGAGCTGGCGATAAAAAAAAAGAAAAACAACGACGACCAAGACGTTAGGGAGACAGTTCCCAAGAATACCATCACCTGCTAGATGTATTCAAGAAAGGAGAAAAAACGACGTTACCACCCTAGCGGGCAGGTATAGGCCTGGGGATCGACCTAGAGGAAGGAAAAACGGTGCCAATTAAGAAGATATACGCCCTCAGTAACGATCAGCTGGAAGAGCTCTACCAATACATCAAGCAGAATAAGGACCGCGGGTGGATTCGAAGAGTGAAGTCAGGAAGGGCTTCCCCAATTATCTTTGGCAAAAAGAAAGATGGCAAACTCAGGTTATGGGCCGATTACCGGGTGCTCAACGAAGTCAGCAGAAAAGATTGACACCCTCTACCGCTGATTAGCGAAGCACGGGCCAGGCTAGGAGGGGCCAAATACTTCACCAAGCTGGACATCGAGGACGCCTACCACAACATTCGGATCAGAGAGGGAGACGAGTGGAAGATAATCTTTTCAACGAAATTAGGAACATACCAATACCTAGTCATGCGACTTGGGCTATGCAACGCACCGGTGGCGTTTCAACGACAGATCAATGAGATTCTTATGGAACACATCGATGTGTGTTGCATCGTCTAGCTGGATGACGTACTCATATATTCGAACACCCTACAACAACAGCGAAAAGACGTCAGCAACATCCTAGAAGCAATACGAGACTCAGGAATGAAGGTCAAACCATCCAAATGCGAATTCCACCAAAACGAAACAGAATACCTAGAATGTATCATTGGACAAGACGGGGTCAAGACAGACCCAGTCAGGACAGAGGCCATCTGGGACTGGACGACCCCCAACAAAATTATGGAAATCCAGTGTTTCCTAGGATTCTGCAACTTCTACAGGCGATTTATAGAACGTTTTGGCAGGACGGCCAAACCACTATATGCAAAAACAAAAAAGGAATGTATTGGCAATTGGGAATGGGGAGGTAAAGAACAACAAGCATTCGCCGAATTAAGAACCAAACTCACCAGAGCACCAGTACTGGTCTACTTCAACCCCCTCGCACGGACCAAGATCGAGACAGACGCCTCAAAATACGTCTGTTCCGGGATACTGTCGGAGCAACCTAATGCCAGGACGGGAAATGGAGACCAGTGGCATACCGATCCGAAACAATGTCGAACGCGGAATGCAACTACGACATACACGCCAAGGTACTACTGGCAATAGTCCGGGCTTTTCACGAATGGAAATGATACACGAGAGGAAGACTGAAGCCGATACGGGTCCTGACAGACCACAAAAGCTTACTAACCTTCATTACAACGAAAGAACTAAGCGAACGACAAGCACGATGGATGCAAGAATTAAGTCAATACAACTTCAAAATCAAATAGCACCAAGGAAA
>Ga0307507_10008909_pt1 | contig 13635 bp, 5 predicted proteins | sample 7_EM_MG_FD_207223 | JGI IMG/M metagenome (GOLD analysis project Ga0307507, IMG submission 207223) | Populus trichocarpa ectomycorrhiza microbial communities from riparian zone in the Pacific Northwest, United States - 7_EM | ecosystem: Host-associated > Plants > Roots > Unclassified | place...
TTATGTTGTATAACCCTTGGTACAACAAATACTTGGCACTTTCATAGCCCAAACCGTATGGTATAACCGACACCTGTGCTATGAAAGGAACTTGATTTGTTGTTAACATAAGTTATAATCATGAATGTCTGACAACATTTACAAGTATTAGCATTATTCGAATAAGATAACTAATGTAATCATGTTAACAATTTATAATCCGATTGGAACCTCCTTTGTGTGTGGTTTCCAGTTGAGTAATAAAAAGAGTTTATATTATACTTGTTTGAAATACCATTAGTGGATCCTCTAACCTTGACAATTATTTTATCATTGTTTAATCCTTACATCAATATCACATCACAAAGCTCTCTTTAACTTATTATTATTGTTGTTGTTGTTGTTGTTGTTATTATTTATAATTTATATAGTTAACCTCCATGTGGTTCGACCCCGGTCTTACTGGGTTTTTTATTACTTCGACACTCCTGCACTTGGGAGAAGACATCAATCTTTTGGTCGTGTCATTAGACAATGCTAAGATCAAGAGCTGGAAAGATTTGGTGGAGGCTTTCCCAAAGCAGTACAAGTTTAACTTGGAAATTGCTCCAGACTGAACGAGCCTGATGTCATTGGAGAAAAGAAGCCAAGAGTCAATAAGGGTTTATGTGCAAAGATGAAGGGATGAGACAACACATGCTCAACCTTCACTAATTGATATAGAAATGATGATGTTGTTCGCCAGCACCTTCTAATCCCCTTATTATGAGCATTTAATAGGAAGCTCAACTCAATATTTATATGAAGTTGTGAGGATTGCTGAAAGAATTGAACAGGCTATCAAGATGGGAAAAATTAGAGATCTTGCCATGGTTTCCAGAACAATGATTAGAGATGAATCCGAAGATGGCTCTTAATTGGGAAACTTTTGCACATAGGTCTTATTTTAGCATCAAATCAAATGCCTTTGTCAAAGATCGACATATCTCTCTCACTCGAGTTTGTCTACCAGCATCTGTTAACCTCTGGACTTATTGCTCTGACTCCATCAAATCCCATGCAACCATCGTTTTCTAGGTGGTATGATCTAGACCAAAGATGTGAATATCATAGTGATGTCCTAGGCCATTCAATTGAAAACTATAAAAATTTTAAGTATCAAGTCCGCAAGATGGTAAGCAAAGGAAAGATTGAGTTTGTGAGGAATGGTGGTACCTACCACATAATCAACTCTATCTTCAGCAATAACCAGTAACCTGCAAAATACCAACAAAGGCGTGGATGATAAGCCATTATCTAGAAAATGGACATTTGTATTTTTGTTGCAATATACTTTCATATATCATTGATGCATCACTCATCTTTTAATGGATTTTGCTTTGTTCTTTATTTTATTATTGTCTTGAAATAAAGAGATGTTTCTTTCATATGGTATTTTGACAAAACCTTTTGATCAAACTCCAAAATGCAAAATTAAAGCTAAAAGTATTTTGATTGAGGAAATGACTCAATGTTCGTTAAAATGGCATAAGGTGACCAAACAAATTTTGAGCTCACATATAAAATTAAACCACACAGCATATAACTAAGTTTTAGCAGTATGCATAATGACGCGTAGTAGATTCAGTAGTTATGGACTCGCGAATCATAACTCTTACAAGTCTAAATCATTACACTAGATGAGGTCAAAATTTATCGGTTTTAATTGACCTTGCTTGAAATAAGAAAAGGTCATCTTTGTTATCCCTTCACTTTCTAAAGATTAAATCCCTTGTAATCCCATTTTAATTCTAATAGAATTTTTTTTTTCAAAAAAGAAACCCTGATTAGGATCACACCCCACGCTGGGGGCAAATGATAGATATTTTGAAGACACTGACAGAGTTGATGGAAAAGGGAAGACTGAAAACAAAAGTCCAACGTTTGAGAAAGAGCTAAAAGAAAAAGAGACATAGACTAGGGGTAGAAAATACTGATGTTGGTCTTCATTATCATCTAGACAAAACAATGAAGATAGGTGCTGGAATTGATCATGTCACAGTTAGAAGACATAACAAATGCCAAAAGTCAACACAAAAATATTGAGTTACAAACATGACTTTCAGTATCTATGATAAAGCCTCTAATTTTATCAAATGATCGAGATTGGTTATTCATCAAAGAAAAAATTGGATTTACATTATGGCCTATGTTAAAGAGAATTTGATCTTTGAGGTTAGTGAGATTAATGAATAGTTGATGTTGATCCTACTCTTTGAAACCCTCAAACACCGTTGGTTGATGATACCTTAGCTGGCTGTAATAACAAAAGCGTAATGAACCACATCCTTGGTTCTTAAGCACCACTCTTTCTTCTTGTTGAGGTCAGTGCAGTGCCCCTGCGTCCATTAAATTGGCACGTTCTAAGACTGAAGGCAGAGTTAAGTGACCCGGTTGAGAATCGGTGGTTGTTAGAATAATAGTAGCGGTGTGACTTTCTTCTTGAAAAGACTGCTCGCAAGCTAGACTACTTTAGTACTATCGCATAAGCCCTTTCTTGAGCAAGTAGTGCTTTAGCAGGACAAAGAAGAGTCCGCGGAGCAACTCTCTTTAATCAAGGGCCAAACTTTAACACCATACGGTTGAACAACTAGCAGAGAAAGAAGACTGAGATCCTAAATGAACTAAGAGAAGGTTGCAAGAAGTGAGATGTTTCCCTTTCCTTCATAGCTATGAACCATAGTCTGCATTACATGATTTTAAATGCCCTTTTTAATCAAGTAAGTAATCTGAACTGATAAATGACACTCTCAAAACTTGAAGAGTTTTTCCATAAAGGTCGAGACTTCAAGAATTAAGTTACTAGTTATTATGTATGTTGATAAAATAAATGCTCAAAAGAAACAATCTTTCTTGACAAAGCCTCAAGTTTTGACTTGAGCATCTTGTTTCTTTGGAATTCACAAAAACATCATCTCATCACAGACAATCAAAAGATATACCCAAGATTAGATATTAAAATTGACATAAAGAACCATAGAAAAAGCAATTTTAATTTTACAATGGGTCAATTTTTGCTTTAAAAAAACAAGACAATCAAAGGGTTACATGTTTGAATGGCGTGTGTTGGGTCTTTGACCAAAGAAACTTGATTTTCAAAAAAATACTTTAAAAAAATTGACATCTTTCTGATTTCATTTCAACAATTACACTTGAACATACATAATCTTTAAAACATGAGAGTTGATTCCAGAATAAGAAAGTTTATCAAACAAGAAGAACATTAATCGAGTTTTTAATCCTTGACAGAGATGACATTGACACTTCTTACACATGCTTGAAAAGCTGACCACCTAGGTGCAATACAGTGGGACCCTGAAAAGGAAAAAAATAATATTTAGATGAGCTGGGGGCAAAGAAAGAATCAAATAATGAGGCAGCAAAGTCCATTAAAGTTATGTTTAGTATTTGGCAATGACAAAAGCCTCTTGATTACAAACAAAAGAATGAGCGCATTCAGATCAATTGAGGGCAATGTTGTTCAAGAACAATCTATGATGTAGTAAACTGCAGTAACAATTAAGAGTAAAGATGTACCTAAAGGACATCTTCATATCAATATCTGGGTTTACCCTTAGAACCATGGCTATGACTTTTGAAAGATGTTATCACATGACTGCTTTTTCGGAAGGATGCACACCATCAAGAGTGACCGTGGGATAATACTGCACTTCAAAGATATTTTTATATTGTCATCTTAGGTTACCCTTTGAAATATGGCTATGACTCCTGATAGACATTATCACACAGTGACATTTGAATGAATATCAAAATAATGCATACCGCTAAGACTAGTTGTGAGACCATCTGTTTTGAAGCCAAAGTGCACTTCATCGCATGAATATGGGTGATAACATTGAACATCAATGATAATTCCAATGCATTTCTCTTTATGATCTGACTAGACGGGCTGAGAATAATACTAAGCATAAAATAATGAGTCTTTTACTACAAGCTATGAGATGTATATCTAGACGACTGGATTGTTTCCAAGAAGGCTAGTGATAACATATACTTGAAAAGTATAGTTTCAACTGGAGGCAAGTCCGTGGCTGATTAGCAATCTAAGATGAGGATGATACTAGAAAACCTCTTGATGGGTATTGGCAAGATGCACACAACTAATCAAAGAATAGTTATTAAGAGAATCTAGGAGACAAATGATTGTTAAGCCCCTTCATGATGAATCAAGCAGCACCACACTTGGGGGCATTGTCAAGCTTGATAAACAAAGAGAGCAGTAATCATCGTGGATAGCCATGAAGGGCACTACACTTACATTTGAATGGAAGACTAGCACACAAATACACTAAATCAATCAAAAGAACAAATAAGGCTTTGGATAGCAAACAAAGACACCCAATGACGATGGAACATCAAAAAGGGGGGACCTATATTTCAAACTAGGTAAGGATACATGCATGTCATCTAATATCAAAACATTGCATAAATATTTTTGAATTGTTACATGAAAGATCCTTAATGAAGTCCAGCAAGAATGGGGACAAAGAAAGAATCATTGAGTATATAATAACAAAAAATCACGTTTTTTACCCAAGAACAGGAAGAAAATAAAATGAACCCTACCATTAGGAAAATCTCAAAACAATAAGAAGATCAACCCTGTCATCAAGAAGAGTCTTTAGGTCAACCCTGCAATCAGGAAGCACCGAATTTTCAACCCCGTAATTGGGAGTTATCAGGTCAACCCTGTAATCAGGAAGCGCCAAGTTTTCCAACCCTGACATCAGGAAAATTCTGTTAATTTCAGTCAGCGAAAAGGACATATGCCAACCCTGCAATCAGGAAAGACCAATGTTAATCCTGCAAAATCACAAAAGTCAAAAAAGAAAAATCATCAAGTTAAAAACTTGATCAAACCTTATCATCAAGAAGAAAAGAGAGAATAACCCTACCATTAGAAAATTCTCAAAAAGAAATAAGCAAGTTCAAACCCTGCCATTAGGAAGAACACACATATTTTTTTGGTTTTGGTTAAAGAAGAGCGACAGATGAGATCTCAAGTTAACCCAACCACATAGAGATTTTAGCTTTGGTTAAAGAAAGTCATCAGATGGGATTTTAGGTTGACCGAGCTATGACACGATCAAAAAATTGATGTCTTATCCCAAGTGCAGGAGTGTCGAAGTAATAAATAACACAACAAGATCGGGGTCGAACCATAGGGAGGTGAACTATACAAAATTATAAACAATAAATGAAAAGGTGTTGAAGAGAACTTTTGAGATGTGATATTGATGTAAGGATTAAACAAGGATAAAACAATTGTTAAGGTTAGAGGATCCACTAATGGTATTTCAAATAAGTATAGTATGAACTCCATTTATTTCTTACCTGGAAACCACACACAAAGGAGGTTCCAATCGAATTATAAATTATTAACATGATTATATTAATTATCTTATTTGAGTAATGCCAATACTTGTAAATATTGTCAGGCATTCATGATGATAACTTATGTTAACAATAAATCAAATTCCTTTCATAGCACAGGTGTCGGTTATACCATACAGTTGACTATGAAAGGATCAAGTATTTATTGTACCAAGGGTTGTTCAACACAAATCTAGATTAACCATTTCACAAGCAAGGTATTATGAGTGAGTAAGATAACAAATACAAAGCATGTTAGTATCAAACATTAAAGTCCATGTTGAGTTTATACTATACTTATTCTTACACCATTAGTGTAACCTTTTCACCTCGACATAATAAACTTAGCTAAACATTATGAACAAGAGAAACATAAATAGACTAGATAAGAACATAGTTACGATAAAAAACATAAACAAGAGATTAATGAAAGCAGAACTTAAACATTATAAAATTACAAAGAAAGAGAACAAGAGCAAGATCTTGATCTAAAACGCCTCTATTCTACATTAATTGTATTTGAACTTATAAATGTTTAAATTTGTAATAAATATTTGAATTTTATATTAATAGTTTTTTAAATTATTTTCTATTTATGTTTAATTTATTTTTTAAAAATATATATTTTTAAAGTATTACTTATTTGGTTATAGATGGATGATATATTCTAGAGAGTTAGAAAAGAATTACTACAAATGTCACTTTCACTGTTTACTCACCATCAAAATAATAGATGGTATGTTTGACAATTATTTGTCAAATTCACCAACAAACATACTGACGGATAAAAAAATTACCGATGGAATGAAATACAATTTTTTTATCGATGAGATGTTATATTTAGTGATGGAAATATTGACGAAATGAAATGGGTAAAGTTTTTTTTTGGCACGCTTTGTCCATTAGTAAATCCATATGTACAATTATTATCAACGGACTCACTGATAGACCACAAATCACCGATGAGAGTTTTTTTGATAGATTATGTTTGTGCTTATGGACTGTAAGTGTAAATACCGACACAAAATTTCATTGGTAAATCTAAAAATTCTAGTAGTGACTCACGTAGTTTTTACTACAAAAATATCAATGTAAAGTTGATTTTTTTTTGCCACAAATTCAACTAAAATAAAAACAAAGCACCTAAACAATTATGCCATTAACATGGACCATGAAATGAAAGTTTGAGGTTGAATTTGTTTGGGATAGTGTAGTTCATGGTTGGAGATGTGTTTCTTGGGTTGTGCAAGTGAGAGAGGAAGTTTGGTTGTAGTTCATGCTACTATGCTATAGAGTTGACTAGAGAAGAAAAAAAGGTTGGATTTTGGTCGGTGTTGATGTGTTCGGCATGGTAAGACTATTTGTTATTGGTTTGGTCGGAATCTGATAAGGAAAATGAAGGGAGAAGTTGGCTAAATGAGATACAAAGTATGTGTATATAATTGGTTTGAGAAAGCCAAAACCATATTTGGTTTTTTTCTAGAGTAAGAGGGGGCTTTCATCATTATTTTTATTTTTCTCTATTTTGTTTTTTTTTAAAGAGAGAGGTTTTAAACTGGTTGTGTATAGGAAAAATATATCACCCTTAGTATACTTTACCTAAGATAAGTTACATTGTTTGTTTGTCTGATATAAACTAAGGTATTGTTGTATTTTCTAACTGTTGATCTGTCTAAACTTTAAGAAAAGTCATCATCGGTAAGGAGGTCCTAACCTTATCATGTTAAAACTAAACAATTCTAATGTTAAAACATGTTTTTTTTTTTTACATTTATCTTTTAATATTAAAAATATATCTTACATATAAGTTTGTAATCCTTAATATTCAAACAAACAAGATAATTTTTTTGGTATTTTTAAAATCATCCAATCAAACTCAATAAAAAAAACACATCATAATTCCAATAAACAATGTTCAATCAATCTAATGAATTACACAACAATAAATATTTTGTCCTGAATTTCACAATTTCAAATTTTACCAACAAATGGTGATTTAAGGTTATAAATCGACATTCTGAGAGTGTCTAGACAAGTTCTTGGTTATCTAGGGAGTCACTAAAGTGCACGGGTGATGTGGAAACAATGGTTGATGCAACCATATTATTTAATAATTTTACTCATATTTACCTAGTATTTAGACCATGTTTTATATATACAATGTTTTGATATTCTTTATTTTATGTTTTGAAGGTATTTTTGGATGTAAGATTCAAAAATGAGTAATTTAGAGATAAACTTCAAACCATGTTCCAACTCGTGTTGAATATTGGCAGATTTAACCTTTGATTGATGTTTTCCATATAACTTGAGCTGTAGTGGTCCAAATAAAGTGATTCCACTGGAATAAGAAAGCTAACATTCATACATTTTCTATACATATATGAAAATAAAAATAAAAATAAAAGAAAAAGTATGGAAATCTCAGCCTTCAAAGACAAGTCTCGCTTTCCAGTAGTTTTGACCTTCGACCATTCTGACTTGAATATCTTAAGTTAGAGAAGTCCATATTTGAAAACTCAATTTTTTTGGATTCCTAGCTCAAAGACCTATCAACATACCAAATTTAAGCAGAAAATAAGCTCATATGAGAGAGATGATGTTTCTAAAACAACCCATAAATTATGCCAACAAATAGGTTTTGTGAAGAAACAAGTCCAACTTACTTCCCAAACATCTAAACCAACATGTCAATTATTCATTCATATGGAAAAGGTTTTTATTTGGGTAAATTAACTTCACTAAGTCCAAAGTAAAAGAATGAAGATTTTATGCAAGACTATTTTTTCTTTTTATAGGAAAGAGTTATTGTACTACTTAAATATAGATTGTCTACTTTGGAAAGCACTTCTAATTTTATAGAGGATACAAACAAACTAGTAGGAATATGGAGATTAGGTTTTTCCATCATATAAAAGGAAAGAGAGATAGGAAAAAAGCGAAGCGGCCATAAAGAAGAAGGAAACTCTCACCCTTTTTTCTACACTCGAAATTATGTTTTCATCTTTTATCTTTCTTAGTTTTTTGATAGTCATGCAAGGTGAAGTTATTTTTATTGGTTGAAAGGATATAGAAGCCTTCATATTTCAAAAACTGTGAGATCTATTTTATCTTTTCTTTTCAGTTTATATGATGAGTATGAATGTTTTCCTATGCTTATTTTTTATGATTGTTTAGTTTGATTGTTAGAGCGAACTCTAAGTTATTATTCTTACCAATCTATTGCTAAGTTTTCTATCAAAACCAGAGTTGTGATATTTAACTTGTGAAATGACTAAGTTTAATAATTATGGTGGATCTATATTGTTAATCTTAGGGAAAATATTCAACTAAATTGGACATAGACTTCAGACAGTTATGTTGTCTAGATTTATCAACCTATCTAGTTTTTAAGGCTATCTTTGAATTAAATTACTAGTGCAGACGTAATGGTTAAGGTTAGTTATATCGTAGATCAGTTAACTGACTAATATTAAGAAAACATAAATACTCAAAATATAAATTGGCGTGTCATTTTAATGTTCAATTTTAATTTATGTTAGTGGTTGTTTACTTAAAACCAAAGTTTTTCTCTTAATAAGTTTTGGTTTATTAATTTTGTTTGATTATTTTAGTTTGTTTACCTTAGCATAGTTTAGATAATCTCAACCCTCACTTTGAAATATTTAGCATAAAAACGTGAACTAAATCTTTCTCATAGGATCGACCCTTTGCTTACTCTATTCTATCTAATTTATGTGACCGTGACATTCCAATAATGGCGGCGTGTGGGTTCACTCGCCCCTTAAGTGAGGCAAAAATAGGTAGATCTAGAGTGGTTCTAACTCTTCTTCCTCCTTGTGCCAACGATGAGCCTAAACAAACCTGCAAAAGAGAATCAAAATAAACAATTCATTTTCATCTCTTTTTTTCCTTATTCATATATCTTTTTCTTAGTTTTTTCTTTTCTCCTTTCTGGTTATTTAAACAACTAATAGGGGGAAGGCGTAATGGAAGGAGATGGGTCCTACTGGTAATAGTAGAGGATGTTAGGTCAACAACAACATTAGGTTTATGGCTCGTTGGTTTCGGGTTTGGGTGATTTGGTTTGGTTAGAGGGGAGGATAGATGGGTCACAGTTTGTTTTGGGTTCGAGTGATTTGGTTTGGTTGCGTGAGAGGAGAAGGTTAAGGATCACAGGTTATCACCAATGATTTTTGTTGCTGGTCATGGTTGGGTATGGCTGAGTTGTGTTCAATGGCCATACAGAGAAGAGAGAGGTCATGGTTTTTATGGTAAGGATTGTGTTGTTGTTGTCGTCTTAAGGAAAAATAACAAGAAAAGGGTGGGTTGACTGTTAAACCTATGTTGGGAAGATGAAAAAGTCATAGTGAGAGGGAACTGTTAGTAGTTGAAAGATGAGGGGGAGACTAGTAATTTGAGTATATTTGACAATGAGAATGGGTTTGCTAGTGGTTGTGGGTATTGTTGTCAGTGGTGGTTCTTTTTTTAATGGTGGAGGAGGTGACGAGTCTGTTTAAATTAACGGTGTTCAGATGGTTGGCAGTGAGAGGGAAATAGAATTGAGGCTACCACAAAAAAGAAGCAACACAACTTAGATTCTTTTGTGGGTCTAGGAGAATAAGAAAAAACGGTCGCAGGTTGTTTCTTTCAAATAAATAGTCCATGACCCCTTTTTTACCATAGGGAGCCTCGACTAAACGTAGCGGTGGCCTTTTTTAATGCAGTTGGTGAAGGTTCAGGACGTAGCAGGGATAATTTATTTTGTGTGGTGACTGTGTGGAGGACAGGTTTAACACTGGTGTGAGGATATTAAGGAAGCAGCTTTTTTTTTACACAAGAGAGGGTCATGAGTTGTTTTAAGTAGGGGTGTGTTTGACTGTGAGAGTTTTTGTTTGTGTGCGCGCGCTCTTACTAATTTTTGTTTTTCTCTTTTTAAAATTCCTTCATTATTTATAAATAAAATAAATTTTTTTCTCTCAATTATTTGTTTTCTAAGCAAATTTGGTGATAAAAAAAATCCAAAATCACTTTGGTTTGTTATTTTTTTTCACTTTGCTCTCCTTATCCAAATATGTTTTTTATTTTTTATGTATTTTATTTTTTGTATTTTGATTTATTTTTTAAAAAAATAACATTAATATTGACTCAATAAGAAAAAATTATCAATCATTTTGAAATGAGTACATTAAAAATCGAATGCATCAAAATAAAATTTTTGAATTTTTAATTATTTTTAAAAGACATTGAAATGCCAAAAACAACACAAATACATCAAAAATATATTTTTTGGTTTTGTTTGTTATTTTTTTAGAATTTTGAAAAAGGTAAGAAAATGGGGTAAAAAATAAGGTTAAGACATTTATAAATAAATATTTTTATTAAAAAAATCCTACTTAGGTATTCTTCATTTGAAAAAAAATAAAAAAAAAGGAAAAAAAAACCCTAATGTATGATTATGATATTGAAAATTGGGACAAAGATATTCTAACTCTCATATTTTTTTTTATTTTTTTTTTCTCTCTCTTTTTTTTACTCTTTTAAATTTTTAATTTTTTCACACTCCGCAAGTTGTCATTGCTTCTTTTCTATTTTTCACCTCACATTCAATTTTTTCTATCTTATTTTTTTTTTCTCATTTTTATTGCCTCCTTGAAATCAGAATAAATTATTAAAAAATATTAAAAATATAAGAAAATCTTAGGAAATAGCTAAATTTTGAACAATTGAAGAAATTTTATTGAAAATGCTTTTTCTTCGACTTGTTTTTAGTTTTTGAAGAAATATTAAAAACAATTAGAGGCAAAAACGAGATATAAAGTTATTAATGGTAATTTTGGAACATGATTGATGATATTTTTGTGAAAACTTGAAAGGATTAAAAAGGATTAAAAAAAACCCACATTAATTTGCAAAGTAAAAAACAAAAACAATGGCTTAAATTGGATTAACACGCATCAATGTGCATGTTTATAAAAAGTGTTTATTAGTTTCATGACCATCTATCATAGATCTTTTAGTTTGAAGCAATAGAGATTTCATTATACACGTTTTTTTTTCACATATCAATATATATCTTTTAGGTTGGCTTTTATATCAATTATTTTTCTGTTCATATTATCTATTATATCAGCTATGATAAGTCAAAGATTTATGTCTTGATTCTTAAGAAAATTATTTGTGAAAATCAAAAGATAATAAAAATTGATAAAAATGTATATTTTAATATTCAAGAATTTAGTTAAAAACTAGATTTATGGCTCTTGCTCTGCCGCAAGCCAACCATTTTTTTTTTCAATATAAAAAAAGAATGCTAGAAAAAAAAATATGAGGCCCTGGTCATTAGTTCAATTGATAATTTAAATAATATGAATAAAAAAGTCAATAACAATAAAGAAACGTGCAACAAAAATTAAAAAAAATTATATAAAAAGAACCCGACCTGAGATTACCAAGATTATCAAACAACACATAACTATAAAAAAGTTAAAAAAAAAGTAAAACAACAAAAAAAAAACCTTATTAAACTAAGTTTACTCATAAACTCTGTGGCTATAGATATATGATTGAGATGATCTCATAGAAAGAAAAATGGAAAGATAAAGTTTGAAGACCAATTCTTAATAATTCAAATGAGAATATGATAACTTCATAAAAGAGAAAATCAAAATAAAAAAATATTGAAGCTCAATCTCTAGCAAAATAAAATAAAATAAATCAATTTAAAAATGGACACATAAAAAGCATAAGTCAACTCACATTAATATTTGAAATCGGTAATTCTGGTTATGAACCCAACACTAACCCCATAAAAGGCAAACCATATAATATAATTAATAAAAAAAATAGCTTAAAAAATAGAGAAAAAGGACAAACAATTTAATTTGAAGGATGAAATCTTAAAAAAATACCAATCTAAAAACTTATTAATGCAAAATGATAGCAATAAAAAAAATAAGGATCAAATTTAATAGGAAAAAAACTAAGAAGGATGAAATTATAAAAAACAAAATCTAAAGACTGATCCCAAACAAAACAAATATGGATCAAATTTAAAAGACCAAAACATGGTAGGGGTTAAATATAAAAGAAAAATAAATTGTAGAGTTGTTGTGAATTCAGGGGGGGTAAAAACAAATAGTTGTTAGAGCCAAATCAAAGGCGTGTTAGATGCACGTACCACGTACCGTCCCATCATGAAGGGGCACTAAGATTTTTCGAACGTCATCATGGAGATGGTGTTTTATGGCTGGATGGCCCTGTACTCATTGCCAAAAAGGCGCGGGGGCACTTTTTAGCGAATGCATAACAAACACCAACATGTTTTAGTTTTTATAACATATAATATATGGTCAATAAAATAAAGTGCCTGGGTAACTTTCAAATTAATAATAAAACTAATGTAAAATAACAAAAAAAAATCATTATAAAAGAGTTATGTTGATTTTGTCTTTTAGAAAAACAAAGTAATTTTACTATTTTTAAAAAATTAAAATGACTATAACACTTCAGATTAAAAGGAATTTTTTTTATTGTATATGTAAATCAATAATTTTACTAAGCATAGAAAAATGAAATCACTAACCTAACCCTGCACAAATTATTAAAGACAATTGTATCATAGTTAAAAAATCATCTTACCTTTAATAGCTAGATGAAATTAATTTTTTTTTTATCCAGAATAATTTCATTAAATCACTATTTCAATTAACAGTGATTTAGAGCTACAATAATTTTCCTTCTAGCTTTATGTTTTTGTTAACTGTGGGGAAGCGATTGGGTTTTTTTTAAATTATAAATTAAATTAGAATTATTAGGTAAAGTCTTATATTGTTGTGTCCTCTAATAATTATTGTTTTTGAAACCATATAAATGATATATCATGTTCAATGAATTGAAGGAGTTCATTCAACTAATCAATAAGTCTTATTTATTGATTAGACAACTAACTAGTTGTGGACCTCTATTATATAAAGAGCATGATTTATTTATTTTTACAACACAAATGATAAATTTATCTTTGTCAAATAAATTAGTTTTATTTTAGTTAGATAATAAATTAAAAAATAGACAATAACAATAGATGGATAAAATCTAATAAAAATGCTCACAATAACATGGAAAAAATATATATCTTTTCAAAAAAGGATAAACAGTGTAGCTTAATTCCTAACCCATTAAATACAAAAGAATGGAGTTGATAAAAAAAAAAAAGACCTAAAG
>Ga0307507_10008910_pt1 | contig 13634 bp, 10 predicted proteins | sample 7_EM_MG_FD_207223 | JGI IMG/M metagenome (GOLD analysis project Ga0307507, IMG submission 207223) | Populus trichocarpa ectomycorrhiza microbial communities from riparian zone in the Pacific Northwest, United States - 7_EM | ecosystem: Host-associated > Plants > Roots > Unclassified | place...
GCGCTTTAAGCAAGAGGGATGCTTAAGTATGCGCTGCTTAATGATAATATAGGCCATATAAAGCTGTATAGGGTTGGTTTAATATACGGGCTTATTAATCGCATAGTGGATAACTTGGAGGACTTTAGAATAGATTGGCGACGGTAGTGCTGTAGTAGAGGCCTTACTTAACGTCTTAATTGGTAGGCGCTCTATATAACAATAGACGTTGTCCTTCCCTTTATCTACTGCTTAATTCCTGCCCGTAAGAAATGGCCTTTTATCCTTTTATTAAATCCTTGTTGCTCTACTGCATGGTTTAAAAAGTTACTAAAGTTATTCTATAGTTCAGCTTTAAATTAATAAGTACGCAGCTACTGCTTTAAGTTGTGAAAAGAGGCCTTAATTAGATTAAAATCGGGTAAGTAAGGAGGAAGATATTTAAGTCTAACACTAGCAGTATTGCAGAGGCGTTGAACTTCCTAGGTTTAAGTAAGCAGCAGCGTTGGCGCGTTTATCCTTTATGGTCACCATGTACCTTATTGCGATGGATTGACGTATTATCTATTACTAGAACTAAATAAGGCTATGGATAAGGCTGTATATAAGTAAGAACCTCGTTCTTTATTTACCGAATAAACATTGACCTGTTAATAGAGCCTTAGTGTATTAACTAACTAGGTATATCCTTCGCTTTAATCTAGCCAACAGCGTACTCCGTGCTACTATTATATTATATTTGTTGTATAGAAACTAGAGTATCTCTTTAAAATAGGCGCCTGGGCTATATAAGAGGTATTTAAGGAGGCCCTAAGGTACGCGTTAATAAATTAATATTAATAACACCTGACGTTATATATCTAGAGCCTCATCTATAAGTAGTAGTGGCCTGCCACTTGCCTTAATCGGTGGATCAATCTGGCCATATCTCTTTAAATTCACCCTCTAGCGTTGAAGAGTAGGTTGAGGAACGCCGGTCTTAACTTCTATATAGAAATCGTCGTTAGAGCTTGTATAATCGACTTCTATTCAGTCGACCAGGCAGGTTTGCCCATGGCTTTAAATATAAGGTAATAATAAGGTGATGGGTGGTGGCATGCGCGAGTACAGAAAAAGTGTTTAAACAGGTGAGGATTCGGCAAATTTCTATTTTTGATTATGGTTTCTGACATTTGATCGTCTCTTTCCGAAGCGACTGTACAACCGTAACACCCTTCCGAGAATCGCATCCAGCTCGCCCGAACACAAACTTCCCAAAGCACACAAGCTTTGTTAGACTCCTCCAGGGCTGGGGAAAAAGCTTGCCCGTCCCGTGTCTCAAGCCGTTCTTCACCACCAACATCAGGTCAGGGGATCATGAAACATGTCTCATCATTTAGTGACATCTACGAAGGCCGCCGGTTTTGAAAACCGGCCGATTTTTTAAGCGATAAATAGCAATTGCGCCTTGAATTTAACTATCGCAAAATTCTAAAGAATAACTAATCTGCTTCTTCTCTATCGCATAGTACTTTAATTAAGAGTTTTAGGTGTTGGGTTGAGATTGCATACGAATTCCAAAAGGTAGAGATTTTGGCGTTCCTTGCGTTTTAGCAAATGGACGGTTTTCACAACCGTCGGCCTTTGTACATTCGGTTTCACATCCATCCGAGAAACGTCTTATCCATGCCAATAAGAAACCAAGCTTACGTTCTGCCCCTTGGTGCTTTAACCAGGCACCTAAAGCACATGAGGCAGGGCTTGAAGTGACAAGAGATGCTGGTGGCTAGACTCAAGCGCTGATGGCGTCGACCCCCAATCACACGACTTGATAGAGCCGCCCTGTTTCGAGGGGAAGACCCCACGATGCTCTAAAGCAGGTGTACAGCGTCTGTGCTCGCAACACATATCGTCTCGAAGGTGTTCCGCCATGGCTCGCGCGGCCTGCGCCCTCATGTTCTGGCTCTCAAGGGCAGCAGATGGGCCAGTTTCCTTTTTTCTATATAAGGGAGCTCTTGGTCTCCCAAATCGAGGATCACACCAGGCAGGCCCAATTCTCATTCTCTAAACATCCGACTTAAACATCGAAATAATTTCATTTCCTTCATTAATCAATCAAATATCCAAATAACTAAAATTAGACTCTCCCACACACCGTTACAATGCTTTTCCAATCCATCCTCGCCAGCGCCTCCCTTATGGGACTTGTCTTTGCGGCGAACCACGACGTCAAGGTCGGCATGGACGCCCTCACCTTTTCGCCTAACACTACCACCGCTGCTGCCGGTGATACTGTCACCTTCCACTTCTATCCCCAGAAGCACAGCGTCGTTCAAGCAGCATTTGCCTCCCCATGCGAACCCTTAGCTGGTGGTTTCTTCTCAGGATTCGTTCCTACCAGCAGCGGCGAGTCAATGACGACCTTCATGATTACAGTGAACAACACCAAGCCGATCTGGTTCTACTGCTCGCAAGGAAAGCACTGCCAGTCTGGTATGGTTGGCGCCATTAACGCTGCGTAAGTTCCACACTCCTAACATTCATACCATGATCATCAAAACTAACTAGCGTTATCAGAACCACTGGTAACACAATCGAAAAGTTCATTGCGGCGGCAGCGTCAGCATCGAACAACACAACACCATCTGTTCCAGACGGTATGGGCGGCACGCTCTCCGCCATGAACATGACTGCGTCCGGCACAATGACAATGTCCATGTCGAGCACTGCCACCGGCGCCGCTGCCTCAGCCACAGGCACTGGTGCCGCATCCGCCCTCGAAGTCAGCAAGGGTCTCGGATTCTCAGCAGCCTTCGCCTTCTTGGGCTACCTCTTCGTATAGGAAAGAAGACAGTGTTATGCAACCAAGACGAAGGATGATTAAGAGAAGATCACAGCGAGAGTTCCACGTGCTCCTGGCGTTAGGTTTGGGTAAGGGCGTATTTGCGGCATCTAAATCTGACTCAAGATATGCAGGAAGCAGGTTCTGTCCCTTATCTCGGGCTTTATTTACGAGAAATTGGCATCAGCTGTGCGATTGTACAAAAATGTTCCTGTAACGATGTTTCAATGAGATTCTATCATGACTTCACACTTTCTGCCTCGACCAACCATCGTGACTCTAGGCCGTACGCGCAACCTACTTCCGAGCCTCTAATGCTCCATTACTTGGTCTCGTGCATACTAAGTTGCTTGGCCGTTGTTGCAGGCCCTTCTTTTGTGGTTGCACTACTAGATATGCTTATCCTAACCTGCGCTCACCAACACTCCTGGCTAACGCCCACAGAAGAAGCAACAGCTCACTTTAGCTTTTTCTCATCGCCCCAATCTCGTTAGTTGAAGCCGTTGATCCCATTTCCGGCACCATTCGTAAGCTTAAGAGGCAGTTGACATACTCAATGCTACAACTCAATGCTACAACGTAGGGTGAGGACTTGATACAGAAACATGATGGGTGCCAGGGATGCATATAACTATTCTATTAGTTACATAAGTTATGATTACTATAATCTAACTAATCATAATCATAATCAATCTTTTGATTATTATTACATGTTTATAATCAATATAATCACCTAGGGTAAGAATAGGTAGGAATGGAATATGGCAATAAAGCTTTAGTGTTAAGAAAGTTATTTATTAATTTTCCTACTATATAGTCGGCGCTATCTAAAAAGCGCTGAGCCAGCTGTTTATTATATAAAAAACGTCCGTGCGGGCTTTCTTAAAAAAATATTAATATATACGCGCCTACGCGTCACCATGTATATTATCTAGAGTTCCATTTTAACCACCATTTACCTGTATTTATACCTACTTACCTAATTAGGAAATTAGTATATAATCAATGTAATCAATGTAACCAATCAGAATCAGGTGCGGTGATTTTATAATAATCAAAATCAATGGGCTGATTACGATTACGTTGATTATATGCATCCCTGGGCCTGTAAAATGTCCTGTATTAAACTTAGTGTTCGTATCACTTCCGGTGATACGTATCGCTATTGCAATAGTATTGGGGTGGTAACTGATTTGATTGATGCTTAATTAATTCTCCTATTCTACAGGTGGAATTTAGTGGATTTCCTAAGCTTGCTTAGCTCACATACAGTCGCTTCAGAAAAGGACGGGTTTATGTCAGAAACCATGATCTAGTACAGAAATTTACCAAATCCTCACCTGTTTGAACCACTTTTCTGTACCCGCACATGCCACCACCCATCCTCCATACCAACATATCGCCGTCGCCTATTTTTTAAAGCCATAGATAAGCCCGCCTGGTTAACCGAACAGAAGTTAATTATATAAGCTCTAATTAACCTTAACTACGACAATGTCTATATAGAAATTAAGACCTATGTTCCTTAATCTACTCTTTAACGCTAGAGGGCGAATTTAAAGAGGTATAGCTAGATTAATCCACCAATTAAGGGAAATGGCAGGCTACTACTGTTTATAGATAAAGCTCTAAATGTATAACGTTAGGTGGCAATATTAATATTAATATTACTAATAAACGCGTACTAATTAGGGTGTAACGGAATCCCCCAGGAGGTACATATTAGATGAGACAGTAGGGGGTTTCATCAATGTCCTGCCTACGTCCTATATATGTTCCAGAAGAGACATAGTCAGACAGATAGGGGCGAAAGGTTTTACTAGTGTCTCAGAAGGTTTATATAGGAAGCTAGTTCTCCTCTAGAGAAGAACCAGCAATTAGTCTCTAAATGGAAGTGGTCAGAAGCCTTTGTCCTTTAATATATAAAACTTATTCTACCTTTGACTTACCTTCTACTTACTTGTGATACTGTTGATTAGATAATTATACGTTCCAGTTAGGCTAGCCTTTTATAATTCTAATCGCTTATAATCCATTAGGAACGTACGGCTATTAATTAACAATAATGGGCTATACTCCTTTACCCTACAAAGCAACACCCTTACCTTAAGAGGCTTAGAGAGTCTCTCTAGAGGAGCGCATTCCCTTTACTTATAAAGGAGTAGACCAGGAAGCCACGGCTAGTCTATCTAACCTTCCAAGACCCTTAGGAACGATTACCGCTAGGGAGTTATTGGAGCGGTCGCTATGTGAGACCCTACAAAAGATAAAGGAGTTAGAGATATGATTAAGATAAGCATATTAAGACTACTAAGGACAATTATAAGAACAATTAGGAGAAGCATAGACACCCCAGACACAAAGCGGACTTAAAGGGGCAACGCCACACTATGCTATAACGTTAGACAAACCTAAATTCCACATAAAGGAACCTAATAAGTACAATAGTGATAGTCTTAGGAACTGCAATCGTTTTATCCATTAATGCGAAACCAAGTTTTGGCTAGATCTGAAACGTTACTCTAACAAGTATAATTAGACACTAATTGCTTCTACCTTTCTACGTAGCACCGTTAAGAGTTCATGGACACGCTACAAGAAGAAACTTACTATACCCCTTAAATTTAGCAAACTTAAGTTTTGGTTAGTTAATTAGGTCCAAGACCCTACTAATTAAGGGATGGATTATAACCAGCAATACCATAATACAAAACAGCGAGAAGGCCAGAGTGTAGTCCAGTTTATAAACTACTTGGAAGAGCTAGAAGACAATATACCCTACTTAGACGTGTGGGACAACGCTATATAACTCTATCAGCTACTTACCAAGTTACAACCTAAGATTTAACAGGCTATATAGGAGAAGGGGGAAATTTCTACCTCTTAAGAAAAGCTTATCTCTAAAGCTACTCGGATCAAGAACGCTAAAAGAGACTATTTGGGGAAGCGAAAGGAACAAGACGCCAATAATAAAGAGCGTAGAACTAGACCTAGCTTTAATAAAAGGGGCAGATCCCAACCTAACCACTCTATAGAAGGATAACGCAAGTAGGCTTTATAACCCCAGAGCAACGCTGGTCAACCCCAGAATAATAATAGGCAGAAACCGTAGAACTAAGAGTCACGTAGCTGTTATAACTACGGCAAGAAAGGCCACATACAGCGCTTCTGCTGATAGAAGAAGCAAGAGGATGCTTAATTAGGAAAAGAGAGAGCCTAGTAGATCTTTACTCCCTTACACTAGGCTAGCAAGAGAAGGAGGGAGTAAGCTACTATATAGTTATTCCCGTCTCCATTTAAGTTAATAATAAATAGGTAACGCAAGACTGCCTTATAGACAGCGGCGCAACTATAGGGTTTATTTCTTAATTACTAGTAAAGGAATTGGATTTGGACCTTAGTGGCTTGCAGGTGCGCACTATTTGAAGTATTAAAGGCCACCGGATTCCGTGCTATAGGGAACAAACTTTTTCCGTGGCCAGCTAGGACCGCGATAGTCTATAGAACACGCAGGAGATGCGCTTCTACGCTATAGAAATTAAGGGGTATAACCTTATTTTGGGATACCCATAGCTTTAATAGGTTAATTTAGATATTAATTGGCCTTTAGCCTTGTATTAACACCAGAAGTCTTAACCGCGCATTATAGTTAAAGATTAAAAGACTTTCTTAAACCATATACAAAAGGAAGGGTGGGCGTATGCTATATATACCACTCTTAACACTAAGAATAGGGACGCAGAGTATTTATTTTTGGATATCCGGCTATACGCAGTTAAGGAACCAGAGATTTCACAGGAATATGCGGACCTAAAGGATGTTGCTAACAAGGAAGCTGCGCACACCTTACCCAACCCTATGTTGGTGGAGCACAAGATAGACACAGGAGACAAAAAACCTCCTTTTAGACCACTATATAACCTATTAGAAAATGAGCTGGCAGTATTACATTAGTATATAGTAGATAATCTTTAGAGAGGATGGATTCGGCCTTCTACAAGCTAGGTAGGGGTACCAATTATATTTATACCTAAAAAGGATAAGACCCTTCGCCTCTGTATTAACTATTAGGCGCTAAACAAGATTATTATAAAGAATTGCTACCCGCTACCCTTAATAGGGGAGCTTATTAATAGGCTATTGGGCGTAAAGATATTTACGAAATTGGATCTAAAAGATATATACTATTAAATCCGGATCAAAGCCGGTAATAAATAGAAAATGGTGTTCTAAACATAGTACGGCCACTTTAAGTACCTAGTGATGCTATTCGGGCTTACTAATACACCGGCGACATTTCAGGCCTATATTAATAAGGCATTGTCGGGCCTGTTAGATATAATATGTGTGGTCTACCTTAATAACATTATAGTCTACTCTAATAACTACGAAGCACATACACACCATGTGCAAATGGTACTAGAAAGACTGCGGGAATACAAGCTCTATATAAACCTGAAAAAATGCTCATTCTATATTACTAGCATTGATTTTCTAGGCTTTATTATTAGCGTCAACGGAGTGTTAATAGAGAAAAGCCGGGTAGACGCTATTAGGGAATAGCCATACCCCATAATGTTTAAGGAAGTATAGGTTTTCATAGGCACGGCGAACTTCTACTAAAGGTTTATTATTTATTACTTGCGAGTAATGCTCCCAATTACCAATCTGCTAAAGAGATCTAAGGATGGCAAGAAGTTAGGACCCTTTGTATTTAGGGAAGCTACTAAGCAGGCTATAGACCAGTTAAAGGATTTGTTTATATTGGCGCCTATTCTAATATACTTCTGCTGGGAGCTACGTATATACCTTAAAACAGATACATCCGGCTTCGCCCTAGGGGCAATTATATCTTAATTAAAAGACGGAGAATGGCATCCTGTGGCGTTTTAGTTAAGGAAAATGACCCCTATAGAGCAGTGTTATATAACGCATAACCAGGAGCTGCTCGCGATAGTTACAGCAATAAAGCACTGGCGATATTATTATATAGGAAGCAATTATCCTATTAAAGTCCTCACAGACCATAACAACCTAGAATACTTTATAACTATAAAGGTGTTAAGCGGTCAACAAGCCAGATAGGTGGAGGCACTATTGCAGTACAACTTTAAAATTATGTACTGCCCAGGAAAGACAAATCCTGCTAATAGGTTATTAAGATGTCTGGATTATAAGACTAGAAGAATCCAGGATAGTATAGGGGAAATAATTTCCATATTGCAAAATTTGCTTAGGAAGAAAGAAGAGTCTTTCCCTAAAACTACAGAATTCCGCGGCAGGGTAGAGGTCCTAGCGATACAGCTGCAAAGCACCATAATAATAGAGCTGTAGGATATGGTTATAGACCAGGTTATAGACCAAGTAGATATTACAAAGTTGGCGTACCCTAGAATTAGCGAGAATTCTATGGGATGTGCTAGGGGTGTTGCGGTACCTTTGACTCAACGGCGCACTAGCTGCGAGTTTCCAGATCTAGAGGGGATAGGCGAGATGCCTATCCATAGCATGGTATACTACACAACGGCAGGAGAATCTGCTAGCACTAATAGTTTAAAACGTCTCGTGCCACGCTTAAAGTCCGCAATGGCGGCGGGTGAAACGGAAATAAGCAATCTATATAAAACCTTTCCAGATCTTCTTCTTTAAGCATAATAAAGGGACGCCTTTGTTTCTAGGGAGAGGTGGAAAGACGTAGTAGAGACTAACTTGGCCGGAGTTACTAAGAAGCTGTGGCAATAAGACTAAAAGGGTTTGTTGCGCTTTAAGGGTGCTGCATATGTCCTAAAGGACCAAACGGTTTAAGACGAAATTCTAAAGGTCTTCTATAACGACCCTCTTAGGGGTCATTACGGTGCCAATAGGACCCTTAAGGCCGTTTAAAGGAAATACTTTTGGGATAGAATGTCTGAAGAAGTTAAGGACTATATATTAAGATGCGATACGTGCTAAAGGGTATAGATACCTAGGCATCGCCTATATAGTAAGTTATTAGTGCTTTCTATTCTATAGGGACCCATGTCAGAATTAATAATAGATTTTATAACAGGCTTACCCCCTACTAAAATAAGAACTGGAGAGGTTGCTAACGCTATCCTAGTAATTATTAATAGATATATAAAGTTTTTAGGGTACTTTACTGTTTTAATAATAATTATAGCAGCAGAACTGGCAGACCTGTTTTTAAAGCAGTGGCTTCTATTTAGCACGCCAAGGGGAATTGTGTCTAACAAAGGTACCGTATTTAATAGTGCATTTTGGTCTTCATTCTATCTCTTATTAAAGATATGGCGAAGGATAAGCACTACCTTCTACCCATAAATAGATAGGCAAACAGAGCGTCTAAATGCGTTGTTAGAACACTACCTCCGCTACTATATTAATTATTAACAGGATAATTGGCCATTATGGTTAGCTCTAGCGCAACATATATATAACATAAGCATCCACAGCAGCACAAAAATGACCCCTTATAAAGCACTGTTTGGGGTAAAAGTAAATGACCCCTAGAACGTTGAGGACATTGTTCCTAAAAGAGAGGTACTAGCGGCGTCCAAAAGAATTAAGCAAATGAGAATTTATAGAGAAGAACTTAAAAAGCACTTGCTAGACACCCAGGCTATACAAAAAAGGTACTATAACAAGGGACATATACCTAAAGAATTTGAAATAGGAGACGAAGTCTTACTGTCTATAAAAAATATCCGGACGAAACGTATTAAGAAGAAGCTGGACCACAGATGGCTTGGACCCTTTAAGGTAGTTAGGAAAACTAAAGGAAATCAAGCCTATAAATTGGAATTGCCAAAATTATATCTAATATATCCCACATTTTATGTTTCCTTATTGGAGTTATACCGGAGAAAAGATGGTGTGGAACCACCCCCACCTAGCGAAATTAATAGGGAACTAGAATAGAATATAAAAGACATTCTTAATTAAAGATAGCGTCAGAAGAAACGCGAATTTTTGGTTCATTGGGAAGGATACTCCTAGGCGCATAATAGTTAGGAACCTAAGAAGCACCTTCAGCCAGGATACAACATAGCAATTAAAACTTTCCTAAAGACCACAAATTAGGATTCAGCAACGGTTCCAGATATACCACAGGCGAGATAATAGGGAAGACCCCGCAAATTAAAACCATAAGGTTAAGCACAGGCATTAGAAACGGGAACGTTTTACCATTATAATAGGGATCCTAGAATCCTATAAGAGAAAGCCATAGGGATCCACATAAGAACTACTAGGGATGCTATCTAAAGAAAACGCTGTGTAAGAATAAGTAGTAACACCAGAAGAAGGGGCCCTGGGGACTTAGAAGGATTCCCTAGGGATAAAAGGAGAGTATCCAGTCTAATACTAAAGATACGCAGTAGAGTTAATAATATAAAGAGGACCAAAAAGACACAGAGTAAAGATTTAGAAATTTTGAGAAATTGTAAAGTACCTATAAGAACACCACCCGTTCATCATATACGGAGATTATGGCGGTATGCTGCTTTTATACAGACTGTTACTAAAAATAAGAATAGAGGCATCCCTAAAGTATAAAGTCAATTCCCAGTACTAGGGCATCCTAGAGGCACTAGAGAGGCACCCTACAAAGCTATCCTATAAGAAGAAAGAAAGAACAAGATAACAACTTAAATACTAGAAGTAGTAACAGGAGCCTCCTCCTCCATCTTAATATCATTGTTGGTAGTATTATCAACACTTCTATCCCTGGAAGCATTAGCATTCTTACCAACATTCTTCTTAAAGCGGCGAGAACCAGATAGACCACTACGACTAGGGGACTAGCAGGGAGAACGTTTATCTTTATTACTATCCTTAGTGTTATTCCTAGGCTCCAAATCGGCATCTAGGCTAGGATTAGAAAGTTAACAACTAAAGAGTTAGCATAGTTCCTAAACGTGTTACTAAAGAGACTTACCTGGCCAGAAAGGCCCGCGTAAGAGTACAAATATTATTATTTATGAAAACGAGCTGCTTATATATACGCTCCTAGACACTATGTGTCCAAGATCACTATATCTTCACAGCAGTAGAAACCCTTATTAAATTAAAAAGGCTGCGAGTAATGGAAGACACCTTTTGTTCCCGTCTATTACTATTCTAATATAGACGGAAATCCCTAATAGCGCGTTAGAGCCGGCGAGCCTTATATACGTAAATAGCGGGGATCTAATATAGTTAGTAAAGTCCAGAATAGGATAGAATGGGAAATACTAGAACATAGGTCTTTTTCCGGCTGCGATAGTAGGAACACTTAGATCTGTTCTTGCCAGAGCGCGGCATCTTATAGGCGTGGGACGGGTCCAACGTAAGCACATAAACACAACGACGGCAGCACTTCAGAGAAACCACCGCAGGAGCAATAGAAGTAGTCTATAATGCCAACAGAGCAGGGACAACGCCGCCGCCAGTTTAGGGACGCGCAGCACGATCACAAGCCATTACAAGAGAATACTATAGGAAGTTAGTATTATTAAGGAAATGAAATAGGGATCCTATTACCTATAGACACGTTATAAGAAGAGAACAGAGCAGTGGAAGAAAGAATAGCTGGAGATACAAAAGCTAAAAGCTAAGATATAATAAAAAACAGTCTACTAAAAGGCGAGACGAATGGTGTTATTAATAAAAAGACGCGTAAGAGACAATAGCTTATAAACTAAAAGAAATTAATATTAAGACGTTATTATCAAGACCCATTTTAGGTAAATGGGGATAGTGGCTAGTTAATATATTATATAGGACAACTCCCAGATCAGCTTATAATAAATTCTTATAATAAGGAAGGTAAATCCCATCCAATTTTTATTATTATCATTAAAGTTCCATTATGAAGGCACTATAAGAGCTATAGTGGAAGAAGAGCAGAGGAACAGAAAGATAAAGTAAGGTTCTATGCTAGTAAAGAACTGGCAATAAGCCGCATTATAGAGTACCTTTCCACTAAAGAATTTCCCTAGTGGTTTTAGCCGGAACTCCATAAGAGATTATTAAGAGGCGAAGTCTTAGAGGACCAAGACCCTTAAAGGGGAGGCAATTATAACAGAATCCCCCAGGAGGTACATATTAGATAAGACAGTAGGGGGTTTTATTAATGTCCTGCCTACGTCCCATGTATGTTCCAGAAGAGACATAGTTAGATAGATAGGGGCAAAAGGTTTTACTAGTGTCTTAGAAGGTTTATATAGGAAGCTGGTTCTCCTCTAGAGAAGAACCAGCGATTAGTCTTTAAATGGAAGTGGTTAGAAGCCTTTGTCCTTCAATACGTGAAACTCATTCTACCTTCAACTCACCTTCTACTTACTTGTAACACTGTCGATTAGATAATTATACGTTCTGGTTAGGCTGGCCTTTTATATAGGGCCTCCTTAAATACCTTTTATATAGCCTAGACGCCTATTTTAAAGAGATACTCTAGTTTCTATATAACGAATATAATATAATAGTAGCATAAAGTATACTGTTGGCTGGATTAAAGCGAAGAAAATGGAGTAGAAAGGTTATAAGGATAATTGCATAATAGCATAACCTAGGCCTAAGGGACGACTAGATTATTTAAATCTATAGCTATAGACGCGATTAGTTTATCTTTATTAATAAATTAGCTTATAATAAAAAGACAATAAATAGGAAGTATAGATGGGCGCTAATTAATAAGCCTATTAAAGGAATATTGGAATTAAAAAGATCTAAAAAATAGAGCTTGCTACCAGCGTATACCTATTAGAGCTATATACCTAGCTAGTTAATATACTAGGGCGCTATTAATAGGCTAATATTTATTAAGTGGATAAAAAATGAGGTTCTTACTTATATATAGTCTTATTTATAGCCTTATTTAGTTTTAGTAATAGATAATACGTTAATCTATTATAATAAGGTATATAGTGTCTATAAAGGATAGGTGTTTAACACTATTACTTACTTAAACCTAGGAATTTTAACGCCTTTGCAATGCTGCTAGTGTTAGGCTTAAATATCTTCCTCTTTACTTACCCAATTTTAATCTAATTAAAGCTTCTTTTTATAACTTAAAGTAATAGCTATATGCTTATTAATTTAAAGCTAAACTATAGAATAACTTTAGTAACCTTTTAAGCCATATAGTAGAGTAATAAGGGTTTAATAAGAGGGTAAAAGGCTATTTCTTACGGGTAGAAATTAAGAGGTAGTATAAAAAGAATATGGTTTGGTCTTTTGTAATATATCTATATAGAGTACTTACTAATTAAGATATTAAGTAAGGCCTCTACTGTAGTATTATAATATTATTAATCCGTTTTAAAGTCTTTTAAGTAGTTTACTATGTGATTAATAAGCCTATATATTAAACCAATCCTATACAGCTTTATATGGCCTATATTACTATTAAGTAGCGCGTACTTAAGTAATTTAAAGTTATAGTCCTCCTTAATTAAAATTAACTCCGCTTTAGTAAAGGCGTTAGCGATAACTAAGTAATAGCTTTATAGCCATTTAGTAAAGGCGCTAAGCTTACTATTTAATTATTTAATATCGCTGCGGGCGGGGCTACTAGGTAGTAGGCTTATAGGTATAGTTAGGGGTAAATAGTAATAGGTAAGCGTTTTAGAGGATAAAGCTAGAACCAATAGAGCGCTTTATAATAATGGCACTAGAAAAAGAACTCGCATTTCTTAATTGCTATAGGTTTGAAGGACTTTTAGAGCTCTTGCTGCACCTAGCCCAAAAAGACCAAACCAACCAAAAGAACCCTGAAAAACACCCTAATAATCCCCTGAGATGCATGCATCACAGGGGAGGCATAGGTGGAACGACGGTGGTACGTAGTCGCGCG
>Ga0307507_10008911_pt1 | contig 13632 bp, 10 predicted proteins | sample 7_EM_MG_FD_207223 | JGI IMG/M metagenome (GOLD analysis project Ga0307507, IMG submission 207223) | Populus trichocarpa ectomycorrhiza microbial communities from riparian zone in the Pacific Northwest, United States - 7_EM | ecosystem: Host-associated > Plants > Roots > Unclassified | place...
GTCAGAAAACAGACACACTACATGTTGCTGCTATTGACAATACCTAATGTTAGAAATAGGCTACAGAGTAGGTATGTAGTAGATGAGTGTTGCAGTGAAACCTATTGTTCTCATTGTGACTTGCGTGTCTCAACATGTCACTACATATAATATAATAGAGCTTGTAATCATCAGCATGAGACTTGCCTCCTCCTAACACTCCCCCTCAAGTCGAAGTCAGTCCCATTTCTGAAATATGTTTTCTATGTTTTGGACATGGAAGACTTTTGGTGAGAACATCAGCTGTTTGTTCTGGATCCCAACAGTCCTCAATTTCAATTAGATCATGTTCAACAAGTTCTTGAATCCAATGCCATCAGATTGCAATGTGTTTGCTCTGATTATGGAATTGTGGGTTTTTCGCCATCGAGATAGAACTGTCGTTATCACCTTTGATAAGAGTGGGATGTTCTTGAGGATAACCAAGTTCCTCAAATAGGTTTTGGAGCCAACAGGCTTTGTGCCCAGCTTCAGATAGGGCAACATATTCTGCTTCTGTTGATGAGAGGGCAATTGTTGTTTGCTTTTTGGATTTCCAGGTGATTGCTCTCCCTCCTGCTAAGAAAACATAAGCTGATGTTGATTTGTGATTGTTGTGGTTTGTGAAGGCAGCATCAGCAAATCCATGGGTGATGTTAGAATTTTCATTGGGAATGTTGAAGGTTTTCGAGTATGTGATGCCAAGATTTTTGGTTCCAGCTAAGTATCGTAGTACTCATTTGAGTGTTGTAACATGCTGAATACTTGGGTTGGCAGTATAAGTGGCTAGCCTGTTCACAGCAAATGAAATATTGGGTCTTGTGCAGTTCACAAGGTATTGGAGTTCTCCAAGAAATCTGGCAAAAGAGTTGCTTTGACTCCCTTCATTACGATCGGGATTCAGTTTCAATTTCACATTGAGGTCTAGTGGTGTTGCTATGCTATTGATCTCACTGAGACCCTCATGTTCGAGGATGGATTCGATGTATACTTTCTGCAAGATAGTCATGGAGTTTTCAGCCTGTGTTATTTTGACACCGATAATCTTGGTTGGTTCACCAAGATCAGTCATTTCCCATGCGGTGCATAAATCTGATTTTGTTTGCCACATGAGCTCATCAGATGTTGTGAATAGGAGTATGTCATCAACCCAGACTGTAATAATTGCTGAGTGGCCACCATCTTGTTTGATGTAAGCACATGGATCAGAATGTAGGCGTCAAAATCTGAATTTGGTAAGTTTCTCGTTGAACTCTTTATTCCATTCTTGGCCTGATTGTTTTAGGCCATATAGGGTCTTAATTAATTTACAGACCCGGCCTGTCGTATCTTCATATCCCTCAGGTTGGCGCATATAGACTGTCTCCTTCAATTGCCCATTTAGGTAAGCTCCTTTGATGTCCATCTGTTGGATTTTTAAGTGTTTGATTGGTACTAATGCCAATATTGCTCAGATAGTTTCAATTTGGGCAACAGGTGAGAAGGTTTTGACATAATCGAATCCAGGTCGTTGTGCACATCCCTTTGCTACTAATCTAGCTTTGTACTTGATTATTTCACCAGTTTTATTTCTCTTCTTGATGAATGTCCATTTGTTGGCTATTGGGATAGTGTTGGGCAGCTTCTTGACTAATCTCCAAGTCCCCATTTGTTGGAGCTGGGTCAGTTCGTTTTGAATCGCCTTTTCCCATTCTGGCCAATCAGGAGATTTTTGAGCATCCTTTAAACTTGTGAGTTCATCACTGGCTATGATGGCAAATAGTTCCTCATTTGATGAGTAGGTTGTTTCATTTATTTCATCCTCCTCATCAGGAAAGGGATTGTGAAGATATTGATAATCAACACGTATACCTCTGGTACGTCGTGTATTTTGAGGTTCTTCCTCTTCATTTCACTTCCGTTTTAAGCTATCACTTTTATTGCCTGATGTTGGCTGCATGCTTCCCTCAGACTCCCCCTCACCAGGTACATCAGGTGTAATTACCATGGGTTCTGGTGGGGTTTCAGTTTCTGTGAGATTTAGGAAATGAAAATTTTGAGAGGTAAGTATTTTGCGAGTTTCCACATTATAATATTTGACAGATTTTGATCCATCATCATATCCAATGAATATTCATCGTCTTGATTTGGATTCCATTTTTCTTGGTTCTTTTTGACCTTGAAGTAGAACCCAAACTGGAGCTCCACATTCATGGAGGTGAGAGTTTTATTTTAAACCTCATCTCATATGGTGTTTTGTTGTTTAGGGTTTTCGTGTATGTTCAATTTCAAAGATACAACAAGTGGTTTATGGCATATTCCCATAAAAATTTGGGTAAACCACGTAACATTGCTCGAGTAGGTTCAACAATTGTGTGATTCATCTGTTCAGCTACACCATTTTGTGAAGGTGAATAAGGTGCAGTCATTTGGATTTCTATTCCTTGTTCCTGACACCAAGTTTTTAGGTCATCATTAACAAATTCTTTTCCTCAATCAACACAGATAGCCTTTGGCTTTTTATCCTGTGTTTTGAGGTATGTTAAGTATTCTTTGACCTTTTGTCCAGCTTCCCCTTTTTGTTTTAGGAACTCTGTGGTGCTGAATTTTTCGGAGTCATCAATGAATAGGATATAGTATTTACTCCCATTGATAGAAGCAACACTATATTTTCCCCATATGTCAATATGGGTAAGTTCTCTGGGTTCAGTCTTTCTTTCAGCCATTTTACTGAATGGTTCCACAGTTTGTTTTGATTTGGTACAAGTGACACAGTCAGGTTTTTGGGTTTGCATATTTACACTGAAACCCTCTACTAGATTTTTATCTAGCATCTGCTGTAGTCAATGATAGCTTATATGACCGAATCACTTATGCCAAGTTTCCCAACTTTGGGTTGGTTCACTTGATAAAAAGACTTGAGATTTAACAGTTATAGTTGGAGGTTTAGTATTCAGTTCACGAACAGCAACCTTCATTTTGTAGAGATTGTTCCCTACTTTGGTGCCTTGTGCGACCAAAGTCCCATCTTTTGTGATGAGAGTTAATACTCCCCCTCCACCTGTGAACTGTCTCCCTCCTTGATCCCATTTACCAAGAGTGATAAGGTTGTTTTGGTTATTGGGGATATAAAGGATGTTCTCCAATTGGAGAATATATTTGTGGCCATTATACCAAGATGTCAGTTCAACTGTACCTCATCCTTTGGCTTTTGTTTCTAAGTTTCCAACCCCTGTCACTGCTGTGACAGTTTCTGGGTGACAGCTCTTGAAAGCCTCATGTCGATTACAGACGTGTGAGGTTGTTGCACTGTCAGTGAGCCAGTTGTAAAAGATAAGGTGTTGATCAAATTCATCAGAACTGTTTACATATGAATTATCGAAATTAAAGACTTGACCTTCCTCAGAAGTGCCAAACATAAATTTTGGGGGTTCAGATTCTTCAACAGCAAAGAATATATGTTCATCGTTATCCATATCAGGCTCCTCCCCTTCATTTGCCTCTTTCCTCTGTTTCTTCTCCAGCAAGTTTCTCTTCTTTGTATCACCTTTATCAGCTTTCAACACCCACTTACACTTGAGGTTCTTCACCTTCCTTGAGTAACAGTTGATGGTCTTGTGACCAACCCTTTCACAGATGTTGCACTTATCTTGGCCAAGGTACCAGCAATCTTTGGTCTTGTGACCTCGCATGTTACACTGGCCACAGTGTTCGGCATCTTGAAGGTGACTGGCAAGGTTGGGCTTGGGTTTACAAGTATTCACATGGTGGACCATTTCTTGTTTTTGAATTTTCCCAGAACATCGCAGTCATCATACATTCTCCTCCTTGAGTACTCTGATGAGCTCCTGGGATGTGGCATGAATCTTAGGATCAGTGTTGTCACCCTTTTGGATACTAATATATGGCCACGTGAAATTGTCCCAGGATGGTGGTAAGGAAGAGATGATGGCAATCTTGAATTGGACTTCCAGGATCTTGAAGTTGTTGACATCCACCAAGTTAAGGCTTTCCCAGAATTTTTTGAGGGTGGTGAGATGTTCGCTGATGTCGTCATCCTCATCGGCAGTAGTGTGCCAGAGATTTCGGATGATGGCAATGGCAGTCTCCTGGCTTTTGTCCTCATAGATAGCCTCAAGGTTATGCCAGGCTGTGTGAGAAGAAGAGCTGTGTTGAATATGAACCAGAGGTTCATCGGCAATGTTTTGAGTAATTAAATGCTTAGCATAGTTATCATTCTTTTTCCAGTTGGCATGTCCAACTGGATCCTCTTCTCTACTTGGCTGTGGGATCTCCCCCAGGATGTATGGCTCTACTTCGCATAGCATGAGAAGGGACATCATCCAAATGCACCACATAACCCAATTCGGGCCAGTGAGCCCATCACTGGTTACTTTGGTAATGGCACCCTCTTGAGTTTTGATGAGAGGAATTGTTGGTTGTTCAATTGGTTCAGTAGACAGAGTAGAATTTTCTGTTGAGGTTCCACTCATCGTATGAGTGATAAAGATGTCGATGGAAATGTCTTAGATAGAGCATGAGCACAAGCAGTGAGTTTTAGGAGATAAAGTTTGTTGACAGTGATTTTCGAGTGACCTGTAATCTGTTTGGAAAGTCCAAGACAGATCTAAGAGTCATTGGGGCCCATAACCTGTTAGAAATAGGCTACAGAGTAGGTATGTAGTAGATGAGTGTTGCAGTGAAACCTATTGTTCTTATTGTGACTTGCATGATCTCAACATGTCACTACGTATAATATAATAGAGCTTGTAATCATTGGCATGAGACTTGCCTCCTCCTAACACCTAAGAGTAGCATGGTGAGGCCAGAGAGCCTCATAGAAGGTTGAATGTCATCTTTTCGTCACTGCTGCAGTGGATCAATGATGGATCAAAACTTCTCATGACCTTTGGTTGGGTTGGGAGATCATGATTTTGCCACTATTGATCACCTTTTATGTGTAAAAGTTACTAAGACAAAATCTCGCTGCAGTTTTGGACAGTTTTAATGTCAATTTCATCAGAAATCAAACGAATCAAACCCTAATATCTATGGGTTTTGTCTCCAAAGGGGTATGGGTTATGGGTTATCACAGTTGTATGGGTTATGAAGCACTTTTCCCTGTGAACCAACTCAGTGGACTCAAAAACATATGATTTAAGGGAGTATGGGGTATGTGAGCCATGGGTTATGAGGGAGTTGACTGTAATAGGAAGGTGGACCCTTACATGCTGCCCACGCAAATTTATAAGCTGCCCCAAATAGGTACAGAACTTACAAGGTTACGTGGCAAAGGGGCAGTGTTTGTGGGTTGATAGCAGCTGCTATTATGTAATAGCAGTTGCTATCGAATTTGGCAATGAGTTCCCACAGTCTACTTTTGATTGATCTCTCATGCAAATCAAGAAGCCTGTTCCCAGGCCCATGTCTGCTTTGACTTTTGTGCTTCCCCTTGGCTTCCCTCTGTTCCCATCTGTCTTCAGAGCCATTTTTGTGAGTTCTCTTTGTGAATATACATTAAATGTAAGCTATATCATGCAAATAAATCATTACTGTGCCTTTTAACCATCCAAATGCTCTGGATCTTTTCTACTCCATCATAATTTACATGTTGGAACATACAATAAAACTGGTCAGAAGTTCATTGGCCATGATGATATATGGCTATATGATGAATTGCAGCCAATAATTGAAAAAATGAGAAATCTTGTGCCAATGTCTCATAGGATCAAAGACTTGGTTAATGGATTATTATACCAGCCAACATCTGAGGTGTCTGGGATTTTGCCAATTCCAATCTCAATTCAGGTCAAAGCAGGTTCCCAGCCAATGATTGAAGAAACCACATCCCAATACCTTGACTGCTATCTTGCATGTAGACAAGGAACACTATTTGGAGTTCACACAGTTGCTGAAAAAAAGCTTTTTTCTCAGCTTATGAAAGAGGAGCCAAATTTTAATCATAATAACCAAGAACCAGACTGGAAATCTGCTGTTCAAATCTGGAACAGAAAATATGCAAATGGCAAGACAATATTTTATAAAGTAAGCATTGGGATATAATTTATATTACAAGAATTTGAATTTATTCAATATAGCTTGAAGAACACCTAGTTGCTTACTATGGGGTGTGGCAAACAAATATTGGTCACTATGTAACCAGTTCCCAGACAACTGCTGGTTGTAAAGAGGTTGACACAGAGGTCAGAAATCCTGAATGAATTAATGCTGCAATTCAGCATTATGAAACAAGCCAAACTATAATTCAACCTGCAATGCCAACATCAGGTGAAATTCCTGACTTTATTTATGATATACCTGAACCACCAGAAATGACCTTGCTGGATGACAATATTTCTACAATTGCAGCCAACATTGCAGGTCCAAGTATGCCATTTATCCCTCATCAAGCACTGTCTGGAAGAAAGCAGATGCAAGATGCAATTGCAAATGATGGAGAAGTATTAGACCCTGCAAAAACATCAAGAAAAGAGAAAAGGTGTTGGAAATGTTTTATTGATACAATGTCCAGGAAGGGTGTCAAGAGACAACTGCCCAAATGCATGTGCATCATGCAACAGAAGGGATTGCAAAGGGAAAGATAGCAGACATCCCAGTTTTCCATGTGAGAAATTAAGGAATCAAAGCTCATGAGTAACCTGTAGTAATATACAAGTGAATTTCAACCATTTTTATAATGATTTTCAATGAGAGATGATTTAATAAGGTCAGAATTTATATAATTCTCTCCTTTTTTTTCTTTTTTCCCTCTTTCCTTTTTGGGGAGTTTTTTTTGGGCACCCACAAACATGGCCCCCATGCCAGTTACATGGCACATTAAAATGCAACAATCAAGGATTGAACCAAAAACCTCAGGCTCATGTGATCCTCACATGAGGACTACAAATTTGTAGTCACACATACCTTTAGACTACAGTGCAGTATAAGAAAACTTGCAAGGCCACTCATATATCTAGTCTTTAGGTCTACCTTACAACACCATTATCTTTATGCTTGACTCAAACAGAAAAAATTGTATGTTAATTATCTAATTTAAAGAAATGGAATTTTATCTATTTATTAAATCCTTGAGCACTGTAAATCACCTTGAGAGAATCATGATTCAGGAGCTTGAATCTCCTTCAGAGGTGATTCACCATTCCCACAATTCAAGAGTGGATTCAACTGTCTTGAATCACATCTTGAATCGCATCGTGAATCACACATGAATCTCCTACTCTGACTGTCCCTATTTGGTCTTCTGCCATGCTTGCCCATGTATTGGGCCACAGCTTCTACATTGGTGGTGCTGTTGAGCTTTTGCTTGCCAGAGTTCCTCCTGAAATTATTGCTGCCACTGGGGCTGGACATCCCTCACTTTCTTACTCCACTGGCACCGTATGGATGAAATATTGCCCATGTCCACCTCAAAAGCTTATAACCAAGCAGACCTCAATTGTCTCACCTCTATTTTTGAAGACTTCCATATTGCACACAAAATCTCTGCTTCCTTACTTGATAACTCCTCCCTTTCACTCCCCATGTAACATTACTACATATTTTACTTGTCCTTTACATGCCTTTTGCAAATTATTATCTACCTTAACTCAAGTCCAAGCAACACTCAATTGGGAAGCCAGTTTGGCTCACTTTTGCCTCACCAACCTGCCAGTGTGAGCTTATGCTCAGGTTGGTACAGCTGGTTGGCTTGGCAAATACTCACCACAATTGAGCTGATTGGATGCTCAGATCCTGTTCACACCTTTTGAGTCTGAGCAGGGTCTTTGCACAACCAAGTTATTCATGCACACAAATTTCTTGGATACTCATATTCTCTCTGTGAACTACACAGTAGTTATCTTATTCATCCTTAGGACATAGATACATGCAGTTCCATTTGAAGGAAGCCTGATTCACATGCACACAAGTATTCGTCAGGGCTTGGCAATGCCCAGTGAATGGTACTAGGACCCCAGGTTATGGTAGGGGAGGCCTGATCCTGAAAAGGCACCTTTCGTCCAGACAGAGGTTGGGCCAATTTGTCTGGATTGCACCTGGCCTCCCCAAAATTTCCTAAAATTTGTCCAGACATTGGTATCTAGCCTATTTTTTCCTAGAATTTGTCTGGACAGACTGGATCTGGCCTAAAATCACCACGGATGAGGCTGGGGATCTCAGAAACTGAGGAGACAAGCATCGGAATAACACTAAAAAGCCATGACTAGTTAGGCACTTTGTATTCAACTTGGTATCTAGTAGCCACATAATCTAGTTTAATCTTCATGATCAGAGTTTTTGCCTCGCTTCCACAAGAGCTTCAACACTGCTTGCAGTTGCTTGTCAGCTTTTTGTAGGGTTGTGGAATTGATTCAAGTTGTTGGGCAAGAGCTTGAGAATAGCGCCCTGATGTTGAGAGGGCTCCTTCAAATTGTAGTCAAGGAGTGTCAGAAAATTGATTGACAAGAGCAATGAATATTGACGGGTTTGAAAGATTGCAGTGGCACCTGGCACTGAGTGGAATTGTCTCACATACATGTGTTCAAAGACTTGAACAGCCAGGTAAGATATTGCAGAAATGTCCAACAACTCACTGACACAGCTGTGCTTGCTGTTTTTGCCACCCATTTTGGAGTAAAGTGCAATGACTGTAAAAACATTGGAGTTATGCTTAGCGTTAACATGTTCGTAGGATAATAGAAACTTACCTCATCTGACCATGATGCCAGCGAGGCTTTGGATTTGATAAAAAATTTACATAATGTAAAACATACAAATCCAAACACAAGAGTGGATAAACATTCCGAAAAAAAAGAGCACAGCTGGAGTTGAACATGAGGGTTGAACATGAGAGCTCCACAAACTCTGGCACTGAACCACTACACCATGGCTGACATATGTCTGGACACCTGACCTGGCCACATAGAGAGGCAGAATTTCTGTCTGGATCAAGAGCTCTGACTGTTTCGAAAATTTCGTCAATTTTATCCAGATTGGCACCCAGCCATTTTCAAAATTTCTTCAAAATCCATCTGGATTGTTACCAGGCCTCCCCTACCATAACCCGGGGTCCTATGGTACTTATAATAAGTTATAGCTGATGAGATCTGTATCAGTAGCCTTATATGGGATCATGAAAAAATACGCAGAGCTTGAGAAAAATAGGCTCTGGTGCCATGTCTGGGACACCTTATGTCCATATTTGGATATAACTTATGCCTGCTTTTGGACATGGCCAAAAACAGACATAAGCCATCATTCACATGCCAGGGGTCCCCCTGGGACACATCTGCTCTGCTCTCCTTTGTAGATTGGAGGCACCACAGGCTTGGAAAAATTGTAGATAGTGCACATTTTATATGTAGACACTCCTTAAATAGGAATGGGTCAATTTGTAAGTCATGGAGTTAGTGCTTAAAAGTCTGGTTAAGTCTGGTTTTTTGACCCCCAAGGGGGCAACCGTGGACTGCAACCAGTCCAAACCATTGCCCCTACTTGGAGGACCACAACTGAACTGAATAGGACCAGTCCTATTTGGTTCAGTTGCCCCTCAAAGACCGGTTGGGACCAGTCCAAACTCTTATTTTTACAGTATATAAATTGTATTATAAAAGTAAGTACATCAGTGGTAGGCAGCATTGTTTCCATTGGAGTTGGCATGGCATCTGGAGTATTTGTGTGTCACATGTGTGATAAGCTTGACTGGTAGAGCTTGCTTGCATAAGCAGTTCCCAGCATGCATGTGATGAGCTCTACCAGTCGAGCTCATGATCACTCTCACGGACTTTTGATTTATATTTTATATTTTTCTACCTTTCTTTTTATCCTATCCGAATTCCTTTACTAAAAGTTGAGAGTACACAAGACAGTGCATTAGGTGTTCTTCATACAGAGGCTATTGTATCAAGAATGCTGGTGGCTGTGTTCCAATCAGTTACTTGCTGCAAATGGAAGAACTTTATGACATCATACGTTGCCGCATCGCCCAAACCAAGTGGCTTTGAAGGAAAAAGGCTCAGGGATTTTATGTTGGCTTGTACGCTTTTATTATTATTATTATTATTGTCTTTTATATTCTTTTTCTTTTTACTTACAACTGAACCTTCCCTGGATTGAAGCTACATAGGTAAAAGACTGGTTGCAACTGGTTTTCATCGGTCTTCCTAATTTTCATCAAACCTTAAAATCGGCAACTGAAAACTTTTGGAATCAGGGCAACTGCAACCAGTGGTCCAGTCTTTTGCGGTTGTGTCCAGGTCAGTTTCAGTGAAATTTTCAGTCCAGTCAACTGGACCTGCAAACACTACATGGAGTAGTGAACATGAGTAGGAATGAGGAAAAAAAAATCCAAGGATACAACTCCAAGTACAACCCTTGTGATAGCTTGGGCCCAATGCCACAGGTACACTAGAGATAAAAGGTGCAGGAACAAAAAAGTAAAATATGAGGAGAAAAAGAGAAAACCACATGATCTTTCAAATAGCTATAGGTTTGAATGAATAATTCTGGCATCCCTCACACCACTTACTGATAGATGGTTACAAATCCTGCAGGCTACAAAATTAATACGGTGACATTTAAGCCCCTGTGATGGCCAAGGAATTTTTTTTTGAATGGTAATAAGGTGCTGCAGGCAAAGAAAAAATTGATACTGCTTCAAAATCTGAATTTAGGGCCCTTTTGCCACAGTAAGAGACATAAAAATAAAGTATGTCTGTAGTCATTGGCAAAGAAATCTTTATTTAATGTGTCAAAAATTTCTTTGAGGTTTCATGGTGCTTGAGGACTACTTGACAAAAAAGCGCACTATTCCGTCAATATTTAGTATTTACACACAGTTACCATATATGTAATTTTTGAAAAACAGGGGTCCTTGTCCCAGACATGACACCAGAGCCAGAAAATATGCGGGGACGAAGAAAAATACGTATCAACAGAAATGAAAATCCGCGTTGCAAATAATACTTGTACACTTGGAACAGCATAGGTCTCCACCCTGTGCTGGAACAAACCTCCCTAGTACACTCGATTTCATGCTACATGTATGCCAGACATTTAATATCTGTGACAATACCTTGGACAATGCCCAGCTGGAAAAACGGTGTCCACTCGACAATGGGCGACACAATTGCAAGCCCATCTCCATGTGTTTTCCTGCTAAGGGTCTGTTCAGTATCCGTTCCTAGGAATGAAAATGAGAACAAGAACAAATTTGATGGCATTGGGACAGTTCTGGCAGTTACCAAATTGAGTAACACTGTCACGCAATGCTTATCAGTCAATCTCTGAGAGCTTATTGCTTTGTCTGCACTTCATTATGCCTCCTCCTCCACGAGAAACACGGCAGTGACAATTATTACTAGCTGCAGCATATGTTATAAATGTTATTGGTGTTGCTACTACCCTTTATGCTTCCCCTTTGTACTAGTGTTGCCACATTTTTTTACTGGCTCGTTTTTTGTTTTATTTATACAGAGTGCAATTTTCACTCAAATTTTACATTCTTAGAACTGACGTGTAGAAGGACCCCCGAAAATCCTGCTAAATGATAGATACTAAAATGGCTGATTTCCAGATTCTTGTCCGTACCCATTTTGGTGAAGTCTGTCCGGATTTTATCTAGCCTAAGTCAGATTTTCAAAAATTTGTCCGGACTATGTATCTAGCCTTATTTAGGGCCAAAATTTGTCTGGAATGTAGTATCTGGCCTCCAGCGCACTTAAATTTGAATAAAAAGGTGGAATCAGGCTAAAATACTAAGTGGTGCATTGTCCTCAGCCTTTTCTCACTTCCTGAAGGCCTTCATTGCTGTTCCTTCCCATTTCTTAAGTCACTGAAGAGCACCATATCGACAGGAGAGAGCTGGAATCCACTGTTGTTGACTTTCAATGGTTGGGTATTCAAAAGAATAAGAAAACTCATTGGCACAAGCAAGACATGTTGGTGTACTTGTAGCAATGCGATCGCCTCCGGAATGGAGTGGAACTGGCTGCCATGACCGCTGTGTTCGAAGACCTGAAGAACAATCCCTGAAAGTGCAGCAATGTTATTTGTGACATCTGCGGGTTCATGCCTGCCGTTCTTTGCCATGGTCTTTTGATACATGACCACGACTATGTATGCCTCGATGGATGAATATTAGAATGAGAAAGTTTCCAAATACCTTGTCTGACACGCAGGTCGTCATTGACCATGATTACCGCATAGTAACTTTTGATAAGGTTTCGGAGTGTGGTAATCCGAGCGCTTGATAATAAGTCAAGTCGAGGGACATTTGCCTTCCGGAGAACGTTTTGGCGCTGTGCCAAAGCCTGGTAAAAGTCAGCTATGTCAAAAATAAAAAGTTTACCACAAGGTTCGAACCACCGAGTACATACATACATTTAACAACAGGTTATATAAGTTACTCACTATTACCACTGCACTAAGCAACCATATGTGTCCGTTTAGGTATCCAGCCTGTCAATCCTCTCGCAAACCTGTCCGGATTCCATATCTAGCATTTTGCTGATTTCGTCGAAAACCTGTCCAGTTTGTGTCTAGCCTAGCACCCTCATTTTGAAATTTTCTGTCCGGATCGGTATCTACCATTTAGCAGGATTTTCGGGGGTCCTCATGTAGATGAAAAGGAGGTCTAAATTTCAAAAAAAAGATCGCCAAGAAATACCAAGATTTGATTGAGATATTTGACCGGCTTTGAAAGAAAGCCGGCTCATTTGAGCTGCGACTTGGCGACTGGCTAAACGTAAATAACTCAACAAGAACTTAATAATTTTTTACGTTCTTTTTTTTCAAATTTAGATCTACTTCCTATCTATCCGGAGAGCCCAAGAACGTAAAATCTGAATAATAATTGCACTATCTATGAGCAAAACAAGAATTAACCGGCTAAAAAACGTGGCAACACTACTTTGTACTGGAAACAAGATTACCACACCTCAAAGTTGTCAGGAGGAGAATGGGTAGAAGAGCTCATTTATAGCCTGAAAATGGACATGAGACAGGTTATAACATAGAAGACATGGTGCAAAAACGCGTAGATGGTGTGTGGAAGGCATATATCAAGGCTCTGGAGCCGTGTCTGGAACAAAATAACGCCTAATCGGGCGTTATTTAACACCCATTTGGGAACCATCAAAAATAACACCCAATTCGGAATGCCATCAAAATTAACACCCAAATAGGCAGGCAGCCTCTAATACACACAATCTTTCCGCTCTTCCACAACACCACAGTTTGCGCCGCAGGCTGAGAAAAAAAAAGTATTTATTCTATGTTCATCTCTACTTGTTTTGTCAGTAAATTTTGATAAGCAAGATGTCTGAAATCGGTGTAATGTAGTTGACACCTGTTTTGGAGCCTGGGAAACATTAACACCCGATTGGGATTAACGCCCAATTAGGCAACTGCTGAAGCAGACCACTGCCTACTGGCTTTTCTTCTTTTGCTATGTGCCGCAGGCCAGAAAAATATTTGAATGACTCACTTTATTTGTGACAAACTGTAGGATACACTAATTTGAACCCACAATGAATTTTTGAACCATTGGGAGAAACATTCTGTTATTCTGAGCATATAAAGGCAGTTCTACTTGATGCAGTTGCTTATCAAAGTATGAGTCCATGCTAATAAAATATC